>Ga0310122_10002793_pt1 | contig 11100 bp, 8 predicted proteins | sample CB6_Bottom_1051__FD_203503 | JGI IMG/M metagenome (GOLD analysis project Ga0310122, IMG submission 203503) | Marine microbial communities from Western Arctic Ocean, Canada - CB6_Bottom_1051 | ecosystem: Environmental > Aquatic > Marine > Oceanic | place: Canada: Western Arctic Ocean | collected...
AGGGTGCACCCCGAACAGGGCCGCCCCCCACCACCCGAGCGCTGTCGACGCCGTCAGGCCGCGCAGGATGGCGTACACGGCGACGGTGCACAGCACGTGCAGAATCACGTTCAGGAGGTGATAACCGAACGGGAGATACCCATTCAGAGCGTAATTGACGGCGTAGGAGACCAGCAACAGCGGCCGGTACATCGCCATTGCCGGCTCTGACGAAAACATACCCGAGTCGAGAAAAAAGAGCGGGATGTTGGCCAGGTCGCGGAGGTGGTGATTCTGGAGAATGGAGTGCGTATCGTCGTAGTGGAAGCCATTGCCCAGACTGTTGACATACGTCGCCGCGGTCAGCACGGCGACGCTGAGAGGCGCCCAGCCTCGCCATCGGGCAAGGTTCATCGCGCCTCCAGCTCTTTCAGCTCTTTCAGCTCTTCCAGCTCTTTCAGATGGGCCTCTACCTTTACCAGGCCGTCCCTCGCGCCCTCCTCCGCGGCATTGTAATACAAGGAGCTCTTGAAGTAACTGCGCGCTTTGAGCAGCAGATCGCGAGCGGGCTTGTCCCCCGATAGTGCCCTTCCGGCGAGAACCAGATGGATGCTGCCGAGATTGCGCAGCACCATATAGTCCCTTGGGTTGAGAACTCGGGCGCGGTGGTAGGAACTGAGCGCCTTATCATACTGACCAAGCTCCTGGTAGGCCACACCCAGATTCGTCAACCCCTGGTAGTGGTTGGGCACCACGCTCAAGCCCTTCTCATAGAAACTGATTGCCTGGCTCAGGTAATCGAGCACACTGTCTGCATTTGCGGTCCGGCGACTCTTCCACAAGAGGATGCTGCCCAGATTAATATTGGCATCGGCATACATGGGTTTGATCGCCACCGCCTGCCGGAAGAAGGGCTCCGCTGAGACGTAGTCCTTCAACTCAAAGTTGATGCTGCCGCGATTGTTGAGTGCCCTCAGGCTCAGCTCCTCATCTCTGTTCAGCTCTATCACCCTCTGATAGGCCGCGTCCGCCTCTTTCCAGTGCGCCAGCTCGACCTCCCGGTCGCGGGTCCTCAGGGCGGCATCCTTGTGGGTATTGCCCAGATAAAGGTGAGCCCGTGGCATATTGGGCGACTTCTCGATGGAATCGCTCCAGAGGGTAAATTCGTCGGCCCAGACGCGGTTTCGGGTATGGGTGAGCGCGGCGAACAGCACGCACGCAACAGCCACGCCGACGGTGGACAGAGCGACGCGTCGAACCCGCACACGCCCCAGAAGTCCCACGCGATGCTGCACCTGCCCGCCTAGCAACAGGGCCAGGCCGATGCAGAAAGCAGCGCAAGGCAAGTAGAGTCGCCGTTCGTTGACAAAGACATTGAGCGGGAAGACGAAGACCGGCAACAGCGACAGAACCGCCCACGAGCTCAAGAAAAGTCCCTGGAAATAGCCCCTCCCAAAGGCGCGGCGAAGCATGTACAGACAGAGAGAGAGCACCATCAGCAGGGGCGCCACAACCGCACCGGCCAGCAGCTGATGCTGCTCCGAAAACTGAGGCTCCACGCTCTGCCCGACGGGCATCACGAGGGTGTACAGATAGTACCCCACCGCCTTCGTCTGAGTGAGAAACTGGCTCCATCCATCTCGCACTGGAGCGCCCAGCGACCGGGTGAGAAACCCGTTTCGGGTTATGGTATGGAGATACCAGGCGGTGATACACCAGCCCAGGAGATGTCGTCTGAAAAACTGCGCTTTGAGCTGCCGCCAGTTCCCGGAGCAGAGGATGAGATAGTCGAAAAGGAACAGCGCCGCCGGCAGGGTGATGACCGTGGACTTGCTCAGCAGGCCGAGGCCGAGGGCCAGAGACGCAGCCGGCAGCCGCCATCTCCTCCCCTGTTGATGCGCGCCTGAGGCGAACAGGCACAGACTCAGGAGATAGAACAGCGCCGCCAGACTCTCGCTGCGACTGCTGATGTAGTTGACCGGCTCGGTGCCGAGAGGATGCAGGGCGAAGAGCAGTCCGGCCGTCAGTGCAGTAGCGCGATTTCTGGTCAGCAAGAGCGCCAGCCAGAACAGCAGGCAGCTGTTGAGACCGTGGATGAGGATGTTGATCAGGTGATAGCCGGTGACGTCGAAGCCGCCACGCACCTCGGTGTCCTCGCCACCGATCAGCGCGTCCCCGAGGGCGTAATTGAAGGCGTAGGTTACCAGGAGCAGCGGGCGGTACATCCCCTTCTTTGAATCCGCGGAGAACATGCCCGGATCGGAGAAGAATCGCCTGATTTTCCGGTACTCTCCGCCGAGATCTTCGCTGATCACCACCCTGATATTGTGGTTGTTGACGACGGAGTGGAAATCGTCGTAGTGGAAGCTGTTGTGCAGAGAGTTGGCGTACACGCCGAAACAGACAGCCAGAAGCAGGGCGCAGCTGTAGGCGCTTCTCATCTCACGCATCCTCGATCGATAACTCGGCTATCCATGCTATTGCACCAGTCGCTATTGCACCAATCGACCACGCACGCCAGAGAGACGCTGGCCCAACAGTTCGCGCAAATCGCGGTCGCGAACCCGGCGATAGGCCTCCTCGTACACCGCGGCCGCCCCTTCGAGCTCGCCCAGAGTCTCATACAGGTTCCCCAGCTGAATATAACCCTCAATAAAATCCGGGTGCGACTCCACCAGATAGCGATTCACCTCCCCACTCTCCCCGACCAGGCCCTGGTGGAACAGGCTGACGCCGAGAAAAAACAACGAGTCGCGGTGTCTGGGATTCGTCTCCAGGAGCTGCCTTGACACGGACTCCACCTGCTTGAGCTGACCCGACTCCATCAGCCCCCTCCCCAACTCTCCGAACCGACGCAGGAGTCGCGCCATATTGTCGGCGGCATCAGCCGATTCGAACTTAGCCGCAAGGGCCCTGCGATAGAAAGAAACCGCACTGTCCAGACGGCCCACCTTCTCGTAGACGACGCCGAGCATATTGAGAGCGAGGTCGTGGTGATAGGAATCATCAGGCACGGCGCGAAGGTGATAGATCGCCTCATGGGGCCGCCCCTGGAAGTACGCCAGTCTGCCCAGGTTGTATCTGGGTTCGGCCAGGTCCGGATGCTCGGCCAGAACCTCTTCGTAAAGCCCTCTGGCCTCCTCGGGCTGACCGAGTTTCTCGAGGGCATTGGCCAGATTGTTCTTGGCCGCAACATGTTCGGGCGACATCTCCAGCGCGCGCCGGTAATACCCGACCGCCTTATCCAGTTCGCCGTGGTCCCTGGAGTAGTTGCCCAGATGGATGTAGGCGATCGGCTTCCCGAATGGCTCGGGGGATTTCCGCTCTACATCCGTCCACAAGGTATACTCGTCGTGCCACACCTGGTTACGCTGCACGACCAGGGCGGCGAACACGATGAGCACCCCAATGTACGCGCGCCGCAGCGCAATCGGCGCGGGAAACAGGATGCCGGCAAGAAGGATGATCCCTCCGGCAAGGGGGACATATAGACGATGGTCGTTGACCAGGATGAACAGCGGCACGGCCAGAGTGGGCAGCAGATAGATGACCATCCACGCCCCCCCCAGCCGGGGCAACCGAAGCTTGAGGCCGGCAACGGCAATGGCCAGAGAGAGAACGAAAAGTCCGCTGCAGTATACCGCGGGTCCCCACTCCCCCTCAAAAAAACTGGTGATGGACGCTGAGTCCGACCGGGAATATCAGCAGCTTCAGGTAGTAGACCACCGCCTTCGTTTGCGTGATGGCCTGAATACCCATGGTGCGTAGAGGTTCGCCGACTATCGCCTTGCTGACAAAGCCGCTGATGATCGCCAGATAGAGGGCCGCAATTACCCCGTAAGGCGCCATGGTCCGCATGCTCTGTGTGAGCCGCCGATGCCGCGTCCATTCGAGGAGGACCAGCAGGGCCGGCAGGGTGATCGCCACGGACTTCGACAACAGGCCCATACCGTAGCAGATCAGCGAGCAGACGCCGTACACGACCCGGCCATGGACCAGGCGCAGCTGATGAAGGTGGAACGCCGCCAGCGCGAAGACCGCGGCCAGCGACTCCGATCGGCTGCTGATATAGTTGACGGGCTCGGTGCCTATGGGGTGCACAGAGAAGACCATTCCCCCGAGCAGAGCGGCCAGAGGAGCGAGTCCGAAGCCCAGCAGAATGCGCCACAGCAGCAGGCTCGAGGTCGCGTGCAGCAGGATATTTACCAGGTGATAGGAGTAGGTATCGAAGCCGCTCCAGGCGTAGTTCGCCGCGATCGAGACGAGAAACAAGGGCCGGAACATGGCGTAATCCTTCTCTCTGGAGAAGGACTCGGGCGAGGTGAAAAATTGAGGAATATTCGCCAGGCTCCGGATGTGCGGATTCTCTTGAATCGTATGCAGATCGTCATAGTGGAAGGAATTCCCGGTGGAATTCGCATAGACCAGAACGGTCGCCAGCATAATGGCGAGGGCGTGACCGAAACCGCTCCGCGCTGACTGCGTCAAGGGCGACATTGCTCTCCGCTGGGCCACGCCGTTCTGTCCCACCCGGTTCTGGTCCACTCCGTTCTGGTCCACTCCGTTCTGGTCCACTCCGTTCTGGGCGACGCCGTTCTGGTCCACACTGGCAATGTGCCCGACTTCCTCATTGCAGTCGCTTCTCCATTTGCCCGAGACGGTAGACGGCGCGCTGCTCATCGCTTCCTAGAGCAATCAGCTCTCGGTAGCAGATCTCGGCTTCCTCCCAGTGTCGCCGTGCCGCTGACGAGTCCCCTACTGCCAGGGCGCGCTCACCCATGGCGAACAGCACCTCACCTAGATTGCGGACATAGCGTGGGCTTCCACCCGCATTCAGCGCTCGAGCCCTCCGGTAGGCGTGGACCGCCTCGGGCAGACGGTTCGATCCGGCATAGGCGTTACCCAGATCCCACAGAGCATCGCCGCGGCTCCAGGAACTTTGGCTATCGATGTGGAGGGTGAGAGCCCTCTCGAGTGGGGCCACTGCCGCAGTTGGATTTTCCTGCCCGACATGGAGGTGTCCCAAATTGTAATACGCTTCGCCAAACAACGGATGCGCAGTTATTGCGCGCTCGAATGCAGCCGCCGCCGTGAGAAAGAACCGCCGCGCCAGCGACGAATCAGCTGCGGCACGCCATCCGCGCTCGTAGTAGAGGTTAGCCACGTTAACCTGTGCCGACCGATGCGCCGGCTCCAGTTGCAGGGCTCGCTCGTACGACATCTCCGCTTCCTCTGAGCGCCCCCGATCCCGGAGCGCGTTGCCAAAATGAACGTGAGACCTGCTCATGTACGGGCTTTTCTCAGCCGAATCCCGCCATAGACTGAGTTCATCGTGCCACGCCCTGTTCCGCTCCACCGTCAACGCCGTCAGAGCGGCGAGCAGGACAGCCGCCCCCATCAGGTATCCCCGGCGCAGACTCGGCCAGATGCGGGCGACCAGCACCGCCGCTCCCACAAGCGGCAGGTACATCCGATGCTCGTTCACCAGCACATTGAGCGGCACAAGAGTGGCGGGCGCAATCGTTATCACCGGCCAGACCAGCCAGAACGCCTGCTCCCGGGGCAGAGGAGCTCGAGGTAGAAGACCGCGGCCTTGATCTGGGTCCACAGTTGCTCCCCCACGATCCCAGCCACCGAGGCGACGGAGACCTGGGACAGGCGGCTGGCCTCGATGACCGCCATCGACCTCGACAGCGCCCCACTGAGCAGCAGGCCAGCCAGGTAGACCGCCGCTACCAGCCACATCGCCAGATGCTGCCGAAGACGGGGCGCGGCGGCGCGCGCCATCCATGACTGGTACAACCAGAGGAGCAGCGGCAAAGTGATGACCATCTCCTTGGACAACAACCCCATGGCGAACAGGGCGACCCCAACTGCCCTGTGCCGCGCCGTATCCAGCAGGAACCATCTGAAGGCCGCCAGAAACAGGAGCGACCCCAACAACTCGGAGCGGCTGCTTATGTAGTTGACCGGTTCCGAGGCCAGGGGATGGAGCGCGAAAAGCAGGGCGGCAAAAACCGCCGCTCTTGGTCCACAGCCGGCGATCCCCGCGATCCGCCAGACCAGGTGGACGCAGCCGTAGTGCAGGAGCAGACTCACCAGGTGGTACCCGGTCTCGTCATATCGGCCCCAGGCGTAGTTGAGGGCGTAGGAGACCAGCAGCAGCGGACGGTACATCGCCTTGTCCACGTCCACCGAGAACCGGGTGGGGTCGAGGAAGAAGGCGGGCAGATTGCCCAGGTCGCGGATGTGGGGGTTGTGGAGGATCGAGTGGAAATCGTCGTAGTGAAAGCTGCCCTCGAGAGAGTTCCAGTACGCGGCCAGGAGAACTCCGCCCAACGCCGCAGGGACTGCGATCCGCTGGAGGCTCAGTTTCATTTATCTGCTCTGAAGTTCTTGGAGGCTGCTCTGCAGCTGTTCCAGACGCTGCATGGCTTGACGATAGCGCCCACTCCGATGAGGCCACACTCGAAGGAAACTGGTGTACGCCTCGACAGCTTCCTCCCCGTGGCCGAGCCGCTCCTCGCTCGCGGCCAGGCCGTACCAGGCCCGACTGTACTCCGGATCTCGCTCCAGCGCGCGGCTGAACAGAGGCGCGGCTTCATCATGTCGTCCGAGCTCGGCCAGAACCTCCGCGAGCTCGACCCAGGCGCGATTGAATTCGGGCCCGGACTTGATGGCGCGCTCGAAACTGGCCACCGCGGCAACCAGATCTCCGGCGCCGCGATGAATGGTGCCGATGCCCAAATGGGCCCCCGCATTTACGGGATCGACGTCGAGACATTGCTCGAAGACGCGCCGGGCCTCGCGCGGATCCCCCATGTCCAGGTAGGTATCGGCCAGATTTTCGAGAACCGACGCCACCTCATCGGGCTGGCGGGCCAGAGCCTTCTCATACATGGAGACCGCCCGAGTGAATTCACCGCGATCTCCATACAGATTACCGAGATTGTTGTAGGATTCGGGTTGATCGGGCATCAGGTCCACGGCCCGGAGAAGCGCGGCCTCCGCCTCCTCCAGCCGTTTGCTTACCCTCATAGCCCCCAACGCTGTAGTTGAGGGCGTAGCTGACCAGGACCAGCGGCCGGTACATGTCACTGCCCACATTTGCTGAGAACATGTCACTCCGCGAAAAAAAAGCGGGGATGTTCCCCAGGTCCCGAATGTGGGGATTTTCGGTAAGCGAGTGCTCGTCGTCGAAGTGGAAACTATTGCCGAGGGTGTTGAAATGGGCGAGGCAGACGACGGCGAGCAGCAGGAGCAGCCTCGTCAGGTGAGCGCGCGCCACTCTCGCTCTATCAGCCCGTTGAGGACGCATCTCGCCAGCAAAGCGACTTTATCAAGGGACTGCTAGCGCTTGTCGAAGAAGCGACGGAACCAGAGCTCAAGCGAGAGCAGCCCCCACACCGTTCGTCCGAATGGCCGCTCAGCCGTCACCGCATGCTCCACCGCAGCCATGTCGAAAATCCCGCGCGAGCGGCTGGTTTCACCGAGAAGGATGTCTTCGACAAAGGGACGCAGCTCACCGGAAAACCACTCGTATATGGGCACTGGAAAACCCATCTTGTCCTTTCTCTCGAGGATTTCACGCGGAACAGTCGAGGCGATCGCCTTGCGGAAGAGATGCTTGGGCTGGCCATCTCCGAATCGGGCAGAGGCCGGAACGCCGCAAGCCAGCTCCACGATTCGGTGGTCGAGCAGAGGCAGTCGCGATTCCAGGGAAACCGCCATGCTGGTCCTGTCCTCCAGCTGCAGCAGCGACTGAAGGTGGTTCTTCACATCTATGTACAGCATGCGATCGAGAGCGCTGTCGGTCTCGGGACGCTCGTATTCTGCTCGGAAGGCGGCTATGGTCGAGTAGGACCTATCACCTCCCTCCGCCCGCACTATGCCCTCCATATCTTGCGAGCGCTGCAGGAGCCGGAAGTACCGATCCGCGTCGGAGCCAAACAGGTCATGCGAAAAGAGACGTTCCATCGTCGGCTCGTATCCCTGCAGATAGGACAGGTTGGGAGCCAGCGCCTTGAGATCGGGCGCAATCGTCTCACCGTAGATAGCCGCCTTCAGACTCTTTTCCAGATGGGCCAGGAGATAACGGGCATAGCCGCAGAAAATCTCGTCGGCTCCCTGCCCACCGAGGACGACCTTGACGTGCTCACTGGCCAGCTGGGAGAGGAAATACTGAGGAAAGACAGCGGCGCCGGCGATGGGTTCATCCAGGTAGTAGATCAGGTCTTCGAAGGTGTCGGCCAGATCCTGCGCTTTGGGGAAGACCTCGAAGTAGCTCGCCCCGATCTTCTCGGCGACGAGACGAGCGTGGCTGGACTCGTCGTAGCGGCTCCCGTTCCTGAAGCCACCGGTAAAAACGCTGAGGTTCGAATCGAGCAGGTCAGCCGCCAGTACCGCTATGGTGCTCGAATCCAGGCCCCCACTCAAATGGGTTCCCACCGGCACGTCGCTGCGCAGACGCAGCCTGACCGCGTCGGCGAGAAGCCACTTCAAGCGCTCGACTACCTCCTTCTCCCCTGCTGCTCGCGGCGTGAAGTCGAGATCCCAGTATTGTTCGATCCGCACCTGTCCGGCCTCCCAGGTGAGACGGTGGCCGGGCAGGAGCCGGCGGATCCCTCTAAACAGCGTCTTGTCGCCGAGGCAGTATTGCAAGTCCAGATAGTCCTGCAGGGCGTCGTGATCGAGCTCCGCCTCGATTGCGGGGTGCAGAAGCAGGCTCTTGATCTCGGATGCAAAGAGGAAGAGACCTCTCTCTTGGTAGTAGTAGAAGGGCTTAATGCCCATTCTGTCCCTGGCGGCAAAAAGACAATTTCGGGAGGCATCCCAGATGGCAAAGGAGAACATGCCGTTCAGCAGCTCCACGCATCTGTCCCCATGGGCGGCATACATCTGGAGCAGAACTTCGGTATCGCTCTGTGTACGGAATTCGAAGTTCTTCCTTTTTAGCTCTTCTCGCAGCTCCAGATAGTTGTAGATCTCCCCGTTGTAGGTGATCACCATGGAGCCATCTGGGACCGACATGGGCTGGTGTCCGCCGGCCAGGTCGATGATACTGAGGCGTCGATGACCAAGCCCCACCGGACCGCAGATCCAACTGCCGCTGTCGTCCGGCCCCCGGTGGATGAGGACGTCGGTCATGGCCTGCAGCAGATTTTCATCTACCGACCTGTCCGCGTCGCTGTGGATTATCCCGACTATGCCGCACATGGCGCCTTATCCGTCCTCTGCAAGCTCACTCACTCACCCGCACACACACACTCACTCTTCAAGCGCAGAAGTCGACCCTCCGCCCTGCGGATGATTTCGCGGTACTTTGGATCCGACTCGAATTCCGGATGTACTCTGGCAAGGCTATCCGCTCTTATGTATGCAACCGCTGCGTCCGCTACATCCCCCATCTTCTCGCTTGCTGCAGCCAGATTGAACCAGGCCTCGGCAAGCTGGGGATCGGCCGCCAGCGCAGCTCTATAGTGGACGACGCCATCAGCCGGCGATCCCAACTCCTCCCGTGCCTGACCCAGGTTATTGTGGGCATCGGCATAGTTCGGATCGAGCGCCAGGGCCCGCTCGTAGGAGATGGCGGCATCCGCAAAGCGGCCTGAGTGCTGGTAGACGTTACCCAGATTGTAATGCACCCCCTGGAGACCGGGTTCCAGACTCAGCGCCTTCTGAAACGCCTCCTCTGCCCCGTTCAGATCTCCCTCGCTGCTCAGAATGCTCCCCAGTTCGATCCACGCATCACCAAAACCGGGATTCAACGCCAACCCGACCCGCAGATGCTGCAGAGCCTCCTGGCGACGCCCCACCAAATTGTAGGCCATCGCCAGATTGACTCTCGCGCGGTGTGCCTGAGGGCCCTTCTGGACGGCGTCCTCCCATAGCGACAGCTCGTTCGCCCAAACCCGGTTGCGGGAGATGCTCATCTCGGCAAGAAGCAACCCCGCCGCCACGCAGACGGCGATGCCGATTCGCCCTCGTCGCCGCAGCAGGTCTCGCAGCACCCAACCAAGGCCCAGCACAAGTCCGGCGCTGGCCAGGTACAAGCGCCGCTCACTGACGAGGATATTCAGTGGGACCAATGTTGCCGGGAGCATGGCGAGCACAAACCAGCCGTATCCCTGCGCCAACAGGTGCCGGCGACCGAGGACGGCCCAGGCGGCAAGGGAGAGGAGGAGGCATCCCGCCAACAGGACAGCTGGTTCACTCCAGTGCGAAGATACAAAGAACTGATGGTCGACGCTCAACTTGAGTGGACTGGCGAAGAGCCACAGGTAATAGACGTGAACCTTCATCTGAGTCAGCAGATTTTCCCAGATCGGCCTGGGCGAGTTGGCCGCCGAGCGGACGAGAAACCCGCTGTGCGTCAGCAGCCAGAGATAACCTACTGCCACTGCCGACAGGACTCCGTACAAACCCCAACGCCGGATGGGCTGGCGCCATCCACTCCGGGCGATCTCGCAGGCTGCGGCGGCGATCGGGGCCGTTATCGCCATCGACTTGGTGAGCAGACCGGCCGCGTAAATGAGACCGCTGACGGCGGAGGACCTGTGCCGCTCCGGCCTCATCACAACGACCACGACGCCCAGATACAGCAGGCCCGTCAACACGTCTGACCGAGCGCTGACCAGATTCAGCGCCTCCGAGTGGAGCGGGTGCAGCAGGAAGAGCACAGCGGCCAGGCCGGACAGCACTCGGTCGCCACTCATCGACATGGCCTGAGACATGACCAGCATCCCACAGCCGGCGTGGAGCACCATGTTCACCCACCTGTAGCCCGCCACATGCTGACCGTGAACGGCGTAATTCAGGGCGTAGGTGATCAGCAGCAGCGGCCTGAACATGGCCCCCTGGGATCGCTGGAAAAGGTGTGGAGATCGGTGAAAAACTGAGGAATGTTGGCCAGAGACCGCAGCGAGGGGTTGTACATAACCGAGTGCTTGTCATCGTACTGAAACGGATTGTCCAGAGCATTGCCGTACACCACAATGACCAGGAGCAGAGAGAGCAGGAACATCAGATAGCGGCTCCTCACCTCCTCCTCGCCTCCTCGCCGCTGGCGGAAGTTCGATGCTGACGCAACGTCGCCTCCGCGTTCTGGGCCCACGTGGTTCA
>Ga0310122_10002794_pt1 | contig 11097 bp, 14 predicted proteins | sample CB6_Bottom_1051__FD_203503 | JGI IMG/M metagenome (GOLD analysis project Ga0310122, IMG submission 203503) | Marine microbial communities from Western Arctic Ocean, Canada - CB6_Bottom_1051 | ecosystem: Environmental > Aquatic > Marine > Oceanic | place: Canada: Western Arctic Ocean | collected...
TCGACGCATCGCCAAGCGATGCGTCGTTAGTGGGTGTTTGCGTCTCCAAAGATCGCGCAGTGTGACTTCACTTCGATCGAACTCGTGTCGATCAACCGAGAATCCCTTCCTTTCGAAGGCGTGCAATCTCCTCTTCCGATCGTCCCAGCTCGGCGAGCACTTCGTCGTTGTGCTGACCCACGACGGCGGCCGATCGTCCGACCTCTGCCGGGGTCGTCGAGAAGCGCGCTGCGGGTCGCGGTTGGCGGATCTTCCCTGCTGTTGGATGCTGCCAGGTCACGAGCGATTCGTTGTGCACGACCTGGGGGTCGACGAGGACCTGGTCGGCCTCGAGAATCGCACCACAGGGAACATCGTTTTCGAGCATCCGGCGTATCGCCTCGTCCGTCGACAGCTCCAGAAAAGCCTTGGCGATCAGCGCTCCCAGCTGCTCCAGGTTGTCGCCTTGCGTGCTGGCGGCGATCGTCGCGAAGCGCGGGTCTTCTTTCCATTCGGGATGTCCGAGAGCTTGGTAAAGGTTATGCCGCTGGATATCAGACGCGACGAAATAGATCATCTTTCCGTCCGCCGTCTCCGTGAGCCTATAGACGGTCGAAAGCAGGAAGCCAGGAGAGACGTCCTCGTCGAGCATCGTCTTGTCCACCATCGCGTCGGGCCAGAAGAAATAGAGGAAGGAATCGAGCATAGGGACCTCGATGTGCTGACCTTCCCCCGTTCGTTCGCGATGGAAGAGGGCCGCAGAGATCGCTTGCGCCACGGTCAGTGCAGTGGTCTTGTCTGCCACGAGGTTGCGAATGAGATCGGGAATCGGGATCTCCGGGTTGACCTGACGCGAGACTGCGCCTGTCACGGCCTGGATGATCGGGTCGAAGACGGGACGGTTCGAATAAGGCCCCGTCGGTCCGAAGCCGCTGATCGAGCAGTAGATGATCTTCGGGTTGGCCTCGCGAATCGCTTCGTATCCGAGCCCGAGTCGATCACAGGCACCCGGTCTGAAGTTCTGGACGAAGATGTCGGCGTCGGCCGCCATTTCGAGCGCAATCTTCCGACCTTCGTCCTGCGTCAGGTCGAGAGAGATCGCCCGCTTGCCGCGATTGTTGTTCACGTAGAGCGCCGAGAGCCCGCCCTTCGCGAAGGAGGGTAGCCGCGTAACGTCGCCCGAGCGGCGGATCGGCTCGATCTTTGTGACCTGAGCGCCTTGATCCGCCAGCAACATCGTCGCGAGGGGTCCGGAGACGACTTGCGAGAGATCGAGAATCTTGATGCCTTCGAAGGGACCGCTCATATTACCTCGCTAGTACGACGCCGTTCGTCGCGTTGTTATCGATCGGTTCCCGAGTCATGGGATACCGAGAAAAGGGAATCGCCTGGCTGCCAGAGTTCGTGCGCTCGACGCCACTGGGCAAAGGTGCCGAGAATATGAGGCGGGTCGCCGTGAATCTCGGTGAAGCAGCCGTTGACGTCGCGGGTATCGAAATACGCGGCATCGACGCCATCCGCGAAGAGGCGCGTCGCACACTTGAATCCCAGTGTCTCGAGGCGGTCGAATTCGGCTTCGAAATCATGGACGAGCACGCCGACATGGTGGAAGCCCTCGCGGCCCGCCGCAAACATATCCCGGTAGATCGAGGGGGTGTCGTCGTGCTGGACGATGAACTGGATCATCATCTCGCCGAGATAGCCGAACGCGTAGGAGACGTCTGCTTCCCGCTCGGTTCCGCGATAGTCGAATCGATCGGTCTTATCGTGGTGGGCTCGCACGAAGGGGCCCGCTCGCAAGAGTTCGTTCCAGGAGAGAATCGCCTTGTCCAGATCGTTCACGAGATAGGCTTGCTGGAAGAGTGGATAGCGGCCGAGCGTCATCCCGTCGTTTCCCGATGGCTCTTCCGGGAATCGCTGTCGGACAGGGGCTTGGATCGATCGTCTCCAGTCATCGTATCTACCATCGCCGAGCTCCGTTGGACTTCGATCTTCGCAAGCAAAAACTCTACTTCCTATCCTTGCTGCTGCCACAGGACGAATTCGTCGAGTCAGCGGAGTCGAAGCTGCGATTTCGTCGATTTGGAACAGCCGAGGCGCTGTCTCGTCGGTCCAGCCCATCTGTAAATCATCGCTTGAGTCGATCGTCCGATTTCGCGAGACTGCAGGCCTGCGTCTTCTCCGCTCCCCGCCCTGTGGAACGGCCAGACCCAGGCCGAGGCACTCGGTCCAACCAAACCCCACAGATCTAGGGAGCTTGATCAACCATGAGCCGGAGCGAAGATATTCTCGAGATCCAGATGCTTGCTCAACGCTATGCGGATGCCGTCATGCGCCATGATGCCGACGACTGGTCGGCCTGTTGGGCAGAGAAGGGCGAATGGTATCTCGGTTCGCCAGAGCCCATGAGGGGGCGCGATACGATCGTGGCCGCGTGGAAGGGTGCAATGGCCGGCTTCCCCTTCGCAGTCTTTTTCGTACAACCCGGGATCGTCGAAGTCGATGGTGAGCGTGGGACCTCGCGCTCGTACGTCGAGGAAATCCTGGAGGACAACGATGGAAACGCCGTGCGCGTCTACGGAGTCTACGACGATGAAGTCGTGGTGGAAGACGGCGCGTGGAAATTCGCGGTGCGTCGATACAACGTCCTGTACCGCGGACCGATCGAGTTGACGGGCGACAAGATGGGCTATCCCAGCGCAACGAGTTACTGAACGAGATGCTCCCTCTGTCTTCGAGTCCGCGATTGCGGCGACTTCCCGAGCAGAACCTGAGCTCGCCTATTCGCTGACCTTCTTGAATTTGAGTGTCCAGCGATCGGTGTTTCCCGAGACCGTTCTGCGACCGACCTCGTAGCGAAGTTCATCATCCGCCCGGAAATGTAAGCTTGCGAAGTCCAACAGTTCGAATCCAGCCGACTGAATTTCCATGATGGCCTTCACAGGATCGAAACGACGCCGATTCTCTGATGAATCGTCTTCCATGTGTCGGCGCGAATGATCTACGACCCCGTAGACCCCACCCTCTCTGAGCGCCTCGAATGCAGCATCGTTCATCGCCTTTCGACCCGCCGCGTCGAAGTTGTGGTAGTTGCGAAACGTCAAGACCATATCGGCCTTGTGGACGCCGAGGGCACCCTTCTCGATGGTAAAGAGCCGAGTGTCCTCCGGGCGATAGATCTTGGCGTCTAGACCGGTGACCTTCACCTTGTCGAAGCCGTCGGTCGAGAGCACTTTTTCCTCGACGCTGCCGGTGCCGTATGCGATCGAGAAATTTCCGTTCTCACGCAGCACCGGTGCCAACACCCGTGTGTACCAACCGCCACCCGGGAGCAACTCGACGACTTTCATATCGTCGCGAAGACCGAAGAATTCGAGGGTTTCGGCGGGCATTCGATTCTTGTCGCGGATCACGTCCTTCTCTGGCCGATCGTCGTCGGCGAGCGCGGCCTCGATCTTCACTTTCGTCGCAGCGAAGTCTTCGGCGCTCGTGACGCGGCTGATGCCAACGAAGCAGGTCGAAAGGAGGGCGAGTAGGACAACTTGATGAATCGGATGGGACATGGAGACTCCTTGTGAGGTCGGAGGGCGCAGTCGATTGAACATGAACTTGATCTCGAGAAGATCTGGGATAGCGCATGTAGTCCTGTTTGCGTCAGGTTCCGGATCCTGGTCCGTCAAATGATTTCAGAAGTTCATACCAACCAGAACCGTTTATCTGGATGGGCAATTGGCCAGCCCTTTTCATCGTTTCCCTGTGATGACTGCGACCCTCCCAGGCATTCGGGTCAGCCTGCCAATCATTGAGAGTCCGTTCAGCTTCTTCGTAGCTTTCCGCCTCGACCTCGTAGACCGAGAGGTAGTTCGAAACAGTTTTCCCATCGAGATGCGGTCCCGAAAGCTTGTAGACACTGCCTTTGACAAAGTTGGGACACCGGGTCGTGTCTTCAATGTGTTGATCGATGAACCACTCATCGAAAATCGCCTGGTCCTCGGTGCTCGTCGGCTCACAGAGCCCGATCAACAGATACCGTGCCATGACCAACTCCTCTTTCTTCCTTGGCGGCCCGCGTCTCCCAAAGGTGACGAAGCAACGAGGCACGCGTCTAGCCAAATTTCAGGCGGGAACTTTGGACCGCCTCGAGTTCATTGAGCGTCTCAGGGTAAGAAGAATGAGCGGGGGACGCCAAGGATCTCCCACGCGTTCCACTGGCTCTCGTGGCGACGGCTCGTCGCCAATTGGCTCGAGGCCCCGGCTCGCGTAGACTCGCTCTCTATACACGGGAGGAATGATGCCGAGAATCAGCGAGGCCGGCGGAATCGAGGGGTTTGCAGGGGTCTATCTCCACTGTCCGAACCTCTTCAAGGGGTTCATGTTCAACTACGGTCTGTTGTGGTCCCACAGCAAGCTCGACCCGGTTCTCAAGGATTTGATTCGACTGAAGTCGTCGAATCTAAACGGCTGTCAATATTGAATCCCTGCTCGATCCGCTGCGGCGCAGCGGAATGGCATGGACGAAGACATGGTCGCGAAGATGTTGGACCACCGAAGCTCAGATCTCGACGAACGCACGAAAGTGGCCCTCGATTTGACCGAGGATTTCGTGATGAACCACGCTCATGGAATCGACGACGAGTTCATGAAACGCTTGCGTGAGCACTATACCGAGGAGCAGGTCGTCGAGCTGACGATCGCGGTTGGAATCTGGGACTCGATTCACAAGTTCAACAATGTCTTCGATGTCGCCCCGCCTGTCCCGGACGGGCAGTTCACGGTCGAGCCCCCCGACGTTCCCGACGACATGCGACAACACGTTCTCGGTGCCGAGCCGGCAGAGGAGTAGCGTTACAGGGTTGCCGGGTGGCCATTCACATTTTTCTGTACAGCTCGTGGTTCGGCTCAGTAATGTCCGGGGCGTAGAGTGCTGCGCCTTCCAGCCGAGCCTCTGCTGAATCGTCCGCGAAGGTCTTGGACCAGTCGAGAATGTAGACTCTTCGCGAGATCCTCCATTCCTGACTTCGCTTCTCTAGTTCGTCCAGATAACGACCACCATACATCCTGCGTGGTCCATCCGCGCTGCCGGCACCGACCGTGACTCCATAGGATTCCGCTTGAGCGTTGTCGCCATCAAGCTTGATCATGACATTCGTCGAAATGTGCCAGCGCTTTGCCGCGCCTCGCTGATGCTTCATCACCATGGGCACATAGGCGTCGGCGCGGCCCTGAAAGAAGCCGAAATCGATATCGCCGTCCGGCCAATAGCACGATGCCTGCCCCTCTTCATCCAACCAGTCCAGTGTCCGACTGCATCTCTGAAGAACTTCATTGATGGCCTGTTTGTCGAGTAGTTGTTGCAGTTCTTCGTTCACCTAATGGTCTCCTCAGGCGAGTCGGGAAAGTTCGAATCGCGTGCGAGGATCAACCGGCGATCAGAGCACCATCCACCACGATTTCGGCGCCGGTGACGTAGCTCGCATCGTCGCTCAGCAAGAATATCACGACGTTTCCGACCTCTTCGGGTTTGGCAGAGCGGCCCATCGGCACGGCTCGAACGAGGCGGTCGACGGTTTCGGTGCCCAGGTCGAATAACATGTCGGTCTCGATGGCTCCAGGATGCACGGAGTTGACCCGCACGTTGTACTTCGCCAGCGTGGTGGCGGCGCTCTTGGTCATGCCCCGAACTGCCCATTTGCTGGCGACGTATGCAATCGCCTGATGTCCTCGCATGCCGGCGATCGACGAGATGTTCACGATGCTGCCCGCGCGCTGTTCCTTCAGGATGGGCGCGACGGTGGCCATTCCCAAAAAAGTGCCGTGCTGATTGATCGCCGTGATTCGCTCGAAGTCTTCCTCGTTGGCGTCGAGGACGGTGTCGGGACGAAAAATTCCCGCGTTGTTGACCAGGCCGTCGATGCGACCGTGGCTGGAGACGATCTCTTTCACCACGAGCTGCCACTCACTGGACCCGGTGACGTCGAGGCGGTGATAGGTGCCGCCGATTTCGTTCGCAACTTCGACGCCGAGATCATCGAGCACATCCGTGACGATCACCCGCGCTCCCTGTTCGGCAGCCTGTCGAGCCTCTGTCGCACCCTGGCCTCGGGCAGCGCCCGTAATCAGGATGACCTTGTCGTCGAGTCGCCCCATCGCTGTCTCCTTGCTTTGCGGTGGCGCGAAGATGCCTCAGCGCGGTGCCGTTGTCAGAAACGACCTGGGGCCGATTTCGTGGCGCCTGATCGGGAAGGATTCGTCAGTTAGGCCCGAGGCCGGAGAGCGGAGTTCCAGGCTCAGGACAGGTCTGACTCGTGCTCTTCGACGAGGAAGAAGCGACTGCGAGACCGGTCGAAGAGCTGTTCTTCGTCGGCGATGATCTCGGCTCGAACTTCGGGACGAGCTAGATTCACGTTGCAACGCTCGTACGCGTCCTCGTCCGCGTACCAGATCTCCAAGATCACATCGAACTCATTCTCGTCGGACGATCGCCCGTCCGCGGGCTCGAGGAAGCGTCGGACGTAGCGTGACGCGAAGCCGGTCAAGTACTTCTCACCAATTACGCGATGCTTCGTCTCGTAGTAGGCGCGAAACTCCGCGACCGACATTTCGGGCCGACGCTTCAGCAGCCCGATGGACTTGATCATGGTGCGGGTCTCCGGGCAGTTGGTGAAAGGACTGTTCGAGCCGTACATCCTGCCTCTGAATAGATGATGGCCGAGGATGTCGAGGGCGACGAGCGATTTCGGATCGCGCCGTCCGAGAGTACTATGTTGTCACCAAGAAAAGACGAAAGGCGAAAATGATGAGCGATGTCGAGATTCCGAATTTTGGCGAGGTCCTCGCGTCCCACCTGACGGGGGTTCCCCCGGACGCCCTCCCGTACCTTCTCTCCCAATTGGAACGAACTGCGGCGGCACGCTATCGGGAATGGGCAAGTCAGATTCCTTCGCACGAAGAGGGATTGCTCGAATGCGCGGCCAGCGAAGACGAGATCGCCAAGCGTGCCGAGGCGATGTTTCCGGTGTCCCCGGAACATCGGGCTAGCGTGGACGAGATCCTTCCCGCTGCGAAGGCCGCCTACTACAAGGTTTTCGAAGGCTACGAACCGATCGACCAGATGACGATCCAGGCGAACGCTGAACGTCAGGGAGCCAGCGCATGGCAGGGTCTGAAGGCAGCCCATCCCGATAAGGCCGTACAGCTCGATGAAATATCGGAAATCGAACTGAAGAGTGCGGACTACCTCGATCAGCTGTTGAGCGAACTCAACTAGGAGCCTGACCCAAGACTCGTCGCGACGCCCATGCGCCGATCTATCACCGCTGCGTGCGTTGCGAGACCTTGCTTTAGCTCGCTACAGCTGCGGCCCCGCGCCTTCCCAGCGGCGCGTCTCGACACCTGGGCTTCCCACGAGAGTCTTGGGTCAGGCTCCTAGTTTCCAGGCCGAACGACGCCCTTTCGGTCGTCGAGGGCATCACGCTCGAGGGAAAGCGGTACGGCTGATCAGACACCCGCTTCGCCGATGTCGCCGCGACGCAGTTCGAGTTCCGCGCGAATCTCGCGATGGCGCGCTTCCGTAATCGGGTACTTCCAGACGATCGCGGCCCCGATCAGGAAGAAGACCGAAGGAAAGGTCGAAAAGAGAAAGCGCAGTCCCAACATCTCGTCGGGGCCGTTGGCGCTGCCGAGCTCCGCGTTGTAACCGAACACGCTCAGACCGTACATCGCGATGCCGGCGCCAACAGTCGCAGTGGCTTTTTGGGCGAAGGACCAGGCAGCGAAGAACAGGCCCGCTCGGTTCTCGCCGCTCTCGAGTTCATCGAGATCGATGACGTCCGCTTTCATCGAGTTCGGCAGCGTCTGTGAGAAACCGCCTGCGGAGAAGCCAGTCAAGATCGTAATCGGTAGCATCCACCAGAAGTCCCCGGGGCCCAACAAGAGATAGAAGGGGTGGGCGAGCGCGAGAAGGAAGAACGAGGTGATGTAGGCGCGATGCTTCCCGATCCGTCCCGAGAGCCAGACCCAGAACGGTACAGCACACAAGCTCGTGAGATAGAAAAAGCACAGCATGTAGATCGTCTGATCCTCGGAGCCGAGTACATCCGCGACGAAGAACGCGTAGAGCGGCGTCGTGATGTTGAGACCGATCGAACCGATCATGAACGCCATCACGAGTTGTAGAAACGGTTTGTTGCCGACCATGAGCTTGAGTCCTGCCCTGATCGGAATTTGCGACTGGATTTCGATCTTGGGCTCGGGTGCGCGCCAGACGGTGATCGCCACGCAGACGGGCATCAACACCAGCATGGTCGTTCCGACCGTGGTCAAGACGAAGTCAGTCCCGCCGAGCCCGAAAAACAACAGTCCGGCCGCTGGAATGGCCTGCGCCGAGAAGCTCCCGACGACGTGGAACATCGCGCGAGCACCGGTCACACGCGATCGCTCGTGATAGTCGGCGCTCAGTTCAGCCCCCCATGCGTAATAGGGGATGATGATCATGGTTGTGCCGATCGAGAGCACCATCCCCCACAGGAGGAGATGCCCACCGCCCGCACCTTCCGGCGGCATGAAGAGCTGATAGACGGCGAGCATCAGGATTGGGGTAGACGCTGCGACCCACGGACGTCGGCGACCGAAACGAGAGCGCGTCCGATCGCTGATCACGCCCATGAGCGGATCGGTGACGACATCGAACAAGCGCTGGACGATCAGAATCGTGCCCACCCATGCGAGGGGCACGCCGAGATCGGCCGAGTAGAAGCGAGGGATGAAGACGATCACTGGGAACAGCGACATCGCGACCGGCAGGTCCGCCAGCGAGTAGGAAATCAGCGTAGCTTTCGAGAGTTTCGACACGTCGCGCCTCAGGATCTGGGATGTAGCGGGTTGGACGGATTCAGCGTTGTTCTCCGAGACCACGACCAGCTACGGCCCGCCTTTGATCAGCAACGTCTGGCCCGTCATCCAGCTCGACGCCCTAGACGCGAGATAGACGACGGCCGGCGCGATGTCCTCGGGCGTTCCCACACGTCCGAGCGGGATCTGGAAGCGCTTGCCGAGTTTCGGAATGTCCTCTTCGGTGAGGTTGAGGAACTCCAGCAAGACCTCGGTCGGGATCGGGCCGGGCGACACCCCGTTGACGCGGATGCCGAGCGACGCCATCTCGACGGCCAACGTTTGCGTGAGATTGTTCACGCCACTCTTCGCCACTGCGTAGGGGCCATTGAATGGTGCCGCGCCGCCGGCGGCCGCCGAGGAGATATTGATGATCGTGCCACCACCATTGTCTTTCATGATGCGCGCTGCCGCTTGCGCACCCGTCCAGACCGCCTTGAGATTGAGATCCATCTGGAAGTCCCACTGGCGTTCGGGCATATCGAGAAGAGTTCGTGGCGTCCGGTCGTCGGCGCCGCCCGCATTGCTCACCCAACAATCCAGTCGCCCCATCTCTTCGAACGCACGCTCTGCGAGGATCTGGACCTGGGCCGTGTCCATGACGTCCGTCGCTAATGCAAATGCACGGCGACCGAGCTTGCGCACACGCTCGGCGACTGCATCGACTTCGTGTTGCCTGCGTGCCGCGAGCACGATATCGGCGCCGGCGTCGGCGAGACCGATCGCGAGTCCCTCGCCGATGCCGCGCCCGCCTCCTGTGACGACGGCAACCTGTCCGTCGAGTCGAAACTGATCCACGATGCTCATGCGTCCTCCGCTTTAGTACCAGCGCTCGGGTCGATCTCGAGGGGCCTACCGGTCTCCGAAAGATATCGCGACAGATCGAGAAAGCCTGCTTGCCTTGGCTTCGAAAGAACACGGGAATGCAGATCAGGATGGACCGGCTATCCGTGCTCGACACTCCGCCAAGGCAGCGGCTTTCCTCAACCATCCGGATCCAGGTCGAGAAACACCCGCGATTCTGAGGGTTTTTGGGTCTCGGGCTGACCGGTTGGTGAGGTTATCGTTGGACGCCGCCGCCCCGTTCGGAGAATCGTCATCGGAATCATTGGCAGCATGCTCGGCCTGATCGTCGTTTTGCTCCTGGTGCTGTTGGTGAGTGCTGGTCTTTCACTGGATCATGAATTCGAGCACACGAGTCGTACGGAGGCGTTACCCCTCCTGGTGCCGGGTGTCTCCGATGGACTCGTTCGGATTCCCGCGCGTGGCATGATGTTTCGCGCTCGCGTGGCGGGCCTCGAGCAGGATGGTCCGGCCGTGATCATGCTTCACGGTTTTCCTGAGACTTCGATGATGTGGGAGCCACTGATCGAGGAAGCGGTCGCGGCCGGTTTCCGCGTCGTGGCATTTGATCAGCGCGGGTACAGTCCGGGCGCGCGTCCGGACGGAGTCGAGGCCTACGAACTGAGCGAGGTCGTGGCAGATCTGTTCGCCGTGGCCAGCGCTGTTGGCATGGAGCGTTTCCATCTGGTTGCACATGATTGGGGATCGATCGCGGGCTGGCTCGCGACGGCGGAGAATCCCGATCGGATTCTCTCCTATGCGTCCCTGTCGATTCCCCATCCAAGTACGATTGGCGCTGCGAATGCGGCGGACAGCATCCCTTCCTATGTTCGCTTCTTCCAGAGACCGGGACTTGCCGAGAGGCTGCTCTTCGCCCTGGACTCGCGACTCCTGCGCGGGATGTATTCAGAAATGCCGCCGGATCTCTTGACGGAATACCTGGCTGTTTTTTCAGAACCCGGCGCGATGCGCGCAGCGCTGAACTGGTACCGGGTGCGTCCACCGTTCGTCTTTGGTGAGCCATTCGTGGGCGAAGTCGTTCAACCCGTCCTCTTCGTCACTGGCAATCAAGATTTGCCCTTCCTCGTCAGGCAGGAGATTCGGCAGCTGCATCCGAGCTTCGTTACGGGACCTCTCAAGGTCGTGGACGTGGATGCGGGTCATTGGCTGATGCAAGAAGAAACCGGGCAGGTCGTGCAGGTGGTGATGACTCACCTCGTCGCGCAAGCGAACTCACTTGACGAAATCCACGATTCCGCCGAATGATCCTCTCGAATCGAGGGGTCAATTGGCGCGATCATCACCCACATATCGCCCATTCTCGAACCGGGCGAAGAAGTACTCGAGCATCGGATGATTGATGGGGGCGTCGCTGTCATCGGGTTC
>Ga0310122_10002795_pt1 | contig 11096 bp, 13 predicted proteins | sample CB6_Bottom_1051__FD_203503 | JGI IMG/M metagenome (GOLD analysis project Ga0310122, IMG submission 203503) | Marine microbial communities from Western Arctic Ocean, Canada - CB6_Bottom_1051 | ecosystem: Environmental > Aquatic > Marine > Oceanic | place: Canada: Western Arctic Ocean | collected...
GACTCATAAGCATCTTATGAGTGATGATCCCTTCGTGAGCAAGAAGAGAAGTGACTTATGTGGCGCTAAGACATCTAGAAGTCGCGTGTTCAAATCACGCCACCGGCACTAATATTTATTAAGAAATCCCCGGACTCAGATCACTGGGCAATAACGCTTGAAATGGACTTATAGCAAGAAATAAAAAGAGATTACTTCATCAATACTTCTATGCCTCAGTAGCTCAATCTGGTAGAGCGTCTGTTTTGTAAACAGAAGGTTGGGAGTTCAAATCTCTCCTGGGGCTTATTTTAATTTTCTAAAATCTATTTATAGTAGGATTAATTATTTCAATTATGATAAAAGTAAAAATTTACACAACGCCGACTTGTGCCTACTGCATCTCTGCGGAGGAATTTTTCGACAAAAATGATATTAAATACGAAGCAATCGATATAACAAAGGACGCTGAGGGAATGAAGTGGATGCAAGAGCGCGGTTTTCAGGGAGTCCCAGTTATTGTACTTGGAGAGGGAGACAAAGAAGAAATACTTCAGGGATTTAATGAGGAAGTGCAAGCCCAAATAGAAGAAGAGCTTGGAATGAGGAGTGACTCAGACAAAGGATATGGCTAAAGGAATAATAAGCTGCCCGAAGTGCGGACACAAGCAAGATATGGAAATACCAGAGGCCATATGCCAGTTCTCCTATATTTGTGTTGGATGTAAGGAAACAATTTTATCAGAAACAAAGTGCTGCGTCTTCTGTGATTATGGAGACAGACCCTGCCACACTGGCAAGAAAGAAGCTGAAGTGACTATAGTAGAATGAAGCGAGTTCATTTATTTATATCAGGAAAGGTACAGGGCGTCTATTTCAGAACTTTTGTAAAGGAAAACGCAGAGAGAATTGGTGTAAAGGGCTGGGTTCGGAATACGGAGGATAAAGTTGAGGCTGTGGCAGAAGGAAATGATAATAAAGTTAGCGTCTTTATAGAGGTCTGCAAAGACGGTCCGACAGCCGCTGTAGTTGAGAAGGTCGAAGTAAAAACTGAAGACTATGCAGGTGAATTCAGTGAGTTCGGAATATTGCGCTGACAGGAGAAAAAAATGAACGAAGAAGAGAAGGCAAAACGGTATGTGAAGAAGTTGGAGTCTGAAGATGAGGTGGACGAACACACAGAGAAACTAATGATACATGACTCTCTTGAGGACAAAAAGCCGAAAAAAGCCAACAAACCAAGAATACAGGACTAGATATTGTTCTGAACGCCATAAAGCTTAATAACATGGCGAGCTTATAGAGGAATGGAGTTCTTACCCTAGAAAAATTATTTTATATGAAAAAAGACCTTGAGAAAATAGAGGAAGAACTTAGAGAAGGTGCAGATCTTGAGGCTATACTTGAAAAATATGACTGGCGGGATTTTGAAAGCCTTGTAGCATCCATCTTCGCAGAAAGGAATTATAAAGTAAAGACCGCCCATAGATTCAAGCACGACGGACGGCACCAAATAGATGTTGTAGCAGAGGGATTCAGAGAAATATTTTGTGTGGATTGTAAGAAGTGGTCAGACCGGAAAGGAAAATTATCTGCCCTGAAAAAGGCAATTCTGGACCAGAAGCTACGGACACAGGCCCTGAAGGACAGCACAGACAACAAAAGTGAGGTTTTTCCCTTAATAGTGACCTTGCTGCAAGAAGATATAGAGACGCATGGGAATATTCCCGTTGTTCCAGTGTGGAAACTTAATAGTTTCCTTGAGGATTTTCCACAAAATCGCGGTCAGCTGCACAAAGCAAAGTAGTATCGCGAAACATTATTATAAGAACCTAAGCATTTTTACCCAATATGTTTGAGAAGGAAAACCTGGAAGAAGAAGTCCGAAAATTTTGGGACAAGAACAAGACAGAAAAAAAGGCTCTAGCTCTAAATGAGAAGGCTGAGCCCTACTATTTTCTTGATGGACCCCCTTATGCAACAGGGCACATACATATGGGAACTGCCTGGAATAAGATACTGAAAGATTTTTACCTCAGATACCACAGAATGACTGGGAAAAATGTTTGGGCCCGACCAGGATATGACTGCCACGGACTTCCTACAGAGCTGAAGATTGAGAAAAAACTTGGAATAAAAGACAAGAAAGAGATTGAAAGCCGTATAGGAATTGCAAAGTTCAACGAAGAGTGTTACAAATTTTCAACTGAATTCATAGGAACAATGAATCAGGAGTTTGCAAATCTCGGAGTATGGATGGACTGGGACAATACTTACAGAACTCTTGATAAGGATTACATTGAAGCAGGATGGTTCACTTTCAAAACGGCATACGACAAAGGTCTGGTCTACAAGGACAAATACACAGTTCATGTTTGCTCAAGCTGCGAAACTGTTGTTTCGAACAACGAAGTTGAATACCAGAAAGTCACAGATGAATCAGTTTATGTTAAATTAAAGGTAAAGGGGGCTGAAAACGAGTATCTAATTATATGGACAACGACACCGTGGACGCTTCCAAGTAACACAGGAGTAATCGCGCACCCGGATTTTGAGTATGTAAAAATTGAACTTAAGAAGGGCGAGAAATGGATACTTGCAAAAGAGCTTGTTGACTCTCTAATGGGAAAAATAGAGGTCAGCTATAAAACTCTTGACAAATTCAAAGGACGGAAGTTAAAGGACCTTGAATATGAAACACCTTTTCACGACTTGCCACTCCAGAAAGAAGTAAAAGCAAAAATTGTTCTTAACGAAGAGTACGTAAATCTTGAGCAGGGAACGGGACTTGTACACTGCGCTCCTGGACATGGAACTGAGGACTTTCTTGTCGGCAGGGAGAATAATCTGCCAGCGCTTTGTCCGCTGACAATGACAGGAGAATATACTGAAGAAGCAGGAAAGTACGCTGGAAAATATGTAAAAGATGCCGACAGCGAACTTGTAGAGGAACTTAGAGAAAAAGGCTTACTTGTTACGACAGAAAAGATAAAACACGACTATCCTATGTGCTGGCGATGCAAGACGCCCCTACTTTTCATGGCCATGCCCCAGTGGTTCATAAAAGTCAGCGCGATAAGGAAGAAGATTATATCTGACAACAAGAAAAATGTCAAGTGGGCTTATGGCTGGGCTGGAAAGCGTTTTGAAGACTGGCTCCAGAATATGGGAGACTGGCCGATTTCAAGGCAGAGATACTGGGGAATCCCAGTTCCAATATGGGAATGCCAGAAAGAAGACTGTGATGAAATAAAAGTTATTGGTTCTGTGAAGGAGCTCGGAAAAGATACTGAAAACCTGCACCGCCAGTTTGTTGACCCTATAGAGTTCAAGTGCAAATGCGGAGATAAGATGAAACGAATAGAGGACATACTTGATGTCTGGTTTGACTCAGGAATAGCCCCATGGGCTTCTGTAGGCTACCCTCAAAAAGAAAAGCCATTTAAGAGCTTGTGGCCCGTGGATTTCATACTTGAGGGCTCAGATCAGACAAGAGGATGGTTCAATTCCTTGGCTGTCTGCGGAATGCTAACATTTGATAGGATTCCTTATGTAAATGTGGTTCAGCACGCTCTGGTTCTTGCAGAAGGAGGGCTTAAAATGAGCAAGTCACTTGGAAACATTGTTTCCCCAGATGAAGTGATTGAAAAATATGGAAGAGACCATATGCGCCACTATCTTCTATATTACGACCCAGCAGAAGATTTTGTATTTTCATGGGAAAAGATGAAAGACGTTAATAGGTTCTTCAATACATGGAAAAACACAGTGAAATTCCAGGAATTGTACGGGAGCAGAGAAAAGCTCCCAAGTAAGCTGGAGCTTGCAGACAGATGGATACTCTCCATGCTTAACTCACTTATCCAAAAAGTTCAGGAATCCAATGAAAAATACTACGGATTTAAGTCAGTTCAGGCAATGCAGGAATTTATTGTAAACGACCTCAGTAGGTGGTACATCAAGCTAGTGAGAGAAAGACTGTGGCCGACCTATACTGGAAGCGGCAAAAAAGCGGCGCAGGCTACCTTATATCACATTCTCGACACTTTAAACACAATGATGGCACCAGTTCTTGTTCATATGTCTGAAGCTGCATATCAGGATATTTTCAGGGGCGAAAGAGATGAAGAAAGTGTACACTTTAGGAACTTTCCGAAGGAAAATAAAAAACATATAGACAAAAAATTAGAAGGTGCTATGGGAGAAACAAGGCTTGTAGTTGAAGCTGTTGCTGCTGCAAGACAGGAGAGCGGAATAAAACTTAGGTGGCCTGTTAAAAAAGTAACGATTTCCACAAAGAATGAAGTTCTAAAAAAGGAATTCAAGGAAATTCTGATCTCAGTACTCAATGCAAAGAATGTGGAATTCGCTGATTCAGCAAAGGACACAGTTAAAATTGATCACGCAAAGGGTGTAATTTTCCTTGACAAGACTGTAGACACAGAGCTAGAGAGAGAGTGGATGATAAAAGAGCTGGGAAGACACGTGCAGGGACAGAGAAAGAAAGCCGGCTTAAAGATAGAGGACAAAATAAATCTTACTGTGGACTCTCCTATGAACACGCAGTTTGAGAACGCTGACAATTTAATTTCAGAAAAGATAGGACTGGACTCTTATAGTGTTGGAAAACTCAAAGGAAAAAATAAGAGTGAATTTGAGTTCCGAGGAAAAAAGGTATCAGTAGCATTCTAGGAAAGTAATTAAAGACAACAGGATATTTTAGCTTATGGACTGCGTAAAATGCAAACAGAAAACTGATGATGGAATACAGTGCGAGAGCTGTGACTCAAGTCTGCACAGAAAATGCGGAAGAAAATACGCAGATCAATTCCTCTGCAAGAAATGCCTCAAGAACGCCCGTTTTGAGACCACAATGTCCTCAGGATTCTGATGGGAAAGAAGAAAGGAAAAGACAGGATTCTGGCAGGGGAGAGAATAACGCGACTATTTAGCCTATCAGGAAAAGTGTTCAAAGAAAGTCCTGAGCTTTCCAATAGATATGTAAAAATGGCACGGGATCTTGGAATGCGGTTCCGAGTTAAGATACCTAAAAAGTATAAGAAATTATATTGTAAGAAGTGTCATTCATACTTGAAACCAGGAATAAGTTCAAGGGTAAGACTAAGCCAGAAAAGGCAGCCAAAGCTTGTTATAAGCTGTCTTGCATGCGGAAACATAATGCGCTACCCCTATTCTAAAGAGAAAGAAAAAGCTTAATAAACCAAGTATTCATAGAGATGTCCGTCCAAAATGGTAAGCACACTTGATACAAACACAAACGCTTTGATTGATGCAGCGAAGGAAGAGCTGAAGAGTCTTGAAAGCTTGAAGAAGCCTGAGTGGGCACACTATGCAAAGAGTGGAGCTCACAAAGAGAGGCCTCCTCACACAGATGACTTCTGGCAGATTCGAGCAGCTGCCTTGATGAGAAAGCTATACAAGAAAGGACCTATCGGAGTCTCAAGGCTTAGAAAAGAGTATGGTGGAAGAAAGAACCGCGGGGCAAAGCCCGAGAAGCACTATGATGGCTCAGGAAATATTATAAGAAAAATACTTCAACAGCTTGAAACTGCAGGATACGTCAAGAAAGTAAAAGGCGGACGAGAACTCACATCAGCTGGGATGAAATTTTTAGATGGAATATCTCATAAAGTAGAGAACTCAAGTCAGAGTTCTGAAGAAAACGCTCCTAAGGAAAGCAAGAAAGAAGAAGAAACCGAAAAGATTGAAGCGCCAGAAGCAAAGGAAAGCAAGAAAGAAGAAGAAACCGAAAAGATTGAAGCGCCAGAAGCAAAGGAAAGCGAAAAAACTTCTGAAGAGTAATTTTTAGACAGAATAGACTAGTAGACTAATTATGGACGATTCCGAGCTTGAGAAAATAAGAAGGCAGAAACTTACTGAGATGCAGGCAGCGTCAGAGCAGGAAGAAGTTAGGGCCTATCAAGAGGCCCAGGCAAAAAATCAGGTTGAATCTGTACTGAAACTTATACTGACACAAAAAGCCTGGGACCGCTGGAACAATGCGAAGATGGCAAACCAGAATGTAGCTTACTCAGCTGCTATGTCAATACTACAGCAGACTGGAGGAAAAGTTTCCCAGAAAATAAGTGAGGAAGAGTTAAAGAAAATACTTTCACAGGTAGCAAGCTCGCAGAGGCGTGAATTCAATATAACCAGAAAATAAAACACCTTATTGCGTTATTTCTGAATATCTAAAACAAGAAAGCTAAAAAAGCTTCCTTTGCTTGCTGAACATTTCACGAACTATTCTTTCAAGATCATCTTCTGAAATTACTGCACCACTTAATTCGCGGCCGCGGAACCTTGCTCTTATTTTCTGAAAATTTTCTGCCAGAAAACTGCCTGCATCATAATAAATATGGAACTTCTTCCTCTTTGATGTCCTGAAAATAGCATCCTCTAGAACATCTCTCTCATCTTCAAGGCCCTCTACATTAAATAAAACAAGCTTCTGAATATCCACAGGAATTCCATGTCTAGGAGACTGTCTGCTTCCTACTCCACTTAAGATACTACGAACAGTACAATTATTGACAACAAGATCATTAGTTAAAAGAGCTGAATCTGAAAAAAGACTGATAGAAGTAATACCATCTATGTAGATTTTTCCAGTTAAGAGTGCAGAGGTGAAGGCTTCTGAGATTTTAGAATCTTTTATTATAACACTGACCTCAAGATCCTCTCCAGTATCCTGTATTCCGAGAACTGCCCTCTTGAACAGTGATGGTAACCTGTCTTTGTAGCCAGAAATCTCAGTAATTTCTACACGACCAGATACATGAGCACGTTCAAAAGCAACCGCGATGGAGCTATTTTCAATAGTGGCTTCTTCTATTTGTGAAATAGCTGTATTAGAACTAGTTGCACTGAATACAGCTTCACATTCTATATTTTTGAGAACTATTTTTCGCAGGTAAGAACCGTTACCAATAGATTTGCAAGAAACTCCGCTGATTGTGTATGAGCCGGCAATATGTGTCTCCGCAATGGCTTGAGAACCCTTGAGAATTTCGCAGTTCTCAATAAGATCATTAAATGTGTTGCGCTGGCGCGTGCTCCAGTCTGAGACATTCAAAATTTCCACAGGACCAGAGCTTCCCTGGCTGAGAAGGAACTCTGCCTCTATTTCAAGAAGGGCGCTTATGTACACACCCCTTAAAGGAAGTGCTCTGTCCTCAAACAAGCGCAGATCGGAAAAAAGATTTCGCTTATTATCAAAGCGCTCACGCTTGAATTCCTCCCAGTCCTCGTGGCGCAGAATTCTCTTTACCTTCTGAACTTTCTTGTTAAATTCTATAGGGTTTGAAAAGCGCCTGTCGGTAGCCCTCTCGAGAACCCTTGGAATAATGGAATCGGCCATGAGTATGAGCGGGGGCAGATTCTGCCTCCAGAGTCAATTAAGGTTCTCCCTTAATCACCTCGTAAAACACTTAGGATTAAGATTATTTAAGTTTTACAGGATAAGGATTTTCCTTATTTTGAAAGAGCTCTTCCGACAAGGTTGGCGCCAAGGAGCCCAGTCAAAACAGGGTCAAATGCAGGCAGGAAGCTGAACCATCCGATTGTCAGAATTAAGATATTTATCAGAAGGGCAGCAACTACTCCGTAGACCAGACGGATATTTCTTTTCGAAGGAGAAGTTACAGGCTCCACCAACATTATGAATACCATGAAAAATTCTACGAACATGAAATTGTCAATAAAGGGAGTCCCAGTAAGAACAGAATAGCCTGCCATAAAGGCCGCATGAGCTGCGAAGTATGCCAGAATCAAGGGAATTCTTCCAATTATGTAAGCCAATAAAAGACCAAGAGCTATTGTCGCCAGGGGAACTGCAGAAGCACTCCAGACTAGGGATATTGGAAGAAAAATTCCGGCGACAAGCATACCGAGTGCAGCGGGATTGAAGATGTTGTGACCTTTCCATCTTATGGTTTGCTTCAAGAGAATAGCGAGGACGGCTGCAATTACGGTGTGCCACCAAAGACCCTGTAAAATTACGCCAATTAAGAGGCCAGTAACAACCGCACTGCGTGGCCAGAAACTCTTTTTTCTCACAACACGATTATAAGTGTAGTCAGTGCCAATGGCTGTGGCGAGTGCAATGAAAACGTTTCTAAAGAGTGAAAAGCCTGTATCGAGAGCACTTAGAAAGGCGAGAATAAGAATTATAGATCCGACGTAGTAACGCCAGTCCGCATCACGTATTGTTTTGAGTGAAATCTTCACACAAGAGCTAGGGATTTATAATATAAATACATAAAGACCCACTGTAGTGGCATGGAACGCAAGTATATTTCTATCTGGATTGTTGCAATAACATCCGGAGCCTTTTTGGTTCAGATGAATGCCCCGATAACAAACAGCTTTGCTCTTATCTCCAGTCAGGTCGCTATCCATCCGTGGACTCTTATAACACATATGTTTATGCACGGAGGGGCGACGCACTTACTTTACAATATGTTCGCTCTGGCCCTCTTCGGGACAATTCTTGAAGTGACGATTGGATGGAGAAAATTCTTGGTCATCTACTTTGCTGGAGGCTTGGTAGCAGGCTTTGCCGCACTGCCATTTTACAACGCATCTATAGGAGCGAGTGGTGCAGTCTTCGCCGTAATGGGGGCACTTGCTGTTCTGAAACCGAAAATGATAGTTTACGTCGGCTGGATACCGATGCCGATGGCCATTGCAGCAGCAGTATGGGCTTTTGGGGACCTTGTGGGGATGTTCGCCCCAAGTGGAATAGCAAACGCAGCTCACCTAGGAGGTCTTGCCTTTGGACTTGGATATGCATTTTTCCTTCTGAAGGAATTCCACGAATGGGGAAATAAAAACAAGCGCCACAGTTCAGAAGAAGACTTGGAAGACTCTTATTTTGATGAAGCTGAAATGCGCTGGTACTAAGAAGAATTTGTAACATCTGTTTTTGGACAGATTTTTTTGAAAGGACATTCAGAGCATTTAGGTTTTCTTGCAAAGCAGGTATCTCTACCATGATAAATAAGAAGTAATGAAAATTTATCCCAGTCGGCTTTTGGAATTAATTTTACCAGATCCTTCTCAATTTTTACTGGATCCTTATGTTCAGTCAGACCAAGTCGGTAAGAGACGCGCTTCACATGTGTGTCGACAGCAATTCCCTCATTAATACCAAAAGCGCTGGAGAGGACTATGTTCGCTGTTTTTCTCGCGACCCCGGGCAAAGTTATTAGCTCTTCCATTGTTTTGGGAACTTTTCCCTTAAAATCTGAAAGGATTTTTAGGGAAGAGCCCTTAATGTAACGCGCCTTGCTCTTGTAAAAACCTGTACTTTTTACCAGGCTCTCAAGCTCTGTCTGATCGGACTCGCCAAATTCCTTTACTGTTCTGTATTTCTTAAATAAAGCCGGAGTAACTTTGTTTACCTGCTTGTCCGTACACTGGGCGGAAAGAATTGTTGCAACTAAGAGCTGAAAAGGATTTCTATGAAGAAGAGCAGTTCTACTGACAGGGTGAATTTTATTGAGAGTTTTATACACTTTTGAAGCTCTTTTTTTAATATCCTGAGTAGAATCTTTTTTTCCTTCCATCTTAGAACTTATGACTCCCGCGAATATTTATACATAGGGAAATATAGACAATATATGTTTGGAAGAAATACTACGCAGCTCACCGGAAAAGTCGGAGTTCAAGAATATCCATACATAGACGGACGACTCAGAAACCTTTTCAGGGAAAATGGAGTTTTGGACACGAGAGATAATAGAATTCAAAATATTCTTCTCGTCGACCCGTGGTGGAATGATGATGCGGACACGATTTTTGGAACGCCTTTTCTACTGAATCACTTACTTCAGGGACGGGCAAATATATACTCACTTTATTCCAAACCTGTAGATATGAAATATTTTGAGAAAGTGAAGGAGGCTGTTAATAGAGGATATGCTGAAGAAGGTGTAGGATTTGACGCTGAAAATATTTTCCTTGCCGGAGGAATAAATACTGAAAACGGAAGAAGAGGTTTTGGAAAAACTGGATGGCGCCTCGAACGAAACTCTTTTCAACTGGTTTTCAAGCCAAAACAACAAAATAACATAACAAAGGGGGCATTCGAACTCTATAATTACATTCTCGAAGAAGGTGGAATTCTCTTCGCAACCTTGGAAGGAGGAATTGTCAGGAGAACTGAAAATATAATGTGCGGATGGAACTATAGGAGGAGGAGAGCAGAGCCCGAAGAGAGGATGGATCCAATTGAAAGAGCATTCAGAGTGGCGCCGGAGCTGTCACCTGTGGAGAGGTATGCAGGAGGACCATTCACAGGAGATGAGAGAAGTTTCATACAAAGAGCAAGACATTGGAAAATTTATGTAAAGTGTGACAGAAGACGGCTGAGAAGGGGAACTGAGGAAATATGGAGATTTTTACGTGATAAGAGAACAGAATTAAAACCCCTGAGAATAATTCCTCCGCAAAATTATCCTGGTGAAGACGATTAATTACTATTAACTATTGTTTTGACTTGCAAAAATCCTCAAGTTTGTCAAATGCATTTTCAAGGGTTTCCATTGGAGGCAAAAACACAATACGGAAGTGGTCTCCTCCGTACTGCTCGCCAAAGCCCGATCCTTGAACTGTGAGAACATGCTTCTCCTTGAGCAGGTCGAGAACAAATTGCTTGTCCCTGCCTTTATAGGAATCAAGCTCAATTTTTGGGAACATATACATCGCTCCGTGGGCTTCGGTTACCGAAATTCCCTCAATTTCATTAAGCCTTTTAAAACTGAACTTTGCTCTTTCCTTAAGTTTTGGGAGATAGTCATTAAGATAGCTATGGTCAGACTCCATTGCCGTTTTCAGAGCCAGTTGTGCCGGAGTGTTCGTGCTGAGACGACCACGGGCCATCCTATAGCAGGCCTCTTTCAACTTGTTTATTTCATCGTCAGGACCCTTGAAACCCATATAGCCTATTCTCCAGCCAGGGGCAAAATAGACTTTTGAAAGACCGCCGATAACAATAAAATTGACATCATCAGCAAGACTTGCAGTACTGACGAATTTTCTGTCGAAGACTATTAAGTCGTATATCTCATCACATATGATTGGAACATCATTCT
>Ga0310122_10002798_pt1 | contig 11093 bp, 9 predicted proteins | sample CB6_Bottom_1051__FD_203503 | JGI IMG/M metagenome (GOLD analysis project Ga0310122, IMG submission 203503) | Marine microbial communities from Western Arctic Ocean, Canada - CB6_Bottom_1051 | ecosystem: Environmental > Aquatic > Marine > Oceanic | place: Canada: Western Arctic Ocean | collected...
GTCTGGGGACAGCCCCCTAGAACATCAGGCCAAGGGCGATGGTGGTGAAGGCGAACACCAGGGCGGCCACGATCGTGATCCGGTCCAGGTTCTGCTCGACCACGGTCGAGCCGGCGGTCTGGGCGCCGATGCCGCCACCGAACATGTCGGAGAGGCCACCACCCTTCCCGCTGTGCAGGAGGACGAGGAAGATGAGGCCCAGGCCGGCGGAGACCTGGATGATTGCGACGAGGACGAACATGGTGACAGCAGGCTACCGGTGGACCAGCGCTCAGCCGACCAGCCTGTAGGCAATGATCCGGGCGAATTCGTCCGGATCCAGGGACGCCCCACCCACCAGTGCACCGTCGATGTCGGGTTGCCTCATGAGGTCGGGGGCGCTCACCGGCTTCACCGACCCTCCGTACTGGATGCGCACCGCATCGGCAGCCTCTCCTCCCCAGTCGCTGCGCACAACCTGTCGGATCGTCGCACACACGGCCTGGGCGTCCTCCGGTGTTGCCATGAGGCCCGTGCCGATCGCCCAGATGGGCTCGTAGGCGATCACCAGGGATCCGACCTGCCCGGCCGAGAGGCCCGCCAGGCCCTCCCGGACCTGGCCGGAGACCTTCGAATCCGTCGTACCGGCCTCACGCTCCCCGAGGGTCTCACCACAGCACATGATCGGCGTCATGTCGTTCGCGATTACCGCTCTGACCTTCCGGTTCACGGCCTCGTCGGTCTCGCCGGACAACTCCCGCCGCTCCGAGTGGCCCACGATCACTAGCGACACGTTCAACTTGGCGAGCATCGACGGTGCCACCTCACCGGTGAACGCCCCGCCCGCTTCCCAGTGGCAGTGCTGGGCGCCCAGCAGGATCGGGACCTCGTCGGCCTGCAGCACGGTCTGCACGGACCGCAGGTCGGTGAAGGGAGGGTGCACCGACACGTCCACTGCGTCGTAGTCGTTGACCGACAGGAGGTAGGACAGCTTCTGGACCATCTGGATGGCCTCGAAGTGGTTGTGGTTCATCTTCCAGTTGCCGCTGATCAGCGGCTTGCGTGCCTCGCCCATCGGATCGTCCCTACGCCTCTCTCTCCGGTTCCTGCCGTCCCAGTCCGTCCCGCAGGGCCGCCAGGCCCGGCAGGTCGCCCCGCTCGATCAACTCCAGCGCCGCTCCCCCGCCGGTGGACACGTGATCGATCCGGTCGTCCACGCCGAACTGCCTGGCAGCCGCCGCGCTGTCGCCGCCCCCCACGACCGTGAAGCCGCGGCACTCGGCGACCGCGTCGGCCACGGTACGAGTGCCTGCGGCGAACCGGGCGTCCTCGAACACGCCCATCGGCCCGTTCCAGAGCACGGTGCCGGCCTCGGCGATCAGGTCGCAGAACTCCACGGCCGTGCCGGGGCCGATGTCGAGGCCCATCCAGCCGTCGGGCATCGAGGTTCCGACCTGGCGCACCTCGCCTCCGGCGGCTGGATCACCGATGACCCCACCAGGGCCGAGGGCCGTGATGTCGATGGGCAGCCGGATCGGAGCCCCCGAGTCGAGGAGCCCGGCACAGATCCCGATCATGTCCTCCTCGAGCAGCGACGAGCCGACCCGGGCGCCCCGGGCCGCCAGGAACGTGAAGCACATGCCGCCGCCGACGATCAACTCGTCAACCACGTCGAGGAGGGCGTCGATCACACCCAGCTTGTCGCTCACCTTGGCACCACCCAGGATCGCCAGGAACGGCCGCCTCGGCGACGTGCGCAGACCGCCTAGTACCTGGGCCTCAAGCGCCAGCAGGCGGCCCGCCGCCGACGGCAGGTGGCGTGGCGGCCCCACGATCGAGGCATGGGACCGGTGCGAGGCCCCGAAGGCGTCGTTCACGTAGGCGTCCTGCCCTTCCACCAGTCGGGCGACGAACTCCGGGGCGTCCGCGGTCTCACCCGGGTCGAACCTGAGGTTCTCGAGCAGCGACACGCCCGGGACCAGGTCAGCGAGCCTCTCCCGCACCGGGTCCATCGCAAAGGCGGGGTCGGGCCTGCCGCCGGGGCGACCCAGGTGTGAGCAGGCCGTCACCGCCGCTCCGGCGCCTATCAGGTACCGCAGAGTCGGCAGGGCCGCCCGTATGCGCATGTCGTCGGTGATCACCCCATCCGAGAGGGGAACATTGAAGTCGCAGCGGACGAGAACCCGCCTGCCCGACAGGTCGCCCAGGTCCTCCAGTTGCGGCAGATGCATGGGGACTACTTGCGGCCGGCCTTCGTCTTCTTCGTTCGTCGGGTTCCGACGATCCTCGTCAGATCTACCAGGCGACACGAGTAGCCCATCTCGTTGTCGTACCAGCCGCAGACCTTCACCATGTTGCCTATCGCCATGGTAAGGCCGGCGTCGATGGTGCAGGAGGCAGGGCGGCCGACGATGTCGGACGACACGAGGGGGTCCTCGCTGTAGTCGAGGACCTTCGACAGCGGACCCTTCCTGGCGGCGGCGGCGAACGCCGCGTTCACCTGCTCGACGGTCGCCTTCTTCCTGAGCGTTCCCACGAAGTCGGTGATCGAGCCGTCCGGGATCGGAACCCTCAGCGAGATTCCGTCCAGCCTGCCCTTCATCTTCGGCATCACCAGGCTGGTGGCCCGGGCGGCGCCCGTGGACGTCGGAATGATGTTGACCGCAGCGCCGCGGGCACGCCGGAGATCGCCGTGGGGGCCGTCCACGAGGCTCTGGTCGCCGGTGTAGGCGTGCGTGGTGGTCATGAAGCCCTGCTCCACCCCGAAGGCGTCGTCGAGCACCTTGATCATGGGCACGAAGCAGTTGGTCGTGCACGAGGCGTTTGACACGACGTGGTGTCTGGCCGGGTCGTAGGAGTCGTCGTTCGCGCCGACCACGAAGGTGGCGTCGGCGTCGCCCGACGGGGCCGAGATGATGACCTTCCTGGCGCCGCCCTCGAGGTGCAGGGCCGCCTTGTCCCTCGAGGTGAAGATCCCGGTCGACTCGATCACCACGTCGACGCCGAGGTCGCCCCACGGCAGGTCGGCCGGGTTGCGTTCCGAGAGGACCCTGATCTTCTGGCCGTCCACCGATATCCCGTCACGGGTTGCCCTGACCCTGGCGTCGAGGCGGCCGTGCACCGAGTCGTTGGCAAGCAGGAACGCCATGGTCTGGATCGAGCCCAGGTCGTTGACTGCCACGAACTCGATCGGGGCGTTCTGGGCGCGGGCCGCCCTGAAGAAGTTACGGCCGATCCGGCCGAAGCCGTTCACACCTACACGCACGGTCATGGCCTTGTCGCCTCCCGGGGCACCACGGGCCCACATCTGAAGAATCCCTGCATTGCTAGCCGATCACGAGGTTGGCCACGCGCTGTCCGGGGTGGTCGGTGGTCACACACCGCCGTCCTGCCCGGTACCCCGGCTCAGCGGTCCAGGTCGCGGTGCTTGACAGCCGGGTCGAAGCCCCGACTGCGCAACCGTGCGGCCAACTCCTCGGCCACCGCGACGGAACGGTGTCTGCCGCCCGTGCAGCCGAAGGCGATCGACAGGTAGGCCTTGCCCTCGTCGATGTAGGCCGGGAGGAGCAGGCCCAGCAGCTCGTCCAGCTGGTCGAGGAAGGCCAGGGCCAGGTCCTGGCCGATCACATAGTTGCGGACCGGCGCGTCGAGGCCGCTCAACGGACGCAGCTCGTCCACCCAGTGTGGGTTGGGCAGGAAGCGGCAGTCCAGGACCAGGTCGACGTCGCGGGGCGCTCCGTGCCTGAAGCCGAAGGACGTCACCGATGTCCGCATCGGCCGGTCGTCCACGTCGCCGTAGAGGCCGGCCACCCTGTCCCTCAGGTCGTGCACATTCAACTCCGAGGTGTCGACCACCAGGTCGGCCTCGGCCCTGACCGGCTCCATCAGCAGCCGCTCGGCATGGATCGCCTCCTCGATGCCCGACGCCCCGGGCAGGGGGTGGGGTCGCCTGCTGTCCTTGTACCTCTTGACGAGGACGTCGGTGGAGCAGTCCAGGTACACCACCCGAAGTCGTTGGAACGCCTCCCGCAACTCCCCGAGGACACGCATGGTGTCCCCCCCGGAGGTGTCGGCCTTGAGGGCGAAGGCCACACGGTCCCACGGCGATTCAGGCCCGCAGGCCAGGTCGGCCACCTTCGTGAGGATGTCGGGAGGCAGCCGGTCGATCACGAACCAGCCCAGGTCCTCGAGGTCGCTGGCGAACTCCGATCGCCCGGCGCCCGACAGGCCGGTGATGACCAGCAGGTCTCTCATGGACCGATTGTAGTGCTGTGACCTGTGCCTGATCCGGGGGAGGCTTCCCTCTCACAGACCAGCACGAGGAGTCGGGGGATGGTCGACGCCTCCCGGTACCCGGCTGCACGGGCCAGGAAACCGTCGGGTGGTCGCGGCTCGTGCATCCGTCGCAGCACCAGCCCGTTCTGGGCCAGGGCGTTCACGTACCTGCTCAGCGGGCGGTGCACGAAGGGCAGGAACACCCCTTTCTCCACCTCCTCCGACTCGATCGACTCGACCAGGTACGGCCCGATGCGCCAGTACTGCTCCGGTGGGTCCAGCACCTGGTCGTCTATCCATCCGCTGCCGGGCGTCTGCAGCAGCGGATGGTTCAGGAAGAACGCGAACCGGCCTCCCGGACGCAGCACCCGTGCAACCTCGGCGATCGCCTCGTCCACGGCCTCTATGTGCTCGAAGACCAGACAGGCAACCGCAGCGTCGAAGCAACAGTCGCGAAATGGCAGGTGTGCGGCCTCCGAACGGACATACGACACTCCTCCGCCCCGCCTGCGCGCCTCGTCGGTCTGTGCCCTCGAGAAATCCACCCCGACTACCGCCGAGGCGCCACCCCGTACCGCCAGTCGGCTGATCTGTCCCTCACCGGCACCCACATCCAGGATCCTGTCGTACCCGGCAAGCAGTTCGGCCGCCAGCGGAAGGATCTGCTCCTCGTACTCGGCGTCGGCCCCCTCGGTGAAACCCTCCTGCCACCAGGTGGCGTGCTCCTCCCATGCCTCCATGCCGTCACCCATGCCAGGAGCGTCCCACACCGGTGGGTGCTGCGGGAAGCCACACCTCTAGCCTGCGCACCCGTGGCGGCACTACTGGCACTCGCCTCAGCCGTACTCTTCGGATGCGGCGACTTCTGCGGCGGCCTCGCGTCCCGGCGTATCGACGCCCTCCGGGTGGTCGCCACGTCGCACATCGTCGGCCTGGGCCTCGTGCTGGCGGCAGCGCCGCTGATGGCCGACCACTTCACGACCGACGCCCTCCTGGTCGGCGGCCTGGCCGGGGTGTTCGGAATAGTCGGAATCGCCCTGCTCTACCGGGGCCTCGGACGCGGCCCCATGGCGGTGGTGGCACCGATCACCGCCGTCAACTCCGCAGCAATCCCTGTCGTCTGGGGCCTCGTGTTCGGAGAACGCCTCTCGGCCATGCACGTGGTCGGCATCCTCGTCGGCCTGTCGGCCATCGCCCTCGTCTCGCGGGTGCCGGGCCACGCCGGGCCGATTCCGAAGGGCCTCGTCGTCGAGTCGATGCTCGCCGGAGCAGGCTTCGCAGCCTTCTTCATCGCCATCGACGCTGCCCAGGACGCAACGGCCCCCTGGCCGCTGGTGGGCGCCCGGATCGTGTCAGTCACCCTCGCCATCGTCACCGTCGTCGTCCGCGGCGGACCCCTCCTCCCCACCCGACGCGACGGGGTCGCCGGCATCGTCGTCTTGGCCGGCGTCCTTGACATGGTCGCCAACGTGGCGTTCCTCGTCGCCGTGAATCGCGGGCTCCTCAGCCTGGTGTCGGTCCTCGCGTCCCTCTACCCGGCGGGCACCGTCATCCTGGCCCGGACGGTCCTGAGGGAACGGATGAGCAGGGCGCAGGTGCTGGGCATGGTCGGTGCTATCGGGTCCGTGGCCCTGATCGTTGCAGGCTGACCGGCCCGCCCACCCACGCTTCCCCCGTTCATGCCGAGCCGTGTGTCCTGGCGTACACGGCCTCGGCGACCGGCGCGGGAAGCCACGACAGTGCGAGCAACTCCTCCAGCGTGGCACGTTGAACAGCCCGGACACCCCCGAACGACGTCACCAGGCGCTTCCTGCGGGTGGGCCCCAGGCCCGAGATGCCGTCCAACACCGAACCGGTCATCCTCTTCGACCGGAGCTGGCGGTGGTAGGCGATGGCGAACCTGTGAGACTCGTCGCGCACCCTCTGCAACAGGTACAGGGCCTCCGACCCCCTCGGCAGCCGGATCGGCTCTCCCAGGCCGGGCCTGTAGACCTCCTCGAAGCGCTTGGCCAGCGAGGCCACCGGGATCACGTCGCCAATGCCCAGTTCCTCCACGACACGCACGGCGACCCCCAGTTGGCCCTCACCACCGTCCACCAGCAGGAGGTTCGGTGGATACGAGAAGCGACCGGGACGGTCCGACAGGGGCGCGGCCTGCTCGGCCATGTAGGCGTTGAGACGACGTGTGAGCACCTCGGCCATCGCGGCGTAGTCGTCGTTGCCGTGAACGCCCCTGATCCTGAACCTGCGGTAGTCGGCCTTCTTGGCCAGGCCGTCCTCGAACACGACCATCGACCCCACGTAGTCGGTGCCCTGCAGGTGGCTCATGTCGAAGCACTCGATGCGCAGCGGGGACTCCGGCAGGTTCAGGGCCGCCTGGAGTTCGTTCAGCGCGCGGGCCCGGCTGTTGTGGTCAGCCGCACGCTTCATCCGGTGCCGGACGAACTCCTCCTCTGCGTTGCGGGTCACCGTCGCCAGCAGGTCCCGCTTGCCCCCACGCTGCGGTACCCGGATCTCCACACGGCTGCCCCGCTCGCTCGTGAGCCACTCGGCCAGCAGGGCCGCGTCGTCCGGCAGGGCGGGCACCAGCACCGACCTGGGCACGCCGCGCGGCGGATCCTGTCGGTAGTGCGCCGAGAGGACCTCGCCCACCAGTTCGGGTGCCGCCAGGTCCTCCACCCGGTCGACCACGAACCCCTTCCGGCCGAGCACCTTCCCCCGCCTCACGTAGAACACCTGGACCGCCGCCTCCAGGTCGTCGCCGGCTATCCCGAACACGTCGATCTCCTCGTTTCCGGCGGCGACCATCTGCTGGCGCTCGATCACCCGGCGCACGCTCGCCAGGCGGTCCCTGTAGCGGCCGGCAGCCTCGAACTCGAGGGCATCGGAGGCGGCAGCCATCTCGGCCCCCAGTTGGACCACCACTTCGTCCGTATCGCCCTCCAGGAACCGCAGCAGGTCCCTGACGAGGTCGGAGTAGGCGTCGGGCGTGATCTCGCCGACACATGGGCCGGAGCACTTCTGGATGTGGAACAGCAGGCAGGGTCGGCCCATCCGCTCGTGGGTGCGGAACTTGGAGTCCGAGCAGGTCCGCAGGGGGAACGTCTTGATCAGCTGCTCGAGCGTCTCCCGGATGGCGCCGGCGTGCCCGTAGGGCCCGAAGTACCGGACCCCCCGGCGACGCTTGGCCCTGGTCACCATCGGACGGGGCCATTCGTCGGCGACGGTGACGGCCAGGAACGGATAGCTCTTGTCGTCCTTCATGTCGACGTTGAACCTGGGAGAGTGCTCCTGGATCAGGCTGCACTCCAGCATGAGGGCCTCGAGCTCGTTGGCCACCTGGATCCACTCGACGTCAGCCGCCTCGGCGAGCATCCGGGCCGTGCGGGGAGCCATACGGTCGCGCCTGCCGAAATAGCTGCCGAGCCTGTGTCTCAGGCTCTTGGCCTTGCCCACGTACAGCACGCGGCCCTCGGCGTCCAGGAACTGGTAGGAACCAGGCGCATCGGGGATGGTCCCGGCGGGCGGCCGCTTCAACATGTCCGCAGCGTAGGGGCCCTGTCGCACCCAGCCCCTATGCTGGTGGTGCCGGCCTGGAGACCGGCACCATATGAGCACCCGAGGTCGACAACCCCGTGGAGAGGCGTCCAGGCTGCCCCCACCGACCGCCAATCGGGAGCTGAGACCAGTGAGGGCCCACGCAGGGTCCTCACTTCATAGGAGTGGCACATGCTTCGACTCCAAGCCCCGCTTCCCGAGCGGTACATAGGCGACGCCGACGACAGCGTCGCACGCATCGCGGTTGCCAAGGCAGCCCTCGGCGACCGGGTCTTCATCCTCGGACACCACTACCAGCGCGACGAGGTCATGTGCTGGGCCGACGCACGTGGCGACTCCTTCCGGCTGTCCCAGCTGGCGCAGGAGCACCCCGAGGCCGAGTACATCGTGTTCTGCGGTGTCCACTTCATGGCCGAGTCGGCCGACATCCTGACAGGCGACGACCAGCAGGTGATCCTCCCCGACCTGAACGCCGGTTGCTCCATGGCCGACATGGCCGACCTGTACGAGGTCGAGGAGGCCTGGGAGGACATCGCCCGGATCACCGACATCGGCCGCGTGGTCCCGATCACCTACATGAATTAGGCGGCCGACATCAAGGCGTTCGTCGGACGGAACGGCGGTGCAGTCTGCACCTCCAGCAACGCACGTGCCGTCCTGGAATGGGCCTTCGACCGGGGCGACAAGGTGCTGTTCTTCCCCGACCAGCACCTCGGGCGCAACACAGGCGTGGCGATGGGATACGGCCTCGACGAGATGGTCGTGTGGAATCCCCGCAGGGAACGCGGAGGCCTCGACGAGGCCGAGGTGAAGGAGGCCAGGTTCCTCCTGTGGAGGGGCCACTGCTCGGTGCACCAGCGGTTTGGAGCATCGCACATAGACGCATTCCGCTCCGAGTTCCCCGACGGCCAGGTGATCGTGCACCCCGAGTGCAACCACGAGACCGTCCTGCTCGCCGACCAGGTGGGGTCCACCGACTTCATCATCCGCACCGTGGAGGCCGCCGCACCCGGATCGGCCATCGGAATCGGAACCGAGATCCACCTGGTGCACAGGCTGGCCGCCGACAACCCCGACAAGCACGTCGTCTCGCTCGATCCGATGCTCTGCCCCTGCTCCACCATGTTCCGCATCGACGCACCCCACCTGGCGTGGGTGCTCGAGGGCCCGGTAGAGGGTGAGGTGCGCAATCGCATCACGGTCGACGCCGACACCCGGGAGTGGGCCCGCGTGGCCCTCGACCGGATGCTCGCCATCACCTGATTCGGGCATTCGTGGCCCTTGGCGGGGGCGACGGTTCAGCGGGCCAGGATCTCCTTCAGGTATCGGCCGGTGTGGCTCTCGGGCACCGTGGACACCATCTCCGGGGTACCCGACGTGACGACCCGTCCTCCCCCGCTGCCGCCCTCGGGGCCAAGGTCGATCAACCAATCGGCCGTCTTGACAACGTCCAGGTTGTGCTCGATGACGATCACCGTGTTGCCCTGGTCGACCAGGCGGCTGAGCACCCCCATCAGCTTGCGGACGTCCTCGAAGTGCAGGCCCGTGGTCGGCTCGTCCAGGATGTACACCGTGTGGCCCGTGGGGCGTTTGGCCAACTCGCTGGCCAATTTGACCCTTTGAGCCTCGCCGCCCGAGAGCGTCGGCGCCGACTGCCCCAACCGGATGTAACCGAGTCCCACGTCGACCAGGGTCTGCATGTGGCGCGTTATGGACGGCTGCCGCTCGAAGAAGACCAGGGCCTCCTCGCAGGGCATGGCCAGGATGTCGGCGATGTTGCGGCCCTTGAACGCGATGTCGAGCGTGTCCCGGTTGTAGCGCAGGCCCCGGCACACCTCGCAGGGGACGTACACGTCAGGCAGGAAGTGCATCTCGATGCGGATGGTTCCATCCCCCGAGCAGGCGTCGCAGCGACCTCCCTTCACGTTGAAGCTGAAGCGGCCCGGCTTGTAGCCGCGGACGCGGGACTCCTCGGTCTGCGCGAACAGCCTGCGCACGTGGTCGAACACCCCGGTGTAGGTCGCGGCGTTGGACCTGGGGGTCCGCCCTATCGGGGCCTGGTCGATGTTGATGACCTTGTCGACCCCCTCGACTCCCTCCAGCGAGGTGTGGAGGCCGGGGGGGATCTTCGAGCTGTAGACCTGCTGCATGAGCGCCTTGTGGAGGATCTCGTTCACCAGCGTCGACTTGCCAGATCCGGACACGCCCGTCACCGCCACGAAGCAGCCCAGGGGGAACTCCACGTCGATGTCCCGCAGGTTGTTCTCGCGGGCGCCGCGCACAGTCAGCTGCGCACCGTCCGATGGCCGCCGCTGCGCCGGTACGGCGATCGCCTTGCGCCCTGTCAGGTACTGACCCGTCAGGGACGTCCGGTGCGCCAGCAGCCCCTCCAGGTCGCCGCTGTGAAGGATGTCGCCACCGTGCTCGCCGGCACCCGGGCCGATGTCGACGATGTGGTCCGCCGACCTGATCGTCTCCTCGTCGTGCTCGACGATTATCACCGTGTTGCCGAGGTCCCGGAGGCGCAGCAGGGTCTCGATGAGGCGTCGGTTATCGCGCTGGTGCAGCCCTATGGACGGCTCGTCCAGCACGTAGAGCACCCCAACCAGTCCGCTGCCGATCTGGGATGCGAGGCGGATGCGCTGTGCCTCGCCTCCGGCGAGCGTTGCCGCCGACCGTGACAGGGACAGGTAGTCGAGACCGACGTCCAGCAGGAAGCCGAGCCGCGAGCCGATCTCCTTCTGGATCTGCTCGGCGATCATTGACTCCCGCTCGGTGAGCTGTAGGCCCTGTAGTGCCTTGGCCGCCTCGCCGATCGAGAGCGAGCAGATGTCGTGGATCGAGAGGCCGTCGACCCGCACCGCCAGAGACAGCGGATTCAGCCTGGCACCGACACAGGCGGGGCAGGGCACCTGACGCATGTACCCCTCGATCTGCTCCCTCTGGCTGTCGCTCTCCGCCTCCTTGTGGCGCCGTCGGAGGTACGGCATGACTCCCTCGAAACGCGCCGAGTACACCCGGTTGCGGCCAAAACGGTTCGTGTAGCGGACCTTCACCCGGCCCTCGATGCCGGTCTCCAGCAGCAGCCTGCGGTGCTTCGCCGGGAGCCGCCGCCACGCCCCGGCGGTGTCGATGCCCTGGTCGGAGGCCACCGCCTCGACCAGGCGGGAGAAGTAGCGGCTGCGCCCACCGGACCATGGCGCAATCGCACCCTCGGCGAGGCTCAGGTCGGCATTGGGGACCACCAGTTCACTGTCGACCTCGAACACGGATCCGAGGCC
>Ga0310122_10002800_pt1 | contig 11085 bp, 9 predicted proteins | sample CB6_Bottom_1051__FD_203503 | JGI IMG/M metagenome (GOLD analysis project Ga0310122, IMG submission 203503) | Marine microbial communities from Western Arctic Ocean, Canada - CB6_Bottom_1051 | ecosystem: Environmental > Aquatic > Marine > Oceanic | place: Canada: Western Arctic Ocean | collected...
TAACAAAAACCGATCTCATGAGATCGGTTTTTGTTTTCTAGAACAGGCAGGCTAGTACTCTTCATCCATAACTTCATGACGTTCATCATGGTATGCTTCTTCATCCTTACCTCGTTTCCAGTAAGGAATCGCATACATATCTTTTCTAGACAGCTTGTACTCTTGTTTAAGCGCTTTACGACACGCAATCACGCTTTCATTTTCACCCGCAACGAAAGCCGAAAGCGAGTGAGATCCATTAGGTGCAATTAAGCCGGAAATGGCTTTGCTCAATAGATATTGATCACTCTTTTCGTCTCTCATTAGCCACTTCAAAACCAGACCTTGCGGATGCTTAATATCATGTTTATCTGCAGCATCCTCTATCTCGATAAATACATAGCCTTGAGTGTCAGAGGGAAGACTCTCCAAAATAGCACTAATGGCTGGTACTGCTGTTAGGTCTCCCGCAATAATATGCCAATCTGCGGGTTCAATTAATGGCTCAGGCCCAGCAGGGCCTACAAGGCCAATTTGGAAACCTTGTTCTGCTTTAATCGCCCACCCACCGCCGGGAGAATCGGTTCCGTGGATCACGAAATCTATATTAAGCTCATTCACATCGGCTCGATACTTTCTAACGGTATAGGCTCGAGGCACGGGTTTATGCTCAGGCCAAATCACAGTTTCACCTTCTCGATAAGGTAACTGCAATATCCCACTCTCCCTATTGGGGAAAAACACTTTTATGTGTGTACCATTTTGATCTTCAGGGAACCCTTTTAAAGAGTCGCCCGTAACAGTCACTCGCAGTAGATGCTTTGAGATCTTCTCTTTACGAACAAAGTCCAACAACATCGGATGTAAACGCACTGGTTGATCGCTCATCAATTTACCTCTTAAGAAATTCTATAAATAATTGGCGCTAACTTGCGAGCATTTATGCTGGTACTTCTTCTGTGCGGTTATTCAGTGTGGCTTCGATTGCTTGCCACCACTCTTGCAATGAAACCGCTTCAATCAGCTGAGCGAATGAGACATTTGCGCCCTGCTTATTCCACTTCTCTACAAGTGTCATCGCTCTCATCGAATCTAGCCCCATAAAGATTAGATTTTCATTCACATCAATCTCTTCGTAAGATACACCTAATGTCTCGGCCACGTCAGACTGCAAAACATTGAGGCTAAGAATACTCTCTTCATTTGGGTTAATTTCCGCTATAGCTTTATCGAGTGTTTTAATGCTTCCAGTTCGGCCTGATATGTAATTGAGAGTGTGGATATGGTCTTCACGCGAAAAATCCGCGATCGCATCACCGATAATAAAGGGCTGTACATCCAACATGAATGCATCCAAAGCAGTCGATAAAATGCCAATGTGACCGTAAATACCAGAGATGATCAGCTGAGTTTTTTGATTGTCTTTCATGTAATCAAGCAATGGGGTTTTCTTAAATGCACTGTAACGCCATTTAACGTACTCAATATCATCGTTTTCTGGAGCAAGTGTTGATACGACAGGAGTATGGTCGCCGTTTAGCCCCGGCCCCCAAAAGTCAGTTAACAAGGCTCTATCTTTTGGGTCTTGATTCGCAGGTTGCGCGGTATATACAACCGGAATTCCCGCTTGTTTCGCTATGTGTTTTAACTGCTGAATGTTAGTTAAAATGTCCGCCATAGGTGACGAATCAGCCTCATAGTAGCTCACAAAATACTCTTGCATGTCGTGAATTAAAAGTACGGCTTTACTAGGCTCGATCGTCCAGTTCGTTCTGTTTTTTGGAAACTCATGGTGTTCCGGCAAGTCGTAACTCGCTATTTTCGGTATAGTCATTTGTAATTGTCCTTAATACTCTAATCAGCGATGACGTTATCTTCTGTCACCTGATCAATTAAATCTTTAGCGCTTTAGTCAAAGTGGTGCTCCAATAGGAATATGTGTAACCCCCCTCATTCAGACTCTACGGATAAGTTCAAAACACTCTTATCACGTTGCCGTATTTTCGGGTTCTTCTGCTGAAAGCCCCCTTTCGGTACGCCAATGTTTAATTTGCTGATTAATGTACCAATGGGTGATACTGGAGAATAACGTTTCGACATACTCGCTACTCATCCCAGCCTCTTCGGCCCATTTTTTTCTATCTTCTAGCATTTCAGCGACACGCTCTGGTGCCGGAATACTCTGCTCATTGGGCTTAAATTGTGCGGCGGCTTTGACATACCCTAACCGCTTAGAAAGAATATGAACGATCTCCTTATCAAGGGTATCGATTCCGATTCGTATATCATTGAGACTTTCGCAAACTTCTGGCTTCTTTATAGATGACATGTTGATTTCCTTTAGTCTTTGTTCCCTGTAATGACCCATTGAAGAGTGTAAGAATAGAACCACCGTTCTCAGGCTCGATGACAAATCATCCTTCTAGAGCACTCTCGATTCAATCAATAGGACGTTGTTTATCGACAATATAGAGCTACGGTAGGCAGCTCGCGTTAGTTAAACTGGCGCATTAACCCAAGGTTCACCACTTGGGCCAGGCACTCGCTTTTTATCAATTTTACCTACCGCTGTTTTGGGCAGATTAGAGACAATGATCAATTCATCTGGCTGTTTGAAAGAAGCCATCCCTTGGTCTTTTAGGAACGTGCGTAGCTCCTGTAAAGTTGGGGAAAGCCCCCTTTTCACGACAGCGACTCCGATCCTTTCGCCTAGATGTTTATCAGGTACCGCAACCACGGCGACCTGTGAAATATTAGGATGCATAAGTAAATGCTCTTCGATTTCATCGGTAGCAATACACTCACCGGCTCGGTTTACGACGTCCTTAATTCTGCCAGTCACAACGATATATCCCCTCTCATCAACAATGGCTCGATCCCCACTTCGATAGAAACCATCTTGAGTAAATGAGCGTTGGTTGTGTTCCTCTGCTCGGTAATACCCTCTTAAGGTGTAGGGACCGCGAGTGAGTAGTTCTCCTTCTTCACCCATTGGAACAGTGTTCCCCTCAGCATTAACTATGCGAACCTCATCCCAGTTACTTACAGGTCGACCTTGTTTCGTCGCAACCAGAACTTCATCATCCCCTAATCGAGTACAGGCGATCAGGCCTTCTGCCATACCAAAAACTTGTTGGAGTGCACCGGGAAAGTTTTTTTGTACATCAAGAGCATCAGAATAAGCCAGCTTCGAACCACCGACTTGCATCAGCCTGAGGCTAGATGTATTCGCACGTTCCCATTCTTTAGCCGCGTTCCATAGCTGCGCTAACGCCGGAACCAAAGCTGTCGCCGTCACTTTGCTTTTCTCGATAACATCAAAGCAGTAATCAGGGCTGGGGTTAGAACTGAAAATGACACTTCCTCCAACATCAAGCGCACCTAATAAACCGGGGCAACCTAAAGTGAAATTATGCGCAGCAGGTAGCACTGCGAGGTATACTTCCTCGGACGATAACTCACTTGCTGCGGCACAACTTTGGATGTTGAGACGATAATCGTTATGGCTTCTAGGAATGAGCTTAGGCAGTCCCGTAGTTCCACCAGAGACTAAGAATAGAGCGGGATGATTTGGGTTTGGTCGTTCAGGAACGAACTGGAAAATATTACCCAGAGGTAAGGACGGATACTTTCCAGAATCTCCCACAATATAGATATGGCTAAATGAAAGAGACTCTTCCGACAATGAGTCTGCTATGTGCAGAGCTCTTCCATCGTTTTCTAAGTTAGAACCGAAGTAGGCCCTTGCGCCAGATACTTTCATGAAATGGCGGATTTCAACAACACCATGTGCTGGCAGTGCCAATACCGGAACCATGCCAGCTCTTTGTAAAGCAAAAAACACTTTTGCGAAATAAATGCTGTTAGACACCTGAAATACGACCCGGTCTCCAGCTTTTAACCCGACCTCTTTTAAACCCGCGGCTATTTTGTCTGCTTCAGACAGCAACTCTTCATAAGTAAGGCTACCCGTCGGATCGGCTACTGCTGGCTTAGTTGGATGCAGAGCAACTCCTTCACTCAAAATTGCCCATAAAGGTGTGTTTAACCATAGGTTGTTCTGTTCGAACTTCGCAGATTGAGGAGCTGGTTGATCAACAAAGCCATATAACAAGCCATCTTGACAAACCTTCTCCTTGAGCACGGTTTCCATGTCATTCCTTATCGTATGTTGAAGTGCTAAGAACAACGCTTGGAAGTATTAAGATACCCAAACCGATTCAGCACAATTGACGCCTATCAATACACTTAAATGCTAATAATAATCATTTGTATGTAACAATCAAGTGGTGATATTGTGTATAGCGAATTTGAGTGAAATATTGGAAGTAGAAGATAAACTTCCGAAAGAAAAGAAAAGGAAATTATTTTGTCTAAGCAAGAAGCAAATATTGATCTGGTAGAAATAATCAGTCAGGTATTAAGTGTTCCAGTCGAATCGGTAAAGCCGGACGTTAACCTCATCGAACTCGGTTTGGATTCAATCAGTATGATGCGCCTAACAGGCCAACTAAGAAATGCAGGGATAAACATTAGTTTTGCCCAGTTAATGGCGACGCCAACACTAAAATCTTGGCAAACGATCATGGCCTCTACTGAAGCTTCTGCCTAAATTAAGGTTCTGACTTCTAGTACCTCAAACATTTCGACAACCGTTTTGAGATCAATAAACGCCTTACTTTAAGCAAGGCGTTTTTATTATATCTAACCGATTAGAAGTACAATTCTACTGAACCACCAATTTGGCGAGGTGCTTGCTTCGTAATATCGTCTCCACCGAAATTAAATGTTTCTTTCTGAGAATCAAACAAGTTTGTAGCGAATAAAGACATACGTCCGTTAGTAAACACATAGGCAACTTGTGCATTTGCAACCCAGTAAGCATCAATACTCTGGTTCGCTGAGTTTTCAACGTCACTGAAGTACTCTCCAGTATAATTCGCATTACCACTCAGCTCGAAATTCTCAGCAAACATGTATAAAGCACCGAAGCTTGCAGTCAATGAAGGAGCACGGGCGAGCTCTTTTGAGTCATTAGCATGATCTTTGTAGCTTGTTTTTAACAAACCAAGTGAAGCTAACAGCTCTAGGTTAGATGTTGTTAACCAACGGCTTCCTAGCTCTGCACCATAAGTATATGCCCCATCAACATTATCAACTTTCACATCACCTTGCGATGAAGTCTCCAATACTTGGAAATTATCATAGTCGTTATAGAAGACGTTAGTGGTTAACTCAAGTTCATTATCTAGTAGACTATGGCGAGTGAAGAATTCATAGTTCCAAACGTATTCGTCTTCATACGTATATGAAGAAAATGCCCACGTTTGATTATTAAAACCAACACCTCCACCTCCAGAGTTAAAGCCTTTAGCAGCTCGTATACCTACGGTTTGATCTGATTCAGGCTTATATGCAACTTCAAGCTTAGGGAGGAATACATTTGATGTTTCATCATAATCTAAGCCGAAAGGACCTGGGGCAACATAACGTTTCTTGTCTTCACGCTCGAATCGCCCTGCCGCTACAACTTCGATGCTCGGCATCACCAAGTAAGTCACTTCAGCGAATGCCGAAATAGCGCGATTATCACCTTCCATCGGAATAGATGATCCGGTCTGTTCAAATACGTCGTTATCTTCAGATTTGAAGTAGCGTAAACCAAACAAACCAGAGAGATCTTCGCTGAGCGAATCAAATCGAACCAAAGGCTCTATTTGGAACTCGTTACCCTTCGATTTGAAATCCTGTTTTCTTCCTGCAGGGTCAGTGATTCTGTCGTACGTACGATCGGTATAAATCAAATTATTTTCAAACACTAACGTATCTGAGATGTCATAAGACACATCCCAAATACCGCTTGTTGACTGAGTTTTGTAAATTGCTCTATTAATATTTGTTTGCTGAGATTCAGATTGAGGCCCAATAGTATCCATATGGGCAATCGTTAGCGTCGTCTTGAACCCTGGAAGACCTTCAGGTTCGAGTAAAAATTTACCTCGGGCAGTGGTCATCTCAATGCGATTAGGGTCACCGACAGGCTCATAGGAAGTAAGGTCTGCATAACTACTGCGTTTTTGCTGATCAACACTCAATCTAAAGGCTAATTGATCTTCCAGTATTGGCGCTGAGATAACCGCAGCGGTCTGAGAATAGTCTTGTTGACCAATAGCAGCCTTTACTTTGCTCTCAAAATCGTAAGTCGGATCATTAGATTTTAAAACGATTGCACCAGCGGAGGCATTTCGACCTTGAACATAGCTTTGCGGCCCTAGATAAACTTCCGCTTGCTGCATATCCCATAAAGAGCGAGGGCCAAACGCGACTTCAGAATAGCTGAGTGAACGTCCATCAATTGAAAGGTTCAACCTTGGCATAGACCCACCAAAGGCTGCTAGGCCACCGAACGAAGGACCTGAACCATCAACACCACGAATCGATGGTAGGTTATTACCCTGACCTGAATCTACAATGTTTGGGATTAGCTGCAGCAGATCATCGACCTCAGATGCACCTGGAGTACTCGCGATACGGTCTTCATCATACACATGCACGCTTGAGCCAGTATCATAAATCGAACGTTCTATTTTCTCACCGTATACTGTGACTTCAAAAATAGTTTTATCTTCACTAACGGTAGTTTCATTATTTTTGTTTGCCGCGGCAAAAGCTTGACCACTTACACAAAATCCCATGATAACTAAAGATAAGGTGCGTCGTTTGAATCTGCTATTTCCTAGCTCATTCACTGCCACGGGGCGGAATGCTGTCATTTAAAATTCTCCTTGATATAACATTAACTTTAAGTGGCTCATGTAACTGCATATAAGGAGAACTAGGGAAGACATTCAAAGGTGTTAAAAACACAACAACTCAAAACGAGTAAGATCTTTACTTCCTCTGCTCCTTATTGACCACTGCTTTAATACATAAGCCAAAATTCCGACTAAAAATCGTCACATTGGACAAGCCCTGAAATCACTCAACGAATAAGTTGAAAAATGAACATCCTTTCAATGTCTTGACGAATTTTCAACCGTACTTTATCGGTTGCATATTTAAATGTAAAGCATTCTCATTTGATATTGATAATAATTATCATTATTATTGATATCCGAAGTCGAGAATTCTGATTGTTGATGGTTAGGGCAGCTAACGAGTGCCCTATTCATGAAGGGGGATTGAGACAAAAATTTGAAAAAATAAGACAGAATTAGGCTTATGTAGAGCTAATCCAAGACAGAGTTAAGAGCTTTAGAGAGGTACTTTAGTAAATGATTGGCATGCTGATTTAGTTCATGCTGTTCAAAGAGACGGCTCTCTGCCTCTATCTTTAAATACATGTTTTGTGCTTGCCTTGAGCTGCGAAAAGTCACGTTAAAACCGTCCGCAATTCCACCAGCAATAATTCGACGCCTCGTGGAACACCCGTGAAATTCTGTCGGCTCAAAGGGCAAAATATTAATGAATGGTGAAAGAAAATAATGCCCCCCTGATGTGCATTTATTTTCTACTCGATACCGTCCATGGCAATAATTCCCCCTAAGGTCTTTTACTACCCTTTTTAGATACGCACTCACCGACTCATCATCGTTAACCTCCCCGAGATAAGGGATGGTATTAACCATTAATGAAGGTAGGTTTGCACAAGGATTACCCATTCGATTCATGAATGGTAACCACACTGGCAATGGAAAAGACTGCCGCTCGTCGAGGCGCCAATGCTTATAAAGGTACGCAGTACAAAGTAAGGTAAGAATGTCACTCCAACCAATCATTAATTGCTTAGATACAGTGACAAGAGAATCACTAATCGACTCAGGAACCTTCCTCTCACAATAGACTGTATCAGAGACCGAAATATCGCCCTGACTAAGCTCTAAATGGGATAATTCGAGATAATTATTCCAATAAGATCGGTCTACATCGAAACGTTTACTGTGTAAGTAATCGGTGTTTTCTTTGAGGTAAACATCAAACGTTTTAAAGCGGTGGGTTGGCTCAGTGTTATTCATTAAACACAGATAAAGCTCCGAACAACGCTGCTCAATTAAACTCATACTGTAACCATCGACCGCAATATGATGAGTTCTCAGATACCAAAGTACTTTCTTTGGCCCAACAACATAGAGCTGTACTTTTGTAATCACATCCTTTTCTAAATCAATGACCGCTTCGACGTCAGAACGCAAATATGCATTTACTTGTTCTTGTGCGTTTTCTTCATCGCGTAGATCGATGACCTCCACTGCGGGTTTTGCGTCAAAACAAACCATTTGAACTGGATAGTGCTGATTTTCCAATCGCCGAAATCTAAGAAGCAAAGCTTCCGCTTCTGAAACAGTCTGATTAATGGCATCGGCTAATTTTTCGAGATCGATAGAACCTGAAATTTCCAAACAATGAGCTACTGTCGATAAAGGCCTATCTGGATGTTGAACGAATTCGTCCCAATACGCCTCCTGTGCATTAGTCAGTGGATACCAATCTTGGTGAGTCATTATTCTTTTTACCCAATTGATTAAGTTATTCGTAAGCCGCACGCACCTGCATAAACAATAAAGTGCTTTCTACTTATTATTGCCATGTTGCGACAGAAAACGTTTGATCATTGAACCTACAATGCCAGGTGCTTCTTGATGTGACGCATGTGTTGTCTGCGGAATGTTGGCAAAACAGCTGCCAGAAATTTTGCCTTTTAAAGCCACTGCCTCATCAAGAGAAAATATAAAATCGTTGTCCCCCCTCATAATCAATGTTGGACAACGAATCTGTTCAACTAAATCACAAGGGTAACCTGATGCCGTGTTATCAAACCAAGCCTCTTTAACCGCATCGACCAGTTTAGGAAAATCTGGTTTCGGGTTTGTTGACTCGTATAAAGAAACGTCGTCAGAGAACCTGTTGCGCCAAAAATCTGGAGTTAAACTGGATAATAATTTCATAGCCGGATCATCAATATTTACCTGCCATTGTGAACCGAGCGTCACCAAGCAAGAAACCCGACTCGGTTCTTGAGCGGCTAAGCGGTAGCCTACAATGCCGCCATCGCTGAAACCAAATATCGAATATTGCTCAATTCCCAAAGCGCCGAGTACGGAATGGACATCTTGCTGATACTGGCTGTAACTGAGTCGTAAACACCCTAGATCCGACTTACCATGCCCACGAAAATCGATACTTATTAACTGATAGTTATCAAATAAGTATCTATGTAACGGCTCTAATTCATGAATTGCTCCGAGGCCACCATGAAGCATCAACAGCGGTTCACCATTAAGATTACCCGATATTTCGTAATATATAGTTGAGTCATTGACGCTTATATAGTTACTTGCATTTATCATTTTTCTTCCACTTCGAACTCTTTCAATTAATTTAACTGATAATGATAATCTTTTCCATTAATGCTTTTATTGGAATTATATCGGTTGTATATTTGATGTCCCGTGAATTGTAGCCAAAATAAAAAAGCCACTTTATGAGTACTATTAAACAGTTATTTGTATTAAACGCTGTCTGTATGACAGCGATGATGTCGATCATTCCGGTGATCGGTCCGATTATTCGCGAAGTTGGTTTAATGGAATGGCATGGTGGTTTGGTGGTCGCTATGTCGGGGATAGCTTGGCTTCTTAGCGCAAAAAAATGGGGGGATGCCAGTGACAAGAAGGGGCGAAAACCTGTATTGCTAGTCGCTACTTTAGGCTATGCGTGCTCTTTTATTCTCATGACGATATGGCTAGACCTATCCCTTAAAACAACCTTTCATTCACTCATAATACTCATAGGAATGATAGTTGCTCGTACATTCGTTGGTCTGTTTTTAGCGGCTATCACTCCTGTTAGCACAGCGTTAGTGGCAGATATTACCACGCCACAAGAGCGACAAAGTGCCTTGGCAAGTATTGGGGCGGCAAGTGCCATAGGGCTCGTTGCCGGACCCGCTTTAGGCGGAATGTTATCTCAATACTCTCTGACACTCCCTTTATATGTATTGTCAATATTCCCGTTCATCACTTGGGTTACTATCAAGCACCGCTTACCAGAAACACCGAGAAGCCATGAGCCTCCCGAGAACACCCTCAGCTTTTTTGACCAACGGCTTCGTTTCCCGAGCCTCGCTATGTTCGCTTGTATGTTTGCGGTTATAACAGCACAAATCATCATTGGCTTTTTAATACTCGATCGCATCAGAGATACATCGGAACAAACGGCTCAACTGTCTGGCATCGTTTTGACCATCACCGGAATCACGTTAGGGATCACACAAGGTTTCTTAGCCAAACTAAAAAACAACGTATTACTAAAGAGTTTCATTATAGGTCCAATTGCGGCATGTGCAGGCCTCTGTATTGTGTCAGCAGCTCACTCGGCTCCGGTTCTTATTACAGGCTATATATTCATGGCAATAGGGTTGGGACTCTTGTTTCCTGCGATACAAGCTATCACAGCCAATTCAGTAGACATGAACGAACAAGGTGCTGCTGCTGGTACAATTTCGGCCATCCAAGGGCTATCTTCCATTGCGGGACCGATCACCGCAACGCTACTTTACCAATACAACCAAAGCCTCCCGTATTGGTTTGCCGCTTCTCTAATGGCAGTACTGTTTCTGTTCGTACTCATGAATCAATCTAAATTCAATTTTCAGTTTGAACACTCTAAAACAGAAAGATCGTAGAAAAATTTAACGCAAATCACAGTAAGTAAAGGTTGATAAATAACGTAGGCAAAAGGCTAAGGTGCAGATGCAGATTTACGACAAATCATTTCGATAAGTCGTTATTCTACAATCAAAAGTTAAAACGTATTAATCGGGCGTTTTAACAAACTAGGGTAACCCGTTCTTTACTATTATAGGTATTGCTAATGGTGGTATTGTTACGATTGGTAATATCTAGTGCAAACAGCAGCTAATGAGATGAGATTAAGTTAACTTAAGTCTAATATTCAGATACAAAAAAACCAGCACTATCGGCTGGTTTTTTGTGGGTTAGATAAAAGAACGGCTTACGCGTTACCTTTTACCTGCACATTTAACTGCTCTGCAAAATCTAGCATACGGTTCAATGGAATAAGAGACTTAACGCGTAATTCGTCAGA
>Ga0310122_10002803_pt1 | contig 11081 bp, 10 predicted proteins | sample CB6_Bottom_1051__FD_203503 | JGI IMG/M metagenome (GOLD analysis project Ga0310122, IMG submission 203503) | Marine microbial communities from Western Arctic Ocean, Canada - CB6_Bottom_1051 | ecosystem: Environmental > Aquatic > Marine > Oceanic | place: Canada: Western Arctic Ocean | collected...
GCCCCCGAGCTCTACTTCGCCATCGGGATATCCGGTGCGATCCAGCATCTCGCCGGCATGAGAACCGCTCAGACGATTGTGGCGGTCAACAAAGACGCCGACGCCCCGATCTTCGGGGTCGCCGACTATGGCATCGTCGGTGACGTTTTCGAGGTCTTGCCTAGACTAACGCAAGAGATCTCCGACTCACGTTCGGAGTAGCGAGAAAAGCGGCTCCGACGATCGTCAGGGACCCGGTCGGCCCCCGAGCATCGCCACGGGGTCGACTTGTCGCCCGCCACGCCAGACCTCGAAATGCAGATGTGGGCCTGTGGCGTTGCCCGTGCTTCCGCTGAGCCCGACGACCTCTCCTCCGGAGACGCCCTGGCCCTCCTGCACCAGGAGTTCCGACAGGTGAGCGTACACGCTAAGAACATCACCTCCGTGATCGAGCCAGACCACGAGGCCGTAGTCCCCAATGGTTCCGGAAAAGCGCACGTGGCCACTGGATATGGCTCGGACGCTCGTTCCGGTGTCGACTCGGATGTCAACCCCCCTATGAACGTCGGGGACAATCCCGTTCCATCTGATCCCGAAGGGCTCGACCATAGGACCTTCGACGGGCCAACGGGGCAAGCTGCAGGCGGGCACACCCACCACGAGCGAAAGAGCTGACGCTCGAATCGCAGCGCGTATCGTCATTCAGGACCCTACGCTCGGTTCGTCGAAGAGGCCCAGGGGGCCGTCCAGCACCATCACTTCCACCGAGGAACCCACGGAAATTGTCCGAATTCCCTCGGGAACGATGGCCAAGGCATCCGCTGCGGCGAGGCTTCTCACCAGGCCGGATCCCTGCGGACCGGCGACGAAGGCGTCGGGAACCCCATCCGCTTGCACCAACCGAACTCGCAGAAATCCCGTCAAACCTTCGGCGACCGTCAGATCGGTACCGGCTCGTGCCGTGATCACGGGCCGTAGTACACGACCATGGCCCGCGAGGGACAGGAGGAACGGCCGCACGAGAACCTCGAAAGTCACAAAGGTGGACGCGGGGTTGCCCGGCAGTCCAAAGACCGGTTGATCCGAACCGATTTCTCGTGGGAGATGCCCAAAGCTCACTGGGCTTCCCGGGCGGATCTTCACCCTCCAGAAGTCGAGTTGGAGTCCGGCCTCGTCGAGTACCCTCTTGAAGAGGTCGGCCTCACCCATGGAAGCGCCCCCGAGTGTGACCAACACGTCCGCGCTGCGGGCCCGCTCGACATGCTGGCGGAGGTCCTCCGGATCGTCACGGGCGATCCCGAGACGCAGCGGGACAGCTCCGCACGCATGCACGGCGGCAGCGATCAGATGGCTGTTGCTTTCGGGAATGCGATCCTCGTCCAGGAAAGGCGCGTCGAGCTCCGTCAACTCATCGCCGCTGGCAATGATCGCCACCGTAGGTTTTCGCCGCACCGTTACGGTGGACGCTCGGGCGGCCGCCAACGCGCCGACCTGTCCTGGACCGATGCTGGAACCGGCTTGCAACACCGTGGAGCCCGGCGCCCAGTCCTCGCCTGCGGGTCGAACATTACGCCCACAATCTCGGTCGGTGAAGATTCTCAGGCGACCGGGATTGGCCTCCTCACGGTCTGTATCCTCGACCCGAACGACCGTATCGGCGCCGTCCGGCACGGGGCCACCGGTCATGATTCGCACCGCTTGCCCCGAACGAACGACGCCGTCGAAGCGCGAGCCTGCATGGATGACTCCCGTCACGGTCAACTCGACGTGCCGATCCTTTGTGGCCCCTTCCACATCGGCGCTCTGTACGGCATAGCCGTCCATTGCGCTGTTGTCCCAGGGCGGAAGGGGTGTGGATGCGAGGACGTCCGCGGCCAGTGCCCGTCCAAGACTGTGGGCGAGCGGTACGTCTTCCATGGCGAGCGGAGAAGCCGCTCGTAGGATCCGCTCGAGGGCGGTGGAGAACGGGAGCCAGTCGGCGGATCTACTCTCGAAGTCGGTCATCCCAGGTCTCACCAACGCCAGGTCGCCCCGATCAGCAGGTTCTGACCCGCCAGCCATTCGCCGTCCGGATTGTTGCGATCGGGATCGACTTCGACCGTCACCCAACCGGTGGGAGTTCCCATCTTCCCGAGGGTTAGCAGACCGTCGACCCGGAGGTAGAGCCGCTCGGCCAGGCGGAAGTTGACGCCCGTGCCCAGAGTCGCGGTAAGGCGATTGCCGAAATCGAAGCGCTGGTCCTGGGGCATCACCGCCTCGTCCTCAAGCGTGCGGTCCACTGCGGCCTCACCCGCGATTCCGCCGCCGAAGGAGACAAACGGCTGAATGCCATGCCAGGTTCGGTGACCGGTGAGATTGAGACGTAGGCGCACGTCGAACTGCACGATGGTCATGTCCGATTGGCCGAGGACCTGATCGTTCTCCGGTCTCGACGGGGCCAGGACGTCCCTCTCCGCCTCGAACATCGTGCCGTTGACTTCCAGGGACAGCGCACCCCCGACGTCGAGGGCCCAGCGGGCGCCTGCGGTGGAGGCAGAGCTCGGGTCTAGTCCCAGTTGGCCCGAATCCAGGTTCGTCGAGCCGACGAACATTCCGAAACTTTGTCTGGACTCGATAAAATCGTAGGCCGAGGGTATCACCTGGCCGGCGGCCGCCGAGGCGCGCACGAAGATGATCGCCAGATTCGTTGTGGCGATTATTCTTAGGAGTCGCATGAAGGCTACTTTAAGGTCACTGCAACGAGAAATTGACGATGGCGATTCGGTCGGACAAATTTGTCACAGCCGGGTACGTAACGCTCCGGAGCCCGGCAAGATCACCCTTTGAACACCGGCTGTCGAGGATCGTTTCCCCACGATGATTACGTCTGCCACGCCATCCCACATCGGACGCCTCGTCTTCGGCGTCGGTCTCCTCTTGGTCTTGGCGTCCAACGCTGTAGCTCAGGCCGGACTGGTTACTACCGAGGAGAACTTTCGAGCCGAGCCGAACGGCGTGTTGTTGGGTCAGGTCCGTCCGGGTGTAAGTGTCGAGGTTCTGACGGAGACGGAGGACTGGCTGCAGCTCGAGCTAACGGGATGGGTTTGGACTCGTTCACTCCAAGCCACGAGTCGACGGGACCTAGGCCTGATCGTGTCCGCCTCAGGGGGCGAAAACCTCCGGGGCTCACCGTCTGGAGCGGTTATCGGAAGACTGGAGGAACGAGTCCTTCTCGAGGAGATCGAGCAGGTTCCTGAATGGACGCATGTACGTCGAGTCGTCTGGATGTGGAGGCCATCGGTCGAGCTGTTCGGGGAGAGGGGGGCCGGGCGGGGCACACCGTCGACCGACGTGACGTCCTCGGAGGATTGGGCGCGAGGTGGGTCGGCCGGGACTCCTATCTTGTCCTCCCCCGATGGTGACACCCTGGCGGACATCGCGCCGGGAGCGAACGTCAGGGTGTTGGCGAGGGACGGTAACTGGGCTCGAGTCCGGGTGGACGGATGGATTTGGCTTCCGCCAGGCAGCGGGGAGGCAGGCGAAGAGACCGTGGTTACGGACATGACCGTACAGGAGGTCTCGGCGGTTCCAGATGATGGGCTGCGGGGGCGGGTCATACAGTGGGATCTCCAGTTCATTTCCTTGGAGCGCGCTGAGAATATCCGCACAGATTTTTACGAAGGGGAGCCCTTCCTTCTCACGAGGACTGGAGATGCCGGGGGGCTGTTCGTCTATGTGGCCATTCCTCCCGAGCGGCTACGGGAGGCAGAAGGTCTCAGCCCGCTGGAGCGGATACGAGTCGTAGGCCGCCTCAGAACAGGGTCCGCAAGACTCACAGGCAGTCCCATCCTCGAGTTGCTGTCCCTGACGAGAATATCTGGGTGACGGTCTCGTTCCGTCGTCGCTTCTTGTGGGCGATATCGGTTCCCTTCCAACTCGTAATCACCGGGTGCTTCAGGGACGGACCGACGGAGCCCCCGCTAGGCGACGTCGTCCTGTCGTTGGTCTCCGGCGACGAGCAGTTCGGTCCTGCATCTCCGTTCCTGATCGACGCCCTCACCGTGGTTGTCCGGAGGGAGGAGAGCGGTCAACCGGTATCAGAGGTCGTGGTGGATTGGGAGGTCACCGAGGGGGCGGGCGCGGAAGTTGAGGAACGGACGGTCGCGAGCGACTCTACCGGCCTTGCCAGCGTCCGACTGAAGCTCGGCGGTACCCTCGGGCGCCATCAAGTTCGGGCTTGGCTCCGGGAGCGTCCTGACGAGTCGGTCGAGTTCCTCGCCTGGGCGGTACTTCCGCCCGAATTGAGCCAACTCTCGGTAACAGGTGCCATGGCGGGGGACGTCATCACACTGGAGGGTGAGAATTTCAGTGCGATTCCCGATCATAACGTGGTGCTCTTCTCGGGGATTTGTGGAGCGGTCACAGGAGCCCGGGTCACCCAACTCGAGGTCGTCGTTCCGCCCTGCCTTCCCACTCGGGCCGTGGACGTATCCGTTCCGCTTGGGGGAGAGTCCAGTTCTTCCATCCTCCTGGCCGTGGCGGCCACCACCACGGTCCTCGACATGGCTCCGGGCAGTGACACGACCGGTCATCGTCGAGAACGCGCCGGCGTGTCTACGACTGGGCTCGGTGGGCTCACAGGGGTACCTGGCCGTGGTACAGTCTGCCAGCGACATCGGCGCGGCCAGATTCGACTATACCTTCACCGGCCTCCGAGAGGGCGGAGTTCTCGCGGCCCCCGGGGGGTCCGTGCCGTCGATACGGATGCGCTAGGCGCCCCTTTTGGGAGCTCGGGTGTCTCACACCGTGCTCAAGCCGATTGGGACTCGTTCGTGCGCGCAGCGGAACGACATCTTCCCCCTCGCTCGCCCGGGAGATCTGGCGGTGCCGCAGTGCTAGGGGCGAGCGTACCTACCGTTGGTGAGCTCAAGGATTTTCACGTTCTCCAAGGGGATGGGAGTTTTGAGGAGGTGACTGCGGAAGTCCGGTTCGTCTCTTCTCGAGCCGCGTTTTATGAGGACGTAGACGCGGTTACCAAGATCTCGCAAACCGAGTTCGGGAACTTCGGACAGCTCTTCGATGACCCGATCTTTCCGGTCGACGTGGGTGTGTTCGGCCAGCCGTCCGACTTGGACGGAAATGGTAGGATCATCATTCTGGTTACCCCGAGCGTCAACCGCCTGGCCGCACCAGGGTCCAGCGATTTCGTCGGCGGCTTCTTCTTCGGCCTGGACCTGAGGCCGGATCTCGACGACAGCAACGCGGGAGAGATTTTCTACGTGCTTGCTCCTGATCCGACAGGTGCATATGGGAACGTGCGCACGCCTGATTTTCTTCGCCGGGCGCTCCCGCCGATACTGGCTCACGAATTTCAGCACATGATCCACTACAAGCAGAGGGTTCTGGATCGAGGGGCGTCACGAGCCGAGGCTCTCTGGGTGTCAGAGGGCCTCGCCCAGATCGCTGAGGACTTGGTTGGTGAAGAGCTTCACAACCGAGGAGATCCGGTCGCAGGGGACGATTTCCAGCGCGGGAACTGGCAACTTGCAGAGCTTTATCTCGAGGCTCCCTCCGAGGTCAGTCTGATCGGCGTCACGGGTCAGGGCACGCTGGAGGAGAGGGGCGCGTGGTGGTTGTTTCTCCGGTATCTGAGGGGACAGGCCGGAGGCGACGCGATCATCACTGCGCTGACCCAAACAACGCTCTCGAGCATCGACAATGTAGAGGTGGCGATGCAAAGTGACTGGCCGACTCTTTTTTCTGACTGGGGCGCGGCCCTCGAATTGGAGCGACAACTCGCGGAGCGGAGTGGGCTCACGGTTCGAGAGGCGTTGCAATTTCGGGATATCGATCTGGTGGATGCGCTCGGTACAGGGGGCGGCGGGTTTCCTCTTCAGCCTATCGTTCACGGCTCGGGCGATTTTGCGGTCGATGGGCGGTTGTGGTCTTCGTCAGGCGCACACTTCTTGCTCCTCGTCGGTGAAGGAGGATTGGCGACGAGTCTGGCGGGCCCGCTCGGAGGACCCGCTTCTCCGGAAGCGGCGATGCTGCTCAAAATCGTGAGGCTGTTCTGAGTGGTCGACCCTGAAGGCCGAAGGCAGATCAAGGCCGTGAATCTTCACCGGAACGAACACGTAGTGTCGAGTGTCTATTTGAAAAACCATCGATGAGGCCCCATGCGCTGTCCCACCTGCGGTGAGCACCTGAGAGATCATGAGACCGCCTGTCCCACATGTGGGGCGGCGGTCTCGTCGCGCTCGATCGTGCCCTCCGTGCGCATGGGTGTGCGGAGCTGTGGACGGTGCGGATATGTCGGTGGCGGTGTCGAATACTTCAAGCGTACCGGCCATATTTGCCTGTTGTTGGGTGTCTCGGCCTTTACCTGGGGTCTTGGGGGGCTGGCTTATTGGATCGCTCGCCGCAAGCACCGGATTTGTCCTCAATGTGGGCTGGGGTGGGAGCATGCCCACGTGAGTGGGCCGAGCCTCGCTGGCCGGGCGACGAGCCTGGTAGAGGCCGGATCGGGCCCCAACTTTGGGGTGGATGACCCGCTCCCGAGACGTGGCATCGCTCGTCGCGTGCTGGGTGTGGCCATGGTGCTTTTGGCCACGCTGATGATCGCCGTGGGGTTCACCGAACCCGAGTTGGCCGTCGTGGCCGTCGGAAGCGTGATGGGTGCGGGTGGCACGGTGACGATCTGGTGGGGGCTCAAGGATCGCCAGGATCGCCGTCGCGCGCTCATGACGAGACTTCAACGCCGTGTGCTACTTCTCGCGACGGAGAAGAGGGGAACACTTACCGTCACCGAGGTCGCCGCCTCGTTGAACCTCTCGCTGTCAGCCGCGGAAAACGTGCTCGAGTCCATGGACGATGGACTCCGTGTGCGCTCGGACGTTACCAACCAAGGGATCATCGTGTACGAGTTCCCCGAGGTCATGCATCACCCGAGACTCGAATCGGGATCGAAGGGCTGAGCTTCAGACGTTCGAGGGACTCTCATTTGACGCGTGCGGCGCGCGCGACCCAAACGCCTAGGATGATGATTGCGGCGCCCAGTATCTGGAACGGGGAGGGCCGTTCTGTTAGCCAGATCGCGGCCGTGACCAGTGCTACGACGGGGACGAGGTTCGAAAAGGCGGCCGTGCGGGGAGCACCGATGTGTTCGAGGCCATAGTTCCAGATGAGGTAGGCGACAGCGATCGCTAGGATGCCTGCATAGGCCACACCGAGCCAAGCCATTACCGGGACGCCTGCGAGATCTGTTTTCGCAACCGAACCAGCACCTGAGGCGACGATCACGACGGTGCCGACCCACAAAGTCCAGGAGGTTACGGCCAAGGCTCCATAACGACGGGTGAGGCTCTGACTACCGACCGTGTATACGGCCCATACGATGGCAGCAGCGACCAGCATCAGATCACCCGCCAGGAACCCCTCACCCAATCCCACCGTAGCGCTGCCCCCCACAACGACGAGAACCATTCCGATCAGGGTCGCCAATACCCCGAGCCAGGCCGCAGCAGCGTGGTGTCCCTGGCCGATCGCGGTGGTAAGAATGAGCGTCCAAACCGGTGTCGTCGCCAACATAAGACTCGCGTTGCCCGCCAGCGTACGGTCGATACCGAAAATGAAGAGAAACTGGTAGGCCACGTTGCCGAGCAAGCCAAGAAATACCACCTGGGCCCAATGTTCGCGTTTGGGAAGCGGAATGGGCCCTCTCAGCCTTAGGACGAAGAACAGCGTCGCGGCCGCCAAAGGGAAGCGGAGCGCATTGAAGGCGAGAGGCTCGAATTCGGCCAACGCTACCTTGATCACGGAAAAATTGACGCCCCAGATGACGCCGAGCATCAGGAGCGCGAGATCCGTCCGGGAGGGCGACCGTCTTTGGGTAGGGGTTTCGGCGTTCGACACGGCCGTGCTCACGTGCTCGGCACCGATACCGTGACAGCCTGTTTCCCCGCCGCCAATCCGGAGAAGCTCAAGACCGTTGTTTTTCCAATTTCTGACTCCTAGCTTGGAGGCATGCCGCAAACCTATTTGGTCTATCTAGCATAGCTACTTCAAGCGTGTCAAAGCTCGCGGATTATCGCGATCGGCGAGAGAAGCGATTAGAGCAGACGTCTGCTCTCTACCAGGGCGATTCCGCGCGCTCGTGTCTTCTCAGGTACCTGTCTACCGCGGTAGACTCGATTGGAGCAGATCGAGCGGCGATCCTGTGGGTGGACGAATACGGCCCAGGTCTCGTTCATGTCCACTGGTCTCCTCGATCTCATCGGCGACCCACCCCGTCGGGACTTTGGAACGCGGCCATGGAGGAGTTCTCTCGGCGCTGCGGTGCCGGGGCTCTACGACATGCCGCAGGTCGTCCGCGGGGTGGAGAGCTACCTATCGCCCGGAGTCGGAAGCTCCTGCTGCATCGCGATGGGAAGCGATGGCACCAGGGCGTGGTTTCTCGTCCTCGACTCATTGACGCCGCGTGCGTCCCTGTCTGTTGAAAACTCCGAGGCATTGATGTTCCTCGCCGGAGAATCGGCTGCTGTCGTATTGCATCGGGATCTGGATCGAGCGGGGGATACGCGCAAGGTAACGAACAGGACGACCCTTGCGAACGATGACAACAGCTTTTCGGGGTGGAGAGTGTCCTCAAGGATCTCGAGGGACGGGAGGCGAGCCCCGAGGCTGATCGCCGGATCACCACACGCTTTCTTCTGGCCAGAATGGTCGCCGCCAGAGGCGGCATGTCTTTCGTACTTCGGCACTTTCTCAGCGAATGTCGTTTTCACAAGCGCGCCGCCCGGTCACGGGCTTCCGTGGCCTGACCTCGGTACTGGTTTGAGTTATCACGGTACCGACCCGGGCCAAGACAATCCTCCTCGTGGAGACCGCTCATGAGGGAATTTCTCGACGAAGACGGACAGCCTTGGCTGGCCACGATCCAGACCGAGGGTGGCCTGGATTATAAGGGATGCCACTACCTGTATCTCGTTCCCCAAGGCGAGGGGGAGGAAGGCGGGTATGGACTCGAGGACGTTCGTTGGAACAGCCGGGGGACCGCCGCCAGGACCTTGTCCACGATGTCGGAGGTGGAGTTGCGTCGGCGTCTCCGTTCGGCTCGCGGCCGGGGCTGAGGATCGCCCGGCTTCTAGTCCCTCAGGTCCCTACGGGTCGTTCGAGATCTCCGGACCCCGTCGGAATTCCGCCAGTCGCACCCCGAGCCGATTCTCTACCCGTTTCGCCGCACCGGTCGATGCGAGGTCGTTCGAAAGTATGCTGAAGAGTAGCGTCTCACCGTCCCTGGTCCCGACAACCCCTGTGAGAGCGGAAACCCCATCGATCGTGCCGGTTTTGGCTCTCAAGTTTCGCGCGGCAGGTGTACGGTACATTCGTCGGAGGGAACGCCCTGCCTCAGGGAGCGTCGACATGAACGGCTCCCAGTAGGGCGATTTGGCGACGTAAGACAGGAGTTGGACAAAGGCTCCGGCCGAAGCTCGATTCCCCTCCGACAGGCCCGAGCCATCGGTGGCTTGGATCTGATCGCTGGCCAACCCGAGTTGTCCAGTAGCGAACGCTCGGATGGCTCGAGCACCCCCCTCGAAGGACCCTTCTCCTTGCGAAATCTTGCCCACCGTTTTGAGAATCGTCTCCGCGAAAAGGTTGTGACTCTCGTGATTCATGACGGTGAGGTAGTCGATCATCTCGGGAGACGTGTGCTGTGCGATGAGACGCGGCTCCTCCGGGCCGATGAGTCCTGGAGCCCAGGACTGCCGCCCGGTGATCCGAGAGGGGCTGGGAAAGTGGACAGCGCTCTCGGGGTCTCGTACCCAGACACCCACAGAATCCAGCGTCTTCCTGAACGCACGAGCGGCGAAGAGCGCGGGGTCTGGCACGGTCAGGCGCCGCCAGATGTCCGGGCCCCGCTGCCGGATCTCTCCGTCCATCCGAATGACCGCGGTCGGCGTTACTCGGTCCAACCAGAGGCGGGGCCTCGGGCGTCCCGCGACCGTCTCGGCGCCGTTGTTCATCGCCAACGGAAAGTCGGCCGGGATCGTTACGACACGGGGTGGAGATCCGAGTTGCGCTGCCGGAAGAATTTGCAGCGTGACCATATTTTCGTTGAAGGAGAGTGAGGGCGCGGCGGCCGCGAACCATTCGTTGAGATCACGGGGATTCCACTCAGGCCCCAGATCCGGTCCAGAGAAATACGTGGCGTCACCGACGACGGCGCCGTCGACATGGGTGATGCCATCGGCCGCCACCTGATCTGCCAGGTGTTCGAACGCGCCCGAACGGTTTCTGAAGAACCGGTCCGAAATTCCAGGATCCCCCGTACCGTACAGGATCAAGTCGCCCCGCAGATGTCCGTCCACGATGGGACCGTCGGCGAAGACGAAGGTTTGATACTGAAATTTAGGCCCGAGAACGTGAAGAGCGGCAGCGGCAGTCACGATCTTCATGTTCGACGCGGGAGCCAGTGGGCGATGTGGATCCCGGGAGAAGAGCGTGTCACCCCGGTCTAGTGAAACGACGAGGACGCTCCACTTGGCTCGCCGGAGGGAGCCAGTGTTCAGGAGCTCCGAGAGGTCCCGGCGGAGATCCATGATGTTGGGCGTCGGGGGCGCCGGGGCAGCGGACACTACCACCGTGGAATCCGGGGGAGCCGGTGCCTCGGCCACGATCTTGTCCGGTCGAGGTAGGCCCAGGACGGACACGATCAAGAGGGCGGCAAGGCCCGGTATCCAACTCCCGCCCCGGGTCACGTGGCGATGCCGTGCTGAGGCCACAGGCCCTCAAGCGGGTCCTGGCCCGGTCGAGGCAGGATTACGCCGGGGTTCAGAATGCCGACAGGATCGATGGCTTCCTTCGTCCTACGAAAGCAATCTGTCAGCGTCGGCCCCCAGATAGACTCCAAGAAAGGCGCTCGTATGCGCCCGTCTCCGTGCTCCCCGGAAAGTGTGCCACCCAGGCCCGCCACAAGATCGACGGTTTCGTTCAAAATAGTTCGGGCGCTCTTCCTCCAAGAGGGCCGCCGGACGTCCAAGAGTGGGTTCACGTGGACATTGCCATCACCGGCATGACCAAAGATCACGGCGTCCGTATGGTTCGCCTCGAGGATTCGGTCCAGG
>Ga0310122_10002804_pt1 | contig 11078 bp, 3 predicted proteins | sample CB6_Bottom_1051__FD_203503 | JGI IMG/M metagenome (GOLD analysis project Ga0310122, IMG submission 203503) | Marine microbial communities from Western Arctic Ocean, Canada - CB6_Bottom_1051 | ecosystem: Environmental > Aquatic > Marine > Oceanic | place: Canada: Western Arctic Ocean | collected...
CCCGTTCGTGGGTGCTTCAGGTCCGAACCTGGTTGCGTAAATATTTTCTGGCCACCTGTCGCCACCTTTTTACGGCCGATCCCCGTGAAGAATCCCGAGAACGCGAAATAGTCCGACTGACTCCATCGTTCGAACGGATGATGGTGGCATTGAGCACATTCAATGCGGACTCCCAAAAACAATTGGCTGATTGAGCGGCCTGCTTCCCCGGGTTTCGCGTGAACTTGGAAAAATGCTGCCGGGCTTTCGTCCAACGTGTTGCCGCGCGCCGCCACGATGGACCGGACAAACTGATCGTACGGCGTATTCTCCTTGAACTGCCGGCGCAGCCATCGCGTCATGGCAACGGCTCCCTGCGGAGTCACCCGGTCTTTATCCACACGCAGAATATCGGCCCATCGCATCGCCCAGTAATCGGCATACTCCGCTCGTTCTAACAAACGGTCGATCAGTTTCCGCCGTTTGGTCGCATCGTTGTTGTCGAGAAATGTTCGCGCTTCGGCGACCGTTGGCAACGTACCAATCGTGTCGAGATACACGCGTCGCAAGAATGTCGCATCGTCCGCCAATCCGCTCGGCTGAATCCGCAAGCGATCGAGTTTGTTCCAAGCGTGATGATCGATGAAGTTGTTTTCGACCGGACGTGCGAACTCGACCGCGGGCCGGGGCAATGTCACACGGCACACGGCCACATGTCCCATGTATCGCACCAGAATGGCGGCTTCGCCCGGCACGTCGCTGACAGTGATCAGTCCGTCGCGGTCAACCGTTGCGATCGGCTCGGCATTCGAACGGTATTCTGCTTCAATCGTCACACACTGCCGCCGCGATTCGGAATCAATCGTTGTCACTCGCAATTGTTGCGTGGCTCTCGGCCCCATTTCCAATTGTTTGGGTTCGACTTCGATTGCAACGATTGATTGCTGAGCCGACTCGTCAAACGTCGCGCCTTCGACGATCCATCTTGTCAGACGCCGATGCCACAACCCGCCGACGGGTATTTTTCCGCCGCCGCCATGCGGAATCCGGGCCGTCGCTTTTCTGAGCAGCAGGCTCGATTCCGGCGTCGAAACGGAAACACGTCGGCCACGGCCTTCAGAAACCAGCGCCGCGAAATCGGCGGCAGGATCGAATCCAAAAACGCTCAATTTGAAACCGTTTTTTCCCTCGGCTTTTCCGTGACAACCGCCCGAATTACAACCAGCTTTCGACAAAATGGGAATCACGTCGTCACGGAACGAAACCGGAATCGGCGATGTCAACCTGCTGACAGTGACGGGCACCGAGTGCGTTAGCTCGTTATGCCGAATTACGATTTGAGTCTGTCCTTCGCCACGCGGCAGCACGCGGCCCGTCGGCGTTACGACGGCAACTGACGGATCGGCGGATGCATAACTAACCTGTCGCGTCAGGTCACCCGCGTTTCGCGTTGCCTCGTCAACGAGCATCTGTTGAGACGCCTCGGGATGGTCGAGCGATATTTCGCTTGGTCGCACACGCAGTAGCTCGCCTGCGTAGACTGGGATTGCCCCAGAAAAAGTAATCGCAAGAATCGCGGCGTACGTAATTTTTTGATTTCGCCAATTCAAACCGCATTTCTCCGAGGGAAAGAAACTGCAAACATCAGTGTACTTTGATGTAACGGTCGCTGCAATGCCGTCAGCGTCCGTCGCACTCTCGGCGCACTCTCGGCGCTGATCGTCGTGATTTCAAACCGACCGTACGATACTTGTTCGAACTCGGTGACGGGAAACCGTCCGCAATTCAGCCGGGCGCCGTAATTGGAGATCGCCACTTTGTGATGGGTTCCTCGCCGTAACTCGTTTAACGGCTAGCCGTTAAACGAAGTTACAGTAAAGCGTTACCGGATTTTGAAACTGCCTCTACGCAACGTATCGGCCGTCGTTGGTTTGGCGGGCTTGGCCGACAGTGACGAGCGTGTCGAGCAATTCTTCGACAGCGTCCTTGCGACCGACTAAACAGCCCTGACGTGTCTCTGGCAAATCGGTTGGCCGCCATTGCGAGGTAGGTTTCGTCGATTTCGAAGCCGATGCTGTTTCGGCCCCAGAGTCGGCTGCCGGTCGCCTCATTCATGCAAAGTGAGAAGCGACCGGCTTGTGCGCGGACGCATCAACGTTGTTGTCGGGATCAAGGGCATCTTAGACGCGAATCGCGTCGACGGGTTGTGTTTTTCGCTTTGCTGGTCCGATTCGGTGGGAAACGCCCATTGCGTCGAGCATTGTGTTGTAGACGTCCAAACCTTCAGCTCCGACATCCATGATTTGGCCTGTCTTGAATCGTCCGTTCGCGCCGGTGATGGCGTGAAAGACGCCTGATAGTTCGCGTTTCACGTCGTTGTGGCGGCCGTCGCCCGATTCGGTCGAGATGGTGATCAACGAGTTATCGAGGATTGTCTTGCCGTTTGCGTCTTGCGAATCCGGGCCATCGAGTTGCTTCAGGAAGTAGGCGATCTCACGCATCTTCATGTGAGCGTGGGCCCGCAGTGCTGCGTTCTTTTTCTTTTCGTTGAATTGGTGCCACCACTCGTGGCTGCACCCCTTGTCGGCAGTGGCGTTCAGTTGAGTGGCATCATCGAATTTCCAGAGTTTTTTGCCACCGTATTCGTAGTCGCCCGTTAGCCGGATACGCTCGCCGGCGGCCAGAAATGTCAACGAGCCGAATCGGACGCGATCAGTTTGAATTGCCAGAGCGTACAGGTCGGCCATCAACCGCCACTCGGTCGTCAATTCGTCCAGCGTGATGTCGATCCCCATTCCGCCGGGATCGGCTGGGCCTCCATGAGCAACCTCGGACCGGGGAGGCAACTTCGGCGCATTGGGATCCTTGTTCTTCAGCGCATAGGCCCGCTGTTCGTATTCGCGGATGCGATCAAGATGATCGGCGACGCGTGCCTTCGAAGCAGCACCAAGCGGCGAGTTGGCTCCGGTATAGAACTTGTACTGGTCGACCACCGAATCCAGCACGCTCAGCTTTAGCCGCTTGCGCCGTGCGTCGGTGTCACCGGCCAACGAGATGGTGCCAAATACGCGGTCGAACGCATCACGAGGTTTCTCTTGCATCAACGCCGCGACCGTGCCGTCCATGTTATAGCTGTGTACGTAACGTCCGACGCGACTACGCCGGAAAAACGTGCCACCGACCAGAGTCGGCACCATCCCGGCGGGCAGCCCCTTCGGATAATGGGCCTTGCGGATCACCTGGTCGATCGACGGTCCGCCGGCTTTCGCTTCACCCTCGGGCGCCTCGGCCGTGAACGCTCCGATGGCTCCGTCATAATGAGCGTTGATTCCGCGTTCGTCACACCGAAGCTGGTTGACCTTTCGCATGATCAACAGCTTTTTGCTGAGTGGCTTGAGCGGTTCGAGAACGCCTTTGAAACCTTCGGTTTGAAGCGGAGCGGGAATGCCGAGGCCAAAGAAAACATTGAACGCCCTGGTCGGCACGGCCTTTTTCGCAGCGGCCGTCGCGGGCGCGACCAGCATCTCTTCGAGGAATGGTAAGCCGACCACAACGGTTCCAACACCCTTGAGAATCGTACGACGGCTGACGTTTTGCTTTTTCATCAATTTTCTCCATGCGCGGAATTGTACTACATGGCACATTCAACTTATTTTTTACTTTTCCAGATCCTGCGCCTCGGTACGTGTCATCTGAACCAGATCGCTCATTACGATGGCGGTGATCAGGCCGGTGTAAGTTCCACCGGCCTTTTGAGCGGACTCGTGAATTCCGGCGACGATCCGTGCATCGGCGGCGACCAACGGGCGGCCCATTGCAAATTGGGTGACTTTCCAGGTCATCGTTTCGCGGACTCGCTCGCTCTTGGCCAGCAAGTTCATCAGTTCCGCCGACGACTTATAGCTAACAGGCTTGGCCGCGCCCGGGAACAGAATCTCGCCGTCGTCGCGCAACTTGTTTCCGTGTTTGTCTTTTTCGTGAAACGCTCCGAGCCCATCGAATTTTTCAAGTCCAAAAGCCAGCGGTTCGAACTTCGCATGGCAGCCACCGCAGTTGATGTTGGCGAGGCGCGCCTCGGCGATGCCGCGTTGCGTCAGTCCCGATTTGGTGGGGACGGGTGTCGTGTCGACGCACGGTGGCGGATCCTTCACCAAGCCGCGTAGCAGGTCGTGCAGGACGAACAGCCCGCGCGAGACCATCGAAGCTTCGTCGCCTCCGACCGTCAACACACTACCCTGCGTTAGTAGTCCTCCGCGACCGCGAACCGATGCCAAGTCGTATCGTGACAGCCCTGTGCCTTGTGGCTTCAGACCATAATGAGAGGCCAAACGAGGCGTCGCGAACGTGACTTGGGCGTTCAGCAACTCAGACAACGGACGTTTCCGCTTCCAAACGACTTCCTTAAAGAATGCCAACGTTTCTTCCCGCATGTCGGATGCGAGTTGGGCGTTCCAATCCGGGAACCTCTTCAGATCCGGCTGGAGGTTGTCCAATCGGTCCAAGTTCAACCATTCGGCAATGAACTGCGAAGATCGATTGATGGCTCGTGGATCGTCGAGCATCCGGCGCACCTGTGCGAGACAACGAGTGCGATCGGATAGCTGGCCGGAATCAGCGGCCTTCATCAGCTGTTCGTCCGGCGGGCCGCCCCAGATAATGTAACTCAAGCGCGACGCGAGTTCATATTCGCCGGCCGGCCACGCGGTTCCGTCTCCTTGTTGGTTTTCGATGCGATAGATGAATCGCGGCGACTGCAACATCGCCTCGATCAGATAACCGGCCGCCTCTTTGAAATCGTCTCCCGCACTGGCGACCGTTGTCGCGATTCCGCTGTAGGCCGTGACTTCACGATCTTCGAGCGGCCCGCGCAGCAACCATTTTCCCATGTTGGCGACGAACTGCCGCATTGTGTCATCGGTCGACAGCTTGCGGCTCTTGGAAAACCTCCGGGCGAACGCCAACACGTCCATCCGGCTGACAATGATTCCAGCGAGCCTGGCGTAAGCGTCCACATGTTTCAGATCGACGCCCAGGTTATAGGCCGTGTTGCTGAACCCATCGGCCCGCACATCGCGTGGCAGGATTTCGCGGGCTTCTTTTTCGATGTTCACGCCAGTCGCGCTACGCACGGTTTCGACGTATTCGGACACCGTGAGCCGCCGCACCCAGTTATTAGCAGCGCGGCTGTCATGAGCGTAAATCGCGGGATCGATGGTGGCCAACGACCAAGTCGCACCCGTGTCGATCCACTGTTTCAAAAGCGCTTTTTGCTGCGACGATAACGGCGGCTGTTTCTTAGGCATCGCGTCCGTTTCGACCAGTCGCCATAACCGGCTCTTTTTGAACTGGCCAGGGACGATGACCTTGCCGCTCTTGCCGCCCGCCAGCGCCGCGATTTTCTTGGACAAGTCCAAGCGGCCTTTCTTCGTACTGGAATCGTGGCATTCCAAACAATGCCGCGCCAGGATTGGAGCGATGTTGGTCTCGAAGAATCTTGCATGCTTCCGTTCGGCCAACTCGGGCGCAATGTTGACTTGTGCGCCTACTTTGAAGTTCTGCCGGATCTCGTTCGGCGACAAGTCACGGCTGTAGATTGCCACCAGGTAGTATGTGCCCAACCAGGGGCGATCGCCTGATAGCTCGTTGGCCAACGCCAATTGATAAGACCGATTCCAATTCGAAGTCGCGCCGGCAATCTTGCGTTCGCCACGTTGTTTGCCGTTGATGTAAATTCGCGCCCGGCCCGACCGATCGCGCGTGTAGGCCACATGAGTCAATTTCGCGGCCAGGCTCTTTCGGGCGGAATACAGAGAAGGATTGCCGTTGACGCTTGTCTTTGTTGTCCGCAGCCGCACGTCGAAACGGTCACCATCATGTCCCACGGTGAAGTTACGCTCGCCGGAATTCTTTGACAGCGTGACAATGCGCGCCGGGCCGTTCTGGTTAATCTTGGCAGGTCGAATCCAAGCTTCGATTGTGATCTCGCCCGATCGCCGGATCGCCTCGATCATCCGCGACGCCGGCTTTTGCGAGCGAATCAGCGTTTTGCCACGTACTTCCAGCGAGCCCGCCGACCGACGGACACTCTTCAGGTTAGAAATCCGCAGATTGACCGGTTGCTCCGCACCCGAGCGGTCCTTGACGATCGGGCCGCTGGTCGAGCTGAAATCGTACAGCGCCTGCAGGCCGCTCCGCACGCGAACTGTACCAGAAGCAGATGTCTTCGCGTCGTCGGCCGCACGGGTGGATTCAAGAATATCCGCGCAAACAAACACGCATCCAACGGCTCCGACTGCAATCAACCAGATCTTAATTTTCATTCCGACCCCTTTGACTTTTTCATATCTTCCCGGAACGATCGGGCAAATTCAATGCCTGCTCGTGCGCCGGTTCTTTCGTGACAGCAGGTTTATTGCTAGCATGGAAGCGACGCATCGCGTTCAAACAAGAACTGCCTCCTAATACCGCTCGGCAATTAAGCCTGGAGTCCCGCCCCATGTTCCGAAATGACTCGCAATACTTATCTGTTCTTCATTGGACGCTGCTGGCAGCGATGTTTGCTACCGCGTTTGGTTGGCAACAATTCGCCACCGCGCAAGAACGTCGGCCCGCGGGTTTGGCGGACGAAATGCTCAAGTCGCTGGGCATGGAAAAAGGCCTGTGCGTCGTGTTGGGCTCTGAAGCTGGGACTTTGCCAGTCGCACTTTCCCGTGACGGCCAATACTTGGTGCATGGACTTTGCACCAATGACGCAGCCGTTCAGAAATCACGTGCTGCCATCGACAAGTCTGGACTTCGCGGCGTCGTATCGGCCGAGAAAGGCTTGGTCGCGCGGCTGCCGTATTCCGATAACATCGTCAACCTGGTTGTTGCCGAGAACATCGAGGCGCTACTGCGCGATGGGCTCAAGATCGAGCAAGTCCTGCGTGTCTTGCGTCCTGGCGGAGTGGCTTGGCTGGGCAGTCGTGGCGACAACAACTCGAAAACCGTGACGCAGTTGAAACAGATGTGCGGCAACGCCAATGTCAACGATCTCGTTGTTATCGAGCGTCACGGCGTTTGGGTCACTTTTCGGAAGCCGCGGCCGGCCAGCATGGACGATTGGACGCACTCGCGCTGCGACGCCAGCGGCAATCCGGTTTCCGCCGATACTCAGATCGGTGTTCCCACGGGAGTACGCTGGGTGGCGGGGCCGAATTGGCCGACCGGTAATCGCAAATCATCGGTACCGACCGCGATCGCCTCGAAGAATCACTTGGTCTATGTCTTCGAAGACGAGGTGCCGACTCCGAAAGGGCTGCGGCGAGAAAACTCGCTGATTGGCCGCGATGTTTTCAATGGGTTGCGGCTGTGGCGTCGAAAGGCCGACTCGCTGGAAGTCGTATCGGATGGCCGCCAGATCTTTACAAAGGTCGACGGCAAACTTGTCGCGATTGACGGAGAGACCGGCAAAATTGTCCGCACGTTTAAGATTACGAGTCCTGGTGAATTTCTTCTCAGCAACGGTCTGCTCGTTGTTGCCAACTCGAAGGGAATCGCCGCGTTGGATGCAAACAGCGGAGCAAGTCGTTGGACCGCGTCGCATTCACCACAACAGATGCGAGCCGGTGACGGTCGACTGTTTGTCCATGTCGACCGCAGCCGCCGCGGCGGAGATTCGCAACTCGTCTGCCTCGATCTAAAAACCGGCAATCAAGAATGGGCGGCGTCAACCAAGACATGGGCGAAGAAGTCGACAGTCGAATTGATTCTCTACAGCGATGGCGTGCTCGTGACGGCCAGCAAGGCAGGCAACCACGTGATTTCCGCCGAAGACGGCTCGCATTTGTGGGACTATACCTATCCCAAGATCGGCCACGGCGGCAGCTATGCCAAGGTCATGGCCACCGGCGGGCTCGTTTGGGTGCATACGGCCAATTCGCAAGGATCGGGGCAGTACGCATGGGAAGGACTCGACCTGCAATCGGGAGAGATGAAGAAACGGCTGCTTCAGCCGAAGGAATTCACTTACAAGCATCGTTGTAGCTACGACGTCGGCACGAACAAATTGTTTCTGTGCGGTTCAATGGATTTTGCTGAGTTGGATACCGGCAAGTACCGACATTTCGGAGCATCCCGAACCTCGTGCCGGACGGCGGGCTTGGTGCCGGCGAACGGATTAATTTACACGTTTCCACACGCTTGTGGATGTTTCAACATGATGCGCGGGTTTCTCGCCTTGGAGACGAATCTCGATACCGGTTTGCTCTTGCTGAACACCGAAGACCGCCTGGAAAAAGGACCGGCGTACGGAGCAAAATCCGCAAAGCCAACGTCGTCTGACTGGCCGATGTACCGTCACGATGTCACTCGCAGCGGCAGTACGGGATCACCCGGACCATCGAAACTGGCCAAGCTCTGGGTGCAAATGACGGGGGAACACGTTCCCGATTCCGTGGCTCTCGAATGGTCTCAAAAGGATGGCGGTCGGTTCACAAGTCCGGTTGTTGCGGGAGGCTTGGCATTTGTCGCCGATGGCGATCAACATCGTTTGACGGCATTCGACGCCGGCAGCGGCCAGCCAAAGTGGAGCTTCACGACCGGCGGACGCATTGATTGTGCCCCGACGATCGATCATGGACTTTGCTTGTTCGGTTCACACGACGGCTGCGTGTATTGCCTGACCGTCGATGAAGGCAAACTGGTGTGGCGTTTCCGCGCGGCGCCGCAAGACCGGCGAATCGTCGCTTATGGACAAGTCGAATCGGCCCATCCCGTCGTGGGCGGTGTGCTCGTGTATGACGGTCTGGCCTATTGTGTCGTTGGACGGCATAGCTCGTCAGACGGCGGATTCCTGGTGCAAGCGGTCGAGCCGAAAACCGGAAAACTGGTGTGGGCCGAGCGTGTCGAAGGCTATGAAGGCGTGTCCGATATTCTGACCGCCGGCCAGGGCACGATTCAGATGGCCTCGTGGGAAGTCGACGCCAAGACTGGCAAGCCTCGTCATGCCGGACAGGGACGGCTCCGCGGCGGACGACTGGGGCTGCTGAACGACGCTTGGTACAAACGTCCCATCGCCATCCGCCGCAACCTTTCCGATTGGAAAACCGGAACCGGAACGTCTGGCCAAATGCTGGCATTCAACAAGACGGCCACCTGCGGCTACCGCGCGTGCAGTAAGGTCAATACTGGCAACGGCGAATTGTCCGGCAACGCGCTGCTGTTCGCAAAACCGGCCGGCGGCAAGGAATGGTCGGTTCCGATGCCCACCACCGCGCGGCTTCGCGGAATGGTGTTGGCTGGCGACAGGTTGTACGTGGCGGGGCTGCTCTACGACAGCGAAAAAGACAAAGACGCCACCAGCGGCGTCCGCAGCTACAACCTCGCCGACGGTAAACTGTTGTCCGAGCACACGATCGAAGACAGCTTGGTCCACGATTGCCTCGCTGTCGCGAATGGCCGCCTGTATGTTTCGACGCAAGATGGCCGGCTGATTTGTCTCGGGAGCAAATAAGCCGCAATATCCGCTGCCGGACAAATTGCACATGAGCAGCAATTCTGATACGCGAGACGTCCAACATTCGGGCGGCCGACATCGGCTATCGTGGCGAAAGAAGCTCGCTTTTTCCTTCGCCACAACGCTGCTGTTCTTTGCCGTGCTGGAAGGTGTGCTGGCGATGTTTGGCATCGCGCCCGCGATCGACACGAGCGATCCCTTTCTCGGATTCGTGGGAAGTTCACCACTGTTCGTGCCTGACACCGAGTCGGTTGATTCCACGCGGATGGTCACCGCGCCCAGCAAACTCGCATACTTTAACAAGCAGAGTTTTTCTCATGCAAAACCAACGGGAACCTTCCGCATTTTTTGCTTGGGCGGTTCGACAACTTACGGTCGGCCCTACGATGATGCGACTTCGTTTGCCGGCTGGCTACGTGAATTATTGCCGCGCGTTGCGCCGGAAGTGCATTGGGAAGTCATCAACGCGGGCGGCGTCAGCTACGCCAGCTACCGAGTGGCGCGGTTGGCCGAAGAGCTGATCACATTCGAGCCTGACCTACTGATTGTCTACACGGGACAAAACGAGTTTCTGGAAGATCGCACATATCGCGACATCCGTCAGAGGTCGCCATTCCACCGGCATGTCGAGGCGGCACTGGCTCAGACACGGACGTTTGCCGTGGCACATCGATTGTTCGGGCGGCGGAACAAACCAGCATGCGACGCGGAGTTGTTTCAAATGTCCGGCGAAGTCGATGCGGCTCTTGATCACACGGTCGGGCCGACTTCGTACACTCGCGATGATGATCAGCGACGCCGAATCCTGAAACACTTCGAAATCAACGTGACACGCATTGTGCATCTCGCCCACAGTGTTGGAGCCAATGTGGTCTTCGTGACGCCGGCCTCGAATCTCAAAGACTGCAAACCATTCAAGAGCCAGCATTCCGACGGACTCTCGGATCAGCAGCGCACAAATTGGCAAGAGATTTACGAAACGGGGCGGCAACTTGAGCGTGAGCGAAAGTTCGAAGACGCCCTCGCCGCGTACGGGCAGGCCGAACAGATTGATCCACGATTCGCAGAGCTGCACTGGCGAATTGGCCGCGTGCAGTTGCAACAAAAGCAATTCGACACGGCACATGCCGCGTTCCGCCGGGCTGTCGACGAGGACGTATGCCCGCTGCGGGCTGTTAGTGATGTCCTGCAAATCATCCGTCACACCGCGAAGCGATTGAATGTGCCAGTGGTGGATTTCGAGCAACTTATTGCCGAGCAATGCCGGCAACAACTCGGACATTCGTCGCCGGGAGCAGAATTCTTCCTCGATCACGTTCATCCGACGATCGAAACCAACGGACGCTTAGCAACGACCATTGTTCAACAGTTGATCGATGCCGGCATTGCCGAGCCGGACACGCCACTAACTGAAGACGTAATGACGGCGGTCTCGCGGAAAATCGATTCGCAAATCGACGCACACCAACATGCGATCGCGTTGCGGAATCTGGCAAAAGTCTTGAATTGGGCGGGCAAGCACGCCGAGGCTGGTTCGCTCGCGATGCGTGCCGTCGAACAGTTGCCCAACGATGCGGAAACCCTGGTGTTGTCGGCCGCATAT
>Ga0310122_10002807_pt1 | contig 11073 bp, 4 predicted proteins | sample CB6_Bottom_1051__FD_203503 | JGI IMG/M metagenome (GOLD analysis project Ga0310122, IMG submission 203503) | Marine microbial communities from Western Arctic Ocean, Canada - CB6_Bottom_1051 | ecosystem: Environmental > Aquatic > Marine > Oceanic | place: Canada: Western Arctic Ocean | collected...
CTCTTTTGTTTATTGCGGCTCATGAAGGTCACAGGGAAGTCGCCGAACTGCTAATTGCCAAAGGTGCGGATGTGAATGAGAAGAATGGTAGTGGCGAAACACCGCTAGATTGGGCCGTTGGTGAAATCGCCGAGCTCCTCCGCAAACACGGCGGCAAGACGGGTGCAGAATTGAAAGCTGAAGGGAAATGAAACACCTCCTACTCACAACAATCGCAGCCGTGCTTCTGGTGGGGTGTGGTGAGTCGCTTTCGAGGCGGAAATCCTACACGACCGTTGGGCGCTCTTCGTGAATCTGGTTTGTCCCGCAATCCTAATGTTGATTTTCACCGGGTTTTATCTATGGCGGAAAATCTTCTTCACTTGTGAGTGAAGTTTTGTTTCGCTAAAGTGGGTGGCAGCTAAATTCACCTACTGTTGGCCATGTAGCCAAATCCCGACCCTTGATAGCGGCCTGTGGGATTGCAACCGATTAGCAAAGCCCGTTCAGAGTTACTTTCCTACCACGTAATGTCCGGGAGAAATAACAAGCGCCACGCCACAAGTGCAGCAGGGTCCGGCTCCTGTCGTTGCCTGGATCGACTCCTGTGCTCCGCCATTTGGACGGTTGCCCTGGCCGTACTCATGGCGGAGCAGGGCGCGGGCGCGGCGGTGCGGTTGTCCACACCCGCGGGTTGGCTCCCCGGGCAGCCGGTTCCGGTTCTCGTGGAATTGCTCGACGAAACAGGGAGGCCCAACCGGGAAGTCTGGGACGCCGAGGCCGCACTCACGACGGACCAGCCCGGCATCACCCTTTCACCGGAAACGATCCCGCTGCGCAACGGCCTGGGTATGGTGCTGGTATCCTGCGCGGGTGCCGCCGGGGAATTCGAGCTGACTGCTTCCATAGCTGATGAAACCGATTCCCGCGCTCTGGCAAGTCTCGCCGGCGTACCGGTCACCCGGGTCTCAGGGCGTCTCGATGGCGACACGGTTTGGCAGGGAGTCGTCCACATGACCGGCGACGTGACCGTGCCCGCCGGTAGCACGCTCTCGATTGAGCCGGGAACCCTGGTGATGCTGGACGGGGTGGACTCAGGGACCTTGGGCACCGACCTGGTCGTCGAGGGGGCCATCCAATCACTCGGTACCGGGGCCGAGCCGGTCGTGTTCACCTGCGCGGACCCCCAATTGAACTGGGGCCAAATCCGCCATGACGCCGCTGCCCACTCCGAATATCGCCACACCTTTATCCACAAGGCCGGGCGGGTCCGGGGCGAGGGCCACACCGGCACCGGCCCGGCCGTGCGCCCCCGGAACTCCTCCCTGATTTTCGACCATTGCGTGATCTCCGACATCACCGCGAACGGCAAAACCATCGGGAAAATCATGATGGCCCGGGACTCGGATTTGGTCTTCCAGAACTGCGTCTTCGCCCGCGCAAGAATGGGGCCGGAAATCGCCGGCAGCTCCCTGCTCTGCCGGGACACATTCATCCTGGACATGAGTGGGCCGGATGACGCCGATGGCATCTACCTCCACGATTCCGACGGCAAGCCGCTCATGCTGAATCACTGTGTGATCGCCTTTGGCGACGATGACGGGGTGGACACGCTCAACTCACAGGTCACCATCCAAAACTGCATCGTGCGCGACTTCTCCAATCCCAACGAGGATGCCAAGGGCATCAGCGTGTTCCACGGGAATGTGCTGGTCCGGCGATGCCTCGTGGCCAACTGTTACGTTGGCGTGTCGGCCAAGAGTTCCGGGCCCCTGGCCGGGATGAGCGTCGAGCATTGCACGATCGATGCCGTCACAACCGGCGTTGCTGCCGCCTACAAGTCCAACGCCCGGGTTGGAAACATTGCCATCCATCTACGCAATTCCATCGTCCTAGCGCCAGAGGCAATTCACTCGGACTTCGGAGATGACAAAATCACGGTGGAATATTCAAACACTTCTCAACCCTGGCCGGGCGACGGCAACCTCTCCCAGCCACCCCTGTTCATTGATGAGGCCGCCGGCGACTACCGGCTGTTGGCAGAGTCGCCCTGCGTCAACGCCGGCGATCCGGCCGCGCCCATGGATGCCGACGGCAGCCGGACCGACCTTGGGTTCCACCCGCTTGCCGGGATGCCTCCCGAGGAATCGTGGGTCAGGATCGTTTCCCCCTCCGGGGACATCGACATCCAGGCACCCGGCGTCACCCCCGTGGAGGTCCTCGTCCACGAGGCTGGGCCGGCCTTCACGCGCGTCGATTTTTTTGTGGACGGCAAGCAGGTGTCCACGGATGACTCTCCGTCCTACCGTTTCGATTGGGCCAACCGCCGGATCGGCGAGTTCACCCTCTCCGTATCGGCCTATGATGAAACGGGGGGCGTCGTTTCATCGCCAGGGGTCCGGGTCACCGTGGTCCGGGATGAGCAGTTCACCACCCAGATCCTCATCGACGAGGGGAGCGTTTGGAAATACCTCGATGACGGCGTCGGCCCGGGGCCGGACTGGACCCAGCCCGGCTTCGACGATTCCGGCTGGGAGGAGGGGTCGGCAGAGCTGGGATACGGCGAGAATGACGAGGCCACGGTGGTCAGTTTCGGGCCCGACCCGAATGACAAGTTCATCACCACCTGGTTCCGAAAGGCGTTCCAGGTGGAGGACGCCGCCCTGGTGGAGAACCTGCCGCTGCGCCTGTTGCGCGATGACGGGGCGGTGGTGCATCTCAATGGAGGGGAAGCCCTGCGCGTCAATATGCCTGCCGGGGAGATTGATTTTCAAACCGAAGCTTCCGGCTCGGGGGATTACAACTTCGAGACGTGGACGCTGGATGCCGGGATGCTCAAGACCGGCGACAACGTGATCGCCGTGGAAATACACCAGGCTGGGCCGGGCAGCAGTGACATCAGCTTCAACCTGGAATTGACGGCGAGGTTTACCAGCCCTGAAAACAGCGGGCCCTTCGTCACGCTGGAACGCCCCGCTTCCGGCTTGTTGGTAGATAACGGCGCGCCGTTGGCGCTGGCAGCGGACGCTTTCGACTTGGACGGTCGCGTCGAGCGGGTGGAATTCCTCGCCAACGACCAGGTCATCGGAACCGTCCAGGCCACGCCGTTCGAGTTCACCTGGTATCCGACGGAGGACGGCGACTTCGCGCTGGTGGCGGTGGCATGGGACGATTCCGATGACGCCTTCACTTCGCCACCGATGTCGGTCACGGTCAGTTCAAACACGGCACCCCCGGCTATTGCCAGCCAATCCCCCGCGCCGGGTGCGGTGACCGGGTTGGCCCAAATCACCGTGGTGTTCACCAAGCCGGTGCTGGGAGTCGATGCCGCAGACCTGCTGGTGAACGGCCGGCCTGCCAGGTCCGTTTCAGGGGACGGAGTCACCCGGCGGTTCAACTTCGCGGAACCAGCCTACGGCTCGGTGGCGGTATCGTGGGTGGCTGAACACGGCATCACCGACGAGTTCACCCCAGGCCACCCCTTTGACCAGGCGCGTTCGGAATCGCGGTGGGTTTACGATTATGAGGACATCGTGCCACCGGTCATCCATGAAACAAATCCGGCTCGGAGCGTGACGGTTTCCGCTCTGCGGGAAATGACGGTAGAGTTCTCCGAGGCAGTAACCGGCGTGGATGCCGTGGACCTGAGGGTCAACGGGCTGTCCGCTGACACGGTCAGCGGCGCCGGGCGCGGACCTTATCGTTTTCAATTCGCGCAACAGGCCCGGGGACGAATCCCCGTGGCATGGGCGGCGGATCACGGCATCCGGGACGTCCACGACAATTTATTTGACGAGGAGCAATGGGAGGTCCGGGTTGAGCCTGATTTTGTCAACGTGTTAATCAACGAGATCATGTATCACCCCTCCTCGCAGGATGACGGGGAGGAATACATCGAGCTGCTCAACCGAAACACCGAGTCGGTGAACCTGCGCGGCTGGCGTTTTGTAAGGGGGGTCCACTTCGACTTCCCGAAGATCATGCTGCCACCCGGCGGCCTGCTCATTGTGGCCGCGGATTCCGAAAAGTTCCGAGCCAAATACCCAGGCGTGGAACTCGTGGTGGGCGGCTGGCAGGGCCGGTTGAGCAACAGCCACGACACGCTGGTGTTGGTGGATGCAAACGGTCGCGAGGCCGACCGGGTGGCTTACGCCGACGAGGGCGACTGGGCCGTCCGTGTCCGGGGACCGCTGGACCGGGGACACCGCGGCTGGCGCTGGCAATCCGGTCACGACGGGCTGGGCCGCTCACTGGAACTGATCAACGCTGCCCTGCCGAATGACTCCGGCCAAAATTGGGAGGAGAGCAAACTCGAGCAAGGCACCCCCGGGCAGGATAATTCCGCGCGTCGGCCCAACCTGCCGCCGATGATCTTGGATGCGGCGCATTTCCCAATCGTGCCACGTTCCAATGACACGGTGCTGGTGAGAGCACGGTTGATCGATGAATCCACCACCGGCCTTGCGGCCAGCCTGCATTACCGGGTCGCCAGCGGCGAGGAAGTCGAAGCTTTCCAAGCCACGCCGATGAATGACCATGGCCGGGCCGGTGATGCCCTCACCGGCGATGGCATTTTCAGCGCATTGCTCCCGCCACAACCGGCCGACACGGTGGTCGAGTTTTTCATCGAAGCCACCGATGCGCTTGGCCAAGCGCGAATCTGGCCGGCGCCCGTGCTTCGGTTGGACGGCTTGCTTGGCCAAGCGGCTAACCTGCTTTATCAGGTTGACGATACGCCACCCGATGATGGGCCGCTTTACCGGCTCATCATGACTGGGAACGAGCGCCGCGAACTGGAGGAGATCGGCAACCGCTCGCTCACCGATGCACAGATGAACGGCACGTTCATCAGCCATGACGGAACGGGAACCGAATGCCACTACCTGGTGGGCATCCGCAACCGGGGTCACGGTTCCCGCAACCGCAATCCTAACAATTTCCGGGTCAATTTTCGGAGTGACGCCCTGTGGAAAAATCAGACCGCGCTCAACCTCAATGGCCAATACTCGTGGTTGCAGCATTTCGGCGCGGCCCTGGGCCTGAAAGCCGGAGTGGCCGGGGCTCATGCCTGGGCGGTCCGGCTGCAGGTCAACAACCAAGATCCCGCCGCCTCCGGTCCCGCCGACCGCACGCACGGCTACTATGCCGCCCATGAAGTGTTCAACAGCCAGTGGGCTGAATGGCATTTTCCGGACGACAACTCGGGAAACCTTTACAGGGCCACGCGCGACATCGCCCCCAGCGGTTTCGAATACCGGGGGAAGAATCCCGACGACTATCGGAACACTTGGTTCAAGACCAGCAACACCGCTGCGGATGACTGGTCGGACCTTATCGACATGCTGCGGGTGCTGGATCCCGAGGCCGAACTTTCTATCGATGATCTCCGGCAGGTCATCGGCGTGGAGCAATGGCTGACCCACCTCGCGGTCATGGCCCTGTTGAACAGCCGGGAAACCGGTGTGAACACCGGCGACAACGATGACTACTTCATGTATCGCGGAGCGCGGGATCCGCGTTTCATCCTTTTGTTTTATGACCTGGATACCATCCTGGGCGAGGGAAGCTCTTCCTCGTCACCGGACGACACCCTTTATGGCGCTGACGACATGCCCGTGTTCGATGCCTTCCTTCATCACCCGGAAATTGAACCGGTTTATCACCGCCTTCTCCTCGAGTTGGTGGAAACAGTTTTCTCGGAAGCCGAGTTCGATGCGCTGCTCGAACAAACCCTTGGCGGATACGTGCCCAAGGACACCCGGAACGACATCAAATCGTGGATGAACCGGCGGCGGCAGTTCGTGATAAACCAGCTCGAACCCGTGCCCGCCCCGGTGCCCCGATTGGAGGTGGTCGGCGTGCCCCGCTCCCCGACACCCCGCACGTCGGCCGTGTTGCGCGTCCCCGGCTCTGCCCAATACCGGTTCAAGCTGGATGATGGCCCGTTCGGCTCGGAAACCCCCGCCGCGAATCCCATAGAGCTTTCGGAGCTGACCGCCGGTAAGCACACGGTTTCCATTCTGGCCAAGGCCGCCGATGGCGACTGGCTGCCAGAAACCGATGCCCTCACGGTGTCGTGGGAGGTCGATCCAGCGTGGCCGGGAGTCCGCCTCAACGAAATCCTCGCCGTCAACCATTCCTCCTTTGCGCATGAGGGTGCATTTCCCGATTACATCGAGTTGTTCAACGAGGGGCCGGATGCGGCTGACTTATCCGGAATGAGCCTCGCGCGTGATCCTGCCGGACTGGATGGATTTCAGTTTCCGGCGAGCACGGTGCTGGACACCGGGAGCACGCTGTTGCTTTTTACCGACGATGACCCAGGCCGGCCAGGACTCCACCTCGGTTTCGGCCTGGACGCCACCGGCGGAGAGGTGTTCCTGTTCGACACGGCGGCCAACGCCAGACGCCTGCTCGATTCGGTGAATTACGGCCAACAGATTGCCGACCTCCCGATTGGCCGGGTGCACGGAGGCCAATGGCAGCTCAACCGCTCCACGCCAGGCGCAGCCAACGTGTCCCAGCCCACCGGCGACCCCACCGCCATGCGCATCAACGAGTGGCTCGCCCTGGGAGGACCGGAATTCCCGAACGGTTTTGTCGAGCTTTTCAACCCACTGAATAAACCCGTGCATATCGGCGGGCTTTCCCTAACCGACCGGCCAGCCGACCTCCTGGGTCGGGTTCGCGTTCCACCCCTGAGCTTTATCGCCGCCAAGGGGTTTCACTTGTTCGCCGCTGGCGATGATTCGGTGGGGAACACCATCCAGCTGGGCTTTTGCCTGAGTCCCGGGCCTGGGGAAATCGCGCTGTTCGGACCGGACACCGCCAAGTTGGATCACGTTGTTTACAGGCCGCAGATTCCCGGTCGGTCGATGGGCCGCTGTCCCGACGGTAGCGCTCGTCAATCTGCCCTCGCGTGGCCTTCCCCTGGCGCGGCCAACTTCTGCCCCAGCACTCCGCAATCTCTGGGGGACACGAGGCTCATTCCCTTTGACCACCCCTGGAAATACAACGACTCGGGCAACGACCTTGGGACCGAGTGGACGGCGCCAGATTTTGACGACTCGCAATGGCCCTCCGGACCGGGATTGCTGGGCTGCGAGGACGAACCGCTGCCCGAGCCATTGAGAACCGAATTTGGGGACATCGACGGCAAAGTTACCTTCTACTTTCGCACGACGTTCGAGGTCGATCCCGACAATATCCCGTCCGCGGCTCGAATCACCCACATCATGGACGATGGCGCGGTCTTTTACCTCAACGGCCAGGAATTTGGCAAGCGATTCAACTTGGACGCTGAAGCGGTGGTGGATTTTCTCACCGAGGCTGATTCCGCTGGGGACGCGAGCGTGGAATCCTTTGGATTCGATCCTGCTCTCCTTCTTCCCAACGTCAACACCCTGGCTGTTGAGGTCCACCAAACCAGCCCAAACAGCAGCGATGTCGTACTCGGGTTGCAGCTGGACACGGTCAACCTTCAGGCCCACCCCGCCGCTGCGGGAGTCTGCCTAAACGAGGCGCTAACCAATCCTGAAGGCCCCGGCCCCGGTTGGGTGGAACTGTTCAATCCCGCGGACTTTGCCGTGAACCTGGACGGGCTGGGACTGACCGATGATTTGCTCCAACCGCACCAATGGACCTTCCCCGCGGAAACCGTCATCGAGCCCCGGGGCTTCCTGCGGGTTTACCTGATGCCGGGCCAGTCCGCCTCCGAGAACAACAGCGGCTTCGGCCTACCTTCCGCCGGTGGCGCGCTCCACCTGACACGGCGCACGGACGAGGGAAGCGGTGTGCTGGATTCGCTCCGTTTTGGACTCCTCCCGCCAGGCGTAGCAATCGGCCGGACACCCGATGCCGAGTCGCACTGGACACTCACGCACCCCACGCCGTTGGCGGCCAACATCCCCGCCCCGACGGGGAGTCCACTGGGACTGCGCATTAACGAGTGGATGGCCGCCCCGATGAATGGGGAGGACTGGATCGAGATGTTCAACACGGGCTCGCTGCCGGTCGACCTATCCGGACTCACCCTCACCGACAACCTGGACAATCTGGGTAGGTATCGTTTCCCGCCGCTTTCGTTCATCGGCGCACACGCATTCCTCCAGTTGACGGCCGATGGCGGAGCCGCCCAGAGGGCGGGTCATTTGGGCTTTAAGCTCAACCGTTCGGGTGAATCCATCGGGCTGGCAGCCCCCAATGGCATCCTGATCGACGCCGTGACCTTCGGCCGCCAAGCGCAGGGCGTCTCCCAAGGCCGTTACCCGGATGGCGCAGCCGCGGTCACCTCCTTTCCCGGTTCGCCGACGCCGGGAGCGCCGAACCATCCGGCTGCCCCGGTTGATGCCGATCACGACGGCTTGCCCGATGAGTGGGAAATCTGGTTTGGGCTAGATCCCTCCAACCCCGACGACGCCACGCTGGACACCGACTCCGACGGGCTCGACAATCACGCCGAGTTCGCCGCGGGCCTCGACCCAAGCGACCCGGAAAGCACGCTCGCCATCCGGGCCATTCATGTGGACGGAAACCAGATGGTTCTCGTCCTCCGTGCGCCGCCCAACCGCTTACTCTGGATACAAAATCGCAAAGCCCTGAATTGGGGCGCTTGGCAAACCCTGCGCGAAATCAGCACCACCTCCGATCCCACCGAGGTTGCTATTCCCATCTCAGCCGAGCTCCAGCAATTCTTCCGCCTCGCGATCCCGGCTGGTAAAAACTAACCGTGGCGAATTCGGATTTCAGATTCGTATCAACAGAATGCATCGAAGCACACTCGGTCTTGATCGGAGGTTTGTGGTTCCTGGAGTGCTCCCCAAAATTGGTACCAGGTGTTATGAGAGTCGGCGACGCGAAGCGTTGCCATACTCAAAAAGAGAAAAATCGCAGAACTCCTCCGCAAACACGGCGGCAAGACCAAGAAGGAACTGGAAGCTGAAGCCAAATGAAACACCTCCTACTAACAACAATCGCAGCCGTGCTTTTGGTGGGGTGTGGGACGACTCAGCAAGGTATAGTCCAATCACCAGAGATCTCAATTCATGATGCTGCCAAGGCAGGTAACACCGTAGCCATCAAACAACACTTGGCTGCCGGAACGGATGTTGACCTAAAGGACGCCAAGTGGGGGAACACGCCACTGATCCACGCCGCCTATCACGGCAAACAGGAGATCATCGCCTATTTGGTTCAGCAGCGGGCGGATCTGAATGCCCAAAGCGACAACGGCTGGACGGCATTGCACGTCGCCGTTGGCCAGGAGCACGTTGAGGTTGTCGAGCAGTTGCTGAAGAGCGGCGCGGACACAACCATCCGCAACAAACTCTTCGGCCAAGGTGAGAATCAGGAAAAAGTCTCCGATACTCCGCTTGATATCGCCATCAATTTTGACCTTGCAGAAATCATCGACCTCCTGCGCAAAAACGGAGCCAAGACGAGTGCAGAACTGAAAGCTGAAGGAAAATGAAACGTAAAAGGATAACAAAAAAAGTTCCAATTCTAATTGGGGCAATTTTAGGAATACAAAGCTTACCACTTGTTGGAGGCCCCATTGAAGAAGGTTCAAGTCCTGAGATAGTCGATCTTTCATTTGAAGATGGTAAGGTCAAAATCTCTGTTAACTTTCACGAGCCATTTAGGTGGGAAAAAACAAGGTATGAATCCATAAAGAAATTCCCCCAACCGTGGATAGGGTCGCCAGATACACCTCACGAAATCTGGTTTGAAGAAAAGGGAGTTATGGAATGGCTCCAAACTGACATGATGTTTATGGGTAACTATAAAGTGATTGGAGATTCTGCAAAATATGTCCTGGATCGGTACACAGAAAAATATGGAGGAATTGGAATTAAAACTTGGTCGATTAACGACGACGGGAATCTGAAGTCTTTTGATGAAACGACTGCGAAAGATGAAATATATACCCCGAAGGCTTTTGCAAAGAAATTTGGATTAGAGTTTCAATCTGATAAATATGAAATCGAAGCATCAGTGTTAGGTTACTTAGTCGAGATCATAGGGGTTTTTGATCCTGAAACAAATCTATTGAATTTTGACACATTGGATTATGTGCCATTTTTTCACGTCCCAAAACTGGTAATCGAGGAATCAATAGATTTAAAGAATTGGCGGAAGGTTCCATTATCAGAGCAGCCGACAATCGAATATCAATGGCCGCAAGAATTAACCTTGGAGTTAAAAGCAGAATTAAAAGACAGCGGGTTCTATAGGATTCAAATTGAGCAAGAATAGTTTTCAATGAAACACCTCCTACTCACAACAATCGCAGCCGTGCTTTTTTTTGGGGGGGGGAGGCGCAGCCACCAGACATCACAATTCATCAAGCTGTCTTGAGGAATAACATCGAAGTTGTCAAACAACACTTGGCCGCAGGCACGGATGTGAATGTGAAGAATCGCGGCGGACAGGTTCCTTTGCATCAGGCGGCTATGCGCGGTTACAAAGAAATCGTCGAACTGCTTTTAGCTAAAGGTGCGGATGTGAATGCGAAGGGTTGGGATGGCCGAACACCGGTAGATTATGCCATCAGAAAAGAAGAAATCGCCGACCTCCTCCGCAAACACGGCGGCAAGACGGGTAAAGAATTAAAAGCTGAAGGGAAGTAGTCTACTGGCTGACGATAACCCTAGGGGGTTGAATTATCTTCAAAGGCTTCGCTTGGCTTGGCATGGTGCGGCGCATGTTTTTAGTGATACGCTTGGCCAAGCGCTTGGCCGTTTGGGCGGCCGTTGTTGGGTCGCTTGGTTTTTTGGCGCAGGGTGTTGGTGCCGCAAACAAACGCACCGTTCCGCGCGTCGCCGGTGAGACGCCGCGCAACATCATTTTCGTGCTGGCGGACGATCATCGGTTTGATGCGATGGGCTTTGCCGGTCATCCGTTTCTCGAGACGCCAAACCTCGATCGGATGGCCAGGGGCGGCGCTTGGTTTCCGAATGCCTTTGTCACAACGTCACTTTGTTCGCCGAGCCGCGCCAGCATTGTCACCGGCCAGTACGCGCACAATCATAAGGTGGTGGACAATTACAATCCGCTGCCGGAAGGGCTGATCTTTTTTCCGGAATACATGCAGGC
>Ga0310122_10002808_pt1 | contig 11071 bp, 9 predicted proteins | sample CB6_Bottom_1051__FD_203503 | JGI IMG/M metagenome (GOLD analysis project Ga0310122, IMG submission 203503) | Marine microbial communities from Western Arctic Ocean, Canada - CB6_Bottom_1051 | ecosystem: Environmental > Aquatic > Marine > Oceanic | place: Canada: Western Arctic Ocean | collected...
TACAACGTTGCAGACCCGACCTGGGTGATCAATTACCAGTTCAGCGATGGATCCGAGCCTCCTGCTCCATTCCCCGATTGCGCAACCGCCGCGGGGCAAGCCCCGGAGGATTGCCTCGAATATCCGATATGCGAATAGAGTCCTCATAGCCACTGGATTCGACGATGAAAACAACAGGAGATCGGCCTCACGCCGGTCTCCTTTTTCACATCAAGGAGACAGTGAAATGCTACGTCCTTCATCGAGACTTCGAGCTTCTGCTTCCAGCAGCCGGGTGACGCGAACAGCCTCCGCCAGATCCGGCTGAATCGAACTCTCGTTTCGTTGCACCGATTGGAGAATATGCCTCACCTCGGCCTCATAACCGTTGATGTCGGGAATTGATATCTCCTGCGCCTCACCCCCGCGATACAGGATCAACGGCGCCTGCTCGCGAGAGAGATCGAAATCCGCAACCGAATCCTCGAATCCAACGTGATATCTCACCTGGAAGGGATAACCCGGATCGGGATACCAGGCTGCCTCCGCCATCACCGTGGCCGGTCCATCCGGATAGCGGTACTGGGTGACCAGTTGAGAGCGAGTTCCGCAGGTAGAGACCTCGGCAGGCATACCGAAGGTGGCGACGATGAAATCTGCATCGTGGACATGGAGATCGGTGAGCGCGCCACCGGATCGCTGCTCGTCGAGATAAAAGTCCTGACTCCAGGTGGGAGAAGCGCCAATCCGCTGGAAGGAAGCACTGGTCACAGCCCCGAGGCTTCCATCCTGAACCGTGGCACGAAGCCACGACCAGCCAGGCCAGAAACGCATACACATCGCCGGCATACATAACAGGCCACTACCGTCATGGGCTTGCTGAAGCCGTTCGACCTCGCTGCAACTGAGCGCAACCGGTTTTTCCAGCAGCACATGTTTTCCGGCCTCCAGTGCTTTGATGGCCAGATCGACATGGGTATCGGTGGGAGTACAGATGCTGACCAGATCGATGTCATCGCAGGCCAGCAAAGTGTCGACCTCCTTCGAAAAACGGATCTCTGAGGCGAGCAGGTCCAGGCCCGTCGAGGCCCCGGTGTCGACATTGCCACCACTTGCCGATGATGGATCGTCAAGGCTGAAAACTTCTCTGACACCACAGGAGATGCCGGACTCCGAGGCTCGCAGATAGGCTTCCAGATGTGTGCGGCCCATGAATCCAAAACCGATGATTCCGATACCGATCTCACTCATCCGTTGGTCTCCTTGCAGTGTTCTTCAATCAACTGACGAGCCCGGATCACATCTTCCACACGTTGAGAACCGGCCTCTCTTTCGATGACCAGGTCCGCTTTGATCCCTCGATCAAGCAGCACCTGGAAGAAAGCGGACCAGTCGACAGCTCCTGCACCTACCGGCTCCTCGCTACCCCACTCCTGTGGGTTGGAGGAAGGAAGAGCGTCTTTGACATGAAGCTGGAATACATGGGGAGCCAGTTGATCGAGAGCGGCAACAGGGTCGCCCATTCCGTAGAGAATCATGTTGGCGGGATCGAAATTGACACCGACATCGGGCAGGCACATCTCATCGAGCACCGAGAGTAACGTCTGGGCGGATTCTTGGCCGGTTTCGAGGGCGACCCGGCAACCGGCATCGTTGAACACCCTCGAAAAGGTCGTCAGACGGTCGATCATCTTGTCGCGCTCGGGATCGTCATGATCGTGAGGGATGAAACCGGCATGGAAACTGACCAACCCGATCCCGGCAGCCGCCGCGATGCGGGCGTTCTCGGCGGCACAGTCGAGGTTTCTCTGCCAGCTGGCGTCGGGTCTCACACCCCCGGTGACCCGGATCGATTCCAGTGTCGAGTAATCCTCGGCTTCCATCATCATCATGGCGCTGAGCACCTCGATGCCGGCCTCGCGGATCTGAGAGATGGAATCTTCTCCCCAACTGGTACGGACCGGATCGAGGGCCAGTTGCACGGCAGAGAGTTTCGTGGCACCGACCTTTTCGATCAGATCTTCCGGTCCCTCGGGACACAAAGACCAGGAGCAGACTCCCAGATGCATGGCGACCTCTCTTGCCACCAAAGCATCGTCTGAGGATCTCGCGGTTGCAAGGGTAGAGGAAGGTAGAGGTTCGCGGCTGGCGAGGACGACGGGACTCGAACCCGCAACAACCGGCTCGACAGGCCGGGACTCTAACCAGTTGAGCTACGTCCCCAATCAGTCGCGAACCTGATCCGCAAGATCATCTGAAGTGATCCCGGAAAAACCGGCCAGCGCGGAGATATGCCCCGTCTCGGGACGCACCAATCTGTCTCCTTCGCGACCGACGATGAAGGATATCTCACCGCCCCGATCTGTCAAGCGAGGCCTACTCGAAGGGAAAGGAATGGCTTCGAATCTCGCCCTCACCACAGTTCGCGAATGAGCGAGAAAATACAGTACAGTAAGCAACACATCGCCAGCGCCAGTTTCGCCACCAACCCCACGGCCCGTCCGATCATCGAGGCGAACCCGACCTTCAGCGCCCTGGAGCCACCGTCTTCGGCTGTCGGTCGCTGGCGACGGGATTTCGACTGAGCCGACCACTCACCGACGAAGGCACCCAGCCCGGTTCCCAGCAAGATGCCGATGAGCCCACCGATCAGCGGGAACAACAGGTTGCCGATCACACCGCCAAAGAAGCCGCCCAGGATCGCGCCCACGGCTCCCCTGCGACTCGACCCCGCCGTCCTTCCGCCGACCAAACCTGACAGGAACTCGATGATCTCGGCGAAGATGGCCAACCCCAGCAACACCAGCGCCTCGATGCCACGGGTTTGAACGGCCGCATCCGATGGCTCGAGAGCCAGCAACCAGAAGACGAGAGCGATGATTCCGGGTAGAAACTGACCAGGAATACCGATGGTGATCAACAGCAGCCCTATCGAGGAGCCCAAGCACTGCAGCAGGTAGTAGAAGAGAGCGAAGTGCTCCGATAGGCTCTCCATCGTCAGCTTCCCTTCCGTCCTCGCTTGCGGGCCTGTGCTCTCCAGAAGACCCGGAAAGATGGTCATTGTCGCTATCGAAAGGATGATCGTTTGTACGGCCTCAGCAAGAACAGATTTTCTTTAGTCACCATCAGCAACATCCTGGTGCTGAACTTCCTGCTCCTGTCCATCATGAGCGGCTGTGGATCCACGCCATCCGGATCGGATTCGACAATTTCCGTATCGCCCGATGGAATCGATGAAATCGAAGTCAGCGACGAAACTTACACCCGCATCCTGCGACAGGGGGAAATCGTTGGCTATCTCGGAGAGAAAACCGTAACCGTGGTCGCGGGGGGTACAACGGCGACCACTCTCCAGTACAACATCTACGACATCGCCTTCAGGATCCTGGGAACCTTCGATGAAGCTGGGGCCACCTACCGTTTCACCAGGGGAGATCCCGAGAAACTTGGCAACTTCTCCCCTGAACACTCCATCCGTCAGGTGACCGGGATCGAAGGAATCCTCGAGTTCAGGGAAGGCCTCCAGTAGCAGCAGATCGGAACAGGATGAAGAAGTCGTCGTGGCTCTCCGGCAAGAGGATCTACGTACTTGTCTTCCTGTTGACTGCCATCGTGCGGCTGATCTCCATCAGCGAACTGGCTTCAGATGATCCTGCCTTCGCCTATCCCATCGTCGATGAACTGACCAATGTTGATCAGGCCAGGGGATTTCTCGCAGATGGTCCCGCTCATGCAACACCCTACTGGAAGCCGCCCGGATATCCCGCACTGCTGGCGCTGGTCGCTCTCGGGTGGCAGGAGATCGGTGCGGTCGGTCAGGGAGTCCCCGTTTCCTACGCCTGGACGGTGAAGATTCTCCAGTCGCTGCTCGATGGCGCGACTTCCATCCTCATCGTGTCGATCGCAGCAGCCTGCTGTGGAGCCCGGGCCGCTTTACTTGCGGGACTGCTCTACTCCATCGCCTGGATGCCGATCTATTTCTGTGGCCAGTTGCTCGACACGACCTTGTTCACGTTCCTGGTGGTGCTCTCGGTCTCACTGGCACTATCGGCAACGAGAGATTCACGAGTCCTGCCATGGACGCTGGTCGGCATGACCATCGGACTGGCAGCACTGACACGGGCGACCGCTCTTCCTGTCGCCGGTGCTCTGGCGCTGGCCGCCTTGTTCACATCCGGTTCGACATCGATGCGTAGCGGACGCGCCACGGCAGTGCTGGCAGGGTGCCTTGTCACCTTATTGCCGGTCTTTGCCGTCAACATGAAGATCGGCCAGGAGCCGATTCTGATCAGCTCCAATGGTGGTATCAACTTCTACATCGGGAATCGTACAGGCGATGGGATCGGATCCGATGGGCTCACCTCGGTCGCGGCAGGACCGCGCTGGGATGAAATATTGCATAAAGGCTCCGACATCGAGGGTGCCGCTGCACGTAGCCGTCACTACTACCGACTGGCCCTCGAAGAAATCGGAGCGTTTCCCCTCCAGTGGGTTCAGAAGATGGTCCACAAGACGGCGGCACTGTTCTCGGCTCACGATGTGCCCAATAACAAGAACCTCATCGATGAGAAGAACCGAACTACCACCCTGCAAATCCTCGCCTGGCTTCCTGGCACCAGTGGACCGCTCATCGCCATGATCATCGCCGGGGTATTGCTCTGTCGGCGTGGACTCCGCCAATCGGATCTGCCCGTCGTGCTTGCAATGGCGACGCTGGCACTGGTCGCACTGGCATTCTTCGTCGCCGGCAGATATCGGGTTCCGATCCTTGCGCTCGGTTGCATCGTGGCGGCACGAGGAATCGTCACCTGGGGCGTCTCGATAAAATCCGTGGTGCTTTATCTGTTGTTACTGGTGGGAGTCCATGCCATTGCCGTACCCGATCGAGCACTGATGGAAAGTTACTGCATCGATCCGGTCGCCATCGGCTACATGTACGAACAGAAGCAACAACCCCAGCAGGCTATCGCGTGGTATCACCGCAGCCTCGAACAGCATCCAGGCGACGTTCGCGCTCTCCACAATCTCGGCCACCTCGCACAGGAAGCCGGCCGTATCGAGGATGCTCTCGAACTGTTCAGAAATGCCACCGTGACGGCTCCCGACCACAGTCCTTCCTGGAACAGTCTCGGCGTCCTGCTGGTTCCCATCGATTCGTTGCAGGCACTCTCCAGTTTCCAGCAAGCCGTCAAGATCGACCAGGGATACACCGGGGCCTGGATCAATCTCGGCCAGTTGCTCGAGGGCAAGGGAGAACTTCAGAAGGCACTCGATGCCTACCAGAGAGCCCGGCTGCTGGAACCAGAGCGATTCCTGGCGACCATCCTGGAAGCGAGAGTACAGTTGAAACTGATGTCGCCACGAAATGCCGGGAGGCTGTTACGAAGGGTCGATTCCGGATCGCTGGAACCAGGGGTCAAGACGCTGCTGGAAACCGTCGAGAGACAGTGGCAGCAGGCTCTGGAGGAGTCATCAGAAACCATCCAGCCACCACAAGTTGCTCCCCCCGATCGAACGCGAGAACGCCGCGAGGAAGGCGAAGGCTGAGCCCCGTTGTCAATTGGTCCGCCGCAGTATGGTGAGATAATCTCTGCGTGCTGAGGGAGCCCCTGCGGGTTGCAGCCACACGTAGTTCCCCAGGATCACATCTACTTTTCCATCGCGATCCACGTCATCGAGCAATACCGCCGAATGCACCGGATTCCCGACCTCCAGGGTACGAACTTGCCACGATTTGGCATCGCCGAGATTCTCGGCCCAGACCACCGAATCCCAGCGATGCCAACCATCCGGCGAAAGTTGCGGAAAGAACGCGGCCCCCACCACGTCCAGGTCCCCATCTGCATCGAGATCACCGATCGCAGCACGCTCGCAGCCGGGTAGAAGCAGGATCTCGTGCAAGGAGGTGTACTGATCTCCCGACCTCTCCAACCATCGGACACCATGGATCGGCTTGGGGGTGTTGTCGTCGAGTGTATCGCCATTGACGATGATCAGATCGCGATCTCCATCCTGATCGATATCGACCGCCATCAGGTCGGAGCATCCCCATGCAGCGTGGGGAAAACTCAACAGCACTTTTGGCTCGAACACTCCATCACCCATATTGGTGAACTGCATCAAGAGTTCATGATGTTGCGAAAGCAGCGCGACGATATCGATATCACCGTCCCCATCGATATCCTCGAGAATCGTAGCAACAAATCCGTCACGCTTGTCGAGTTCTCTGGGTATGAAGCGTCCACCGATGTTCTCCAGCCACACCAGACGACCAGGCCCCCGGAACCCGAAGGCACAGGAGACGAGATCGATATCGCCATCCCCATCGAAATCAGCCCCCTCGAGAGCACAGGCGCGTGCCAGCGCTCCACCGACCTGAAACGCTGCCATCTTTCGATCAGATCTGGCGATGATCCAGGCTCCCCCCTCCACCTCGTTGCTAGGATTCATGGCACCGATGGATGAAACGAGGATGTCGAGCTTTCCCTTGCCGTCGAAATCGACATGGCTCAGGGAGGCTGGATAGTTGAAGTCGATCGATCCCATGTAAGGGACCAGTTCGGTCGCTTCGAGGGCCCCGTACGGCAAGAACATCAGACGACGACTGCGAAGTTCGGAAACGAGAATCCCTTCGCTACGTCCTCGATCTCCGCCGAGCATCAAGAGGTCGGAGACCGCCGGGATTCGTTCCGATTCAAGGCCCGCTGGCGTCAGTTCGACCGTTTCGAAGTAAAGATCCTGTTCGGGCGGATGGTGGTCGTAGTCGAGTTCCTCGGGCGCTTCCTTCTCGTAGTAATGCAATGCGATGGCGATCTCCTCGGTCGTCACACCGACCTGTCCCCATTCATCCACCAACCCATCCATGGCAAAGATCGCCTTCTCCCAGGCACGACGCGGCAGAGCATCGGTGGGCAAGGGTGCATGGCAACGACTGCAGGACCCCATCACAAGATTCTCGGCATCGGCGATCACTTGTGCAGTCAACTGCGGAAGATCTTCGCGGCGCAGTCCCACAGACCTACCAGATTGCTGGTCAGCAGCAGTCGTGGATTCGATGGCGTGATGATCCTGGGACCGGGTTCCAGGTTTGACGGAGTCGGCGGAGTCTCCCCAGCATCCTGAGACGGTGACCAGGAGCACGGAAACGACAACGAGTCTGCATGTGGGCCCTATCGCCGATGGCTGCACTGGAAGTCCTCCTCTTTGGCTCTAGAATACTGAAAGTTCACCTCGAGGTCGAATCCTGCGCGCTGGAGGACCATCGGCCCGGTGCGGGACCCGAATAGAGGACAGGAGTTCATCATGTCCGGAGGATTCCTCCCCTGGATCCTACTCATCCCCCTTTCAGTATTGCCGATGCAATCCGTACCGGATGACGACGCGGGTCTCGATGCCACCTCCGAAAACTCACTTCCCGAGCCGATCTTCAAGACCGACGAGGGGCGCAAGACTTTCGAGCAGGGAAAAGAACTGTTCGAGCAGCGCGACTGGAGAGGGGCGGGGAAAGCCTTCACAGCCGCACGCAGGGATACCGTCGACAGGGAATCCCGGTCTCGTCTCGAACCGTGGGAAGACGCCTGCAAGGGCGGCAAATCCCTCGATCGAGCCGCCGGGGATCTCGTGCGCAAGAAGTACAGAAAATGCTGGAGTGCAGTCGAAGGTCTGGTGAAAAAATACGGCGACACGCCCCTGCGCACCTCGATCGATGAACTACACGATGAGGTCTATCCGATACTATTCCTCGACCTGGCCAAATTCGAAAAGGAGCCTGTCGAAACGGAACAAGCCGCGCGCAGGGCGCTGCCCGAGGATCGTACCCGAATCACAAAAGATCCCGACCGCATCTTCGAGGGAAAGAGTGCCCTCGAGTGGCGCTCCGGAGGTGGGCAAGGATTTGCCGGCTTCAATTTTGGCCGCTTGCCGCTGGCTTCCATCGAGAATGTGGTGATGGAGGACTACCGTTGGCTGCGCATCTCGATCCACAGCGAAGATGACAACTTCGGCAAGTTCACTCTATTCTTCGGTCGAGATGAGATCGGCCCCAATCAGGCCTGGGCCGCCACCGGGGGAATCCGCGGTCTTCTCAGGAGAGATTGCTATTACCACCACCTGACCATCAAGAAAAAGGGCTGGACTCACCTGCGCATCGACCTGGTCAAGGAACTGTCGAAGAACGAATCCATCAGCTGGTCCGATCTTCAATCTCTCTACCTTTTCACGGTTCCACCGTCTCATCCCAAGAGGCTCACCATCGACGCCCTCAAACTAGAGGTGCCCTAGCCAACAGGTGCCTCCTGCCGCAGTGCAGTCTGATCAGGCCGGGTCCAGATCAGCGACCCGATCGATTCCACGCTCAGGGAGCCAGCGCTTCGGACGTAGAAATCCGTCGACGACCCTGCCGATGCCACGTACGACCCCCTGGCACCAGATGACCCGCAAATCACCTTCGACTTCGCAGTTCATCGCCACCTGAGGGTGCTCCAGTTCATCTATGGAGAGGCACTGGCCATGCCCGAGACAAACCGCCTGGTGCTGATCCACCTCGACACGAGAGATGTGCCCGAGCAATTGCTCCAGCGAGAGCCAATCGGATTCAACGACACGATCGGGCAATACCGCATCGATCAGCGAATGGACACCGCTTGCGATGCGACGCAACGCCATCAGGCTTGCTGGACATCCGAGGCTGTCTCCCAGATCACGCGCCAGACTGCGGATGTAGGTCCCGCGACTGCAATCGATGCTCAATCGTAGACGCGGCCCATCGAGTTCCAGGACGGTGAGGGAATGAAACACCACCTCTCGACTCGGCGGTGGCGTGTGGTCGCCCATTCTTGCTCGTTCGTAGGAGCGGCGTCGTCCGATCCGTATGGCACTGTGGACCGGAGGGACCTGAGTCTGATTGCCCAGAAAACCGCACAGCGCCTGTTCGATCCGCTCGCGAGTCGGTATCTGGCAAAGAGGAACCGGACAGGAGAGTGGACCCTCGGCATCGTCGCTCACACTGGAGATACCGAACCAGATGGTCGCCTCGTAACTCTTGTCGTGAAAGGTGAGCAACTGCTGGAAACGACGACCAGCTCCGCCGATGATGACCAGCACTCCGCTAGCCATCGGATCGAGGGTTCCGCAGTGGCCGAGACCCTTGAAATCGAGTCGTACTTGCACCTGATCGATGATCGCCCGCGAGGTCGGACCCCTCGGTTTCCAGATGACCAGACCCCCGTCCGGGGCTGACGAACGGCTCGGCAAGGCAGTCACCCGACCTCGATCCAGCAATCGACCCGACAAAAAGATGAGAAAATGGAGGCGCCGGGAGTCGAACCCGGGTCCCGAAACGCTTCCCACGAAGCTTCTACAGGCATAGTCCGTCTTTTATTGCCTCGCGATCGGCTCCAACGGACAGGATCCAGAGCGCGAGCGCCGGTTCAATCTCGCCTCAGAGACCACCGGCAGGGTCTCTTTTGGCCAGCCCGGAAGTATGGCCTTCCGTCCGCCGTACCAGGCAAACGACGGGGGAAGGGGCGCCTAGGTTACTAGGCAGCCATTGCGAAGTTGTTGTTCGCAGTCAAAAAATTTACCCGGTGTTTTAGGAGGCCTCCGGATAACCTCCGCCTGCCACTCCATGTTCCGACATCCGGTCGAAACCGTTTCGCCCCCTTCTCATCTCAACTCATCTCGACGGACCGGGCGGTTCCCGATCCGATCCATGGTATCAGATTACCGATGCCTGCAACGCACGGCAACATATCTGCTCGTGCGACAGACTCCATTTCCGACCCTGTTCGTGGAATTCCGGCAACTAGCGACGAAATCGAGCATCTGCACGATGGATCCTCGGTGCAATCTCGAAGGAATGTGGTCGCGGGAGATCTACAGGCAGCCCGACAGCAGCGCCCCATCGATCAGTCACCTCTACGTAGCGCGCGCTGGATGTCGCGCTTCATCTCCTTCTCCTTCTTGGCGCGTCTCTTGTCGTGGGTTCTCTTTCCACGACCCACAGCGATCTCGACCTTGACCTTGCCCTTCTCGTTGAAGTAGATCTTCAGCGGCACCGCCGTCAGACCCTTCTCCTCCATCTTGACGCGCAACTGTTTCACTTCACGCCGATGGATCAGCAACTTGCGCTTGCGGGTCGGGGCGTGATTGGAGTATCCACCGTGACTGTATTCGGCGATGTGGACCTTCAGCATCCACGCTTCATCGGCCTCGATTCTGACGAAACCATCGACGATCTCGCACTTTCCGGCACGAAGGCTCTTGACCTCCGATCCGCGCAAGACGATCCCCGCCTCGAGAGTATCGAGAATCTCGAGTTCATGTCGGACTCTACGATTTTTCGCGATGATCTTCATCTTGCGGATGGACCCTTCACGTCCGTCGAACACCGTTTACCGGCTTGCGTTTGTACCACGACTGCTCACTCGACATCATGGGACTCTTGACAATACGCCCGGGCGGGGCTATTCATCCGCGTTCGTGCCGAAGTGGCGGAACTGGCAGACGCGCCAGGTTCAGGTCCTGGTCCGGTTTTAATCGGGTGGAGGTTCGAGTCCTCTCTTCGGCACCATTTTTTAACTCCGGGGGCGATTAGCTCAGCTGGTTAGAGCGCTACGTTCACATCGTAGAAGTCACTGGTTCGAATCCAGTATCGCCCATTCATGAAACGACAGTGCTGGGGGCGATTAGCTCAGTTGGCTAGAGCACCTCGTTTACACCGAGGGGGCCGGGGGTTCGAGTCCCTCATCGCCCACCAATTTACCAGTGCCTATCCAGCCTTCGCCGAGACAGGCGCAGGTTTTGGACGTGAGAAGACCAGAGTGCTATCGCTGCTGTCTTCGGCCTGGATTCGATAACCCTCGCTATCAAAGCCGGACAGATCAGAGATCTTCTTTGGTCGGTGATCGGCCATCCAGCGTGCCATCAGGCCGCGGGCTTTCTTGCCGTAGAAGGAGATGAACCTGGCCTTGCCCCGGTCGACCTCGAGGAACTTGACTCCGATCACCGGTACCCCGAGCGAATCGATATGTGCCGCCTTCGAGTACTCATCACTGGCCAGGTTGACGAGCGCTGTAGCCCCGGCCTCGGCAAG
>Ga0310122_10002809_pt1 | contig 11070 bp, 10 predicted proteins | sample CB6_Bottom_1051__FD_203503 | JGI IMG/M metagenome (GOLD analysis project Ga0310122, IMG submission 203503) | Marine microbial communities from Western Arctic Ocean, Canada - CB6_Bottom_1051 | ecosystem: Environmental > Aquatic > Marine > Oceanic | place: Canada: Western Arctic Ocean | collected...
GGGGGCCTCGTCGTCTTCAGCGAGGTGAAGACCCGGTCCTCCACGGCGTTCGGATGGCCGGCCGAGGCCGTGGACCGACGACGCCAGGCGAGGCTCCGGGCGGCGGCGGCCACGTGGATCCGGTCCACCGGAGCCCAGCCCGGAGAGGTCCGCTTCGACGTCGTCTCGGTCCTGCCCGGTCGGGTCGAACGGCTGGAGGGAGCGTTCTGAGCCGCCTCTCCCCATGGATCATGGGTCGATTGGCGGGCATTGCTACCGGTGGCCTGTACCTGTCGGAAGGTTGGTGCCGGCCAGTGGCTTGTCAGCCGGGTCGTCTGCGGGTCCAGCAGCCCCGGTGCCAGTGGCGGCGGAGGTCGGGTGCATCCACCGGCACGATGACGATGTGGCCCAGCCCGGGTGGAATGTCGCGGTTGCACCCCGGACAGATGTAGGTCTTCGTGGCCTGGTAGGGCTGGATGAACCGCTCCTCCAGGTCCCCGAGGATCTCGGGATTCTCCACGTCAGGCCTCCCTGTCGGGTCCGGCGCCCACCGGCCTGAGCACGTGCACCCACATGGGAATTTCCACGGACAGGTTCACAGGAACAGGGCCCAGGCCAGCAGCATCACGGCAACGGCTATGGCAGCGCCCACGTAGAGGAGGTCGCTCGGTCGGCGCGTCCTGGCGCGCTGCGGATTGAAACCCATGCCATCAGTATCGTCCCCCGGGTCATGCGTCCCCACCCCCTGTTCGCCATTGCAGCCCTGCTACTCGCAGGCGCCTGCGCGGGTTCGCCTCCGCCCGTACCCGGGGCGGATTCCGGGACGGCCGACCCGGTACTGGTGGAGGGACGCGGGGTCTGGGCCAGGTCATGCTCCTCCTGTCATGCCCCCGATGGGTCGGGAGGTCGCGGACCGTCCCTGCGAGCCGTGGTGGAACGGTTCCCGGACCCCGTTGACCAGGTGCTGGTGGTCGCCGAGGGCCGTAGGGGCATGCCGTCGTTCGGTGGTCGCTATTCGGACTCTGAGATCCTCGCCGTCGTTCGCTACACCCGCGAGGTGCTCGGGACGGCTCCCCGACCCGCCGGGTCGTAGCGCCCGACCAACCGGAGCGCCCTGCAGGAGGCTGCTCCGCACGTTCCACCTCGGGCTGGAATGCCCGGTTGGGAAGCAGCGTCCGATCCCCCTGAGGGCGGCGTAGTCTCGGCTACAGCCGCTCGGGGTCGGCGCACGACGACTCCTCCCAGCATCAAGGTGGGGGAGGATCCGTGCTTGCCACCGTAAATGCAGCGACCCTTCATGGGGTCTGCGGGCATCCGGTCCGGGTGGAGGTCCACGTCGCCAACGGCCTTCCGGCGTTCACCGTCGTGGGCCTGCCCGATGCCTCGTGTCGCGAGGCGCGTGACCGGGTGAGGGCGGCCCTTGTCTCCAGCGGACTCTCCTGGCCCGCCCGTCGGATAACCGTGAACCTGGCTCCCACCGGCATTCCCAAGGCGGGATCCGTGCTCGACCTCGCCATGGCGGTCGGACTCCTGGTGGCCTGTGAGGAGATCCTGCCCGAGTCGATCACGGACCTGGCATTCCTCGGAGAGCTCGGCCTGGATGGCTCCATCAGGCCTGTCTCCGGTGTGCTTCCGCTGGTGGACGCTGTGGAGGCATCCGGCGTGGTCGTCGCCCCGGGAAACCAGCAGGAAGCCACCCTCGTGGCCACCCAGCGCGTCCTCGGCGTGGGCGACCTGCGCACCCTGGTCAGGGCACTTCGCCAGGAGGCTCCCTGGCCGACGCCCGACGAGGCCCCGGTTCCGGCCGAGCCTGTCGAGGGTCCGGACCTCAGCGATGTACGGGGCCAGCGGGTTGTCCGGTTCGCCCTGGAGGTGGCGGCTGCCGGCGCCCACCACATCCTCCTAGTCGGCCCGCCAGGTTCCGGGAAGAGCATGCTTGCCCGCCGACTGCCCGGGGTCCTGCCGGACCTGGATCCGGCCGATGCGCTGGAGGCCACCCGGATCCGTTCAGCGGCGGGCGAGGACCTCCCTCCCGGAGGCCTGGACCTGCGACCCCCATGGAGGGCGCCCCACCACGGGTCGTCTGCGGCGGCGCTGGTGGGTGGGGGGAGCCGGACGATGCGGCCCGGCGAGGTGAGCCTCGCGCACGGTGGGGTGCTGTTCCTCGATGAGTTGGGCGAGTTCGCCCCCACGGTGCTGGACATGCTCCGCCAGCCCCTGGAGGACGGGACGGTGCGGGTGAGCCGTTCCGGTGGGTTCGCCGAGTACCCCGCCAGGGTCCTCCTGATAGCTGCGATGAACCCGTGTCCCTGTGGGGGGTCGGCGGCTCCGGGCGGGTGCCGCTGTCCGGCGGCGGTCCGGGCCCGGTACGTGCGTCGGGTCTCGGGTCCGCTACTCGACAGGTTCGACCTGCGGGTCGGAGTCCACAGGCCGAATCCGTCCGACCTGCTGTCCGGGGAAGCGGGGGAGTCGACGTCGGAGGTGGCCTCCCGGATCCGCCAGGCGCGCCGACGGGCGGCGGAGCGCGGGGTCCGGGCGAACTCGGAGTTGTCCAGCAGGTCTCTGGAGGCGGCTGCCCCACTGGACCCGGCAGCCGTGCGCCTCCTCGAGGCTGAACTCCACGCCGGGCGGCTCAGCGCCCGTGGCCTGCAGCGGGTACGGGCGGTGGCCCTCACGATGAGCGACCTGGCCGGAAGGGATGTTCCGCTGGACTCAGACCTGGTGGATACGGCTCTCGGCCTTCGCATCGACCCGTTCCGATCGGAGGGCTTCGATGTCAGGTGACGAGCGGTCGGAGTCCGGTCGGGACCGGATCGACGATGCCCATGTGGCTGCCCTCCTCGGCCTTCCGGGCATGGGTCCGGTCAGGGCCCGGTCCCTCCTCGTCGACAGGTCCCCCGTGGAGGCCTGGACGGGGATCCTCAGGGGTGAGGTCCCGAGGGAGACGGCCGGCCTGCTGGGAGCCCGCCGGTCAGAGGTCCTCGGAGGGTGGCGGAGCGCTGCCGCCACCACCGACCCCGATCGTTTGCTGGAGCGCATCGAGGACATGGGGATGCGGGTCTCGAGACATGGTCAGGCTGGGTATCCGACACAACTGCTGGAGGATCCGGATCCGCCGGTGGCGTTCTTCGCCGTCGGAGCCGACCTCCTGGTCGGCGGGTTGCCGCGTGTTGCCGTGGTGGGCACCCGGCGTTGCAGCGGCTACGGATCCGACGTGGCGATCCAGTTGGGTAGGGACCTGGCGGCCGCCGGCGTGGTCGTCGTGTCCGGTCTGGCGCTGGGCATCGACGCTGCTGCCCACGGTGGGGCATTGACCGTCCCGGGTGGTGCTCCACCGTTGGGCGTGGTGGGTACGGGTCTCGACGTGGTCTATCCGGCCGCCAACCGGGCGCTGTGGCACCGGGTGGTCTCCGCCGGGCAGCTCGTCTCCGAGATGCCACCGGGCGCCGGCCCCACACGTTGGTGCTTTCCGGCCCGGAACCGGATAATCGCGGCGCTCGCCCATGTCCTGGTCGTCGTCGAGTCCCATGCCGGTGGCGGATCCATGCACACGGTCGCCGCCGCCCTGGAGCGGGACCGGCCGGTCCTTGCCGTTCCGGGGCCGATTCGGAGCCCGGCTTCGGAGGGCTCCAATCGCCTGCTGGCCGATGGTGCAGCGCCTGCCTGCGGCGTCGACGACGTGATCTGCGCCCTGGGCCTCCTCGGCCTGTCCCCGGGGTCGGCGACGCCCCAACCGGTGTCGTCCTCCATCGATCCCCCCGATCCCGGAGCGGGTTCGGTCGACGATGCCGTCCTGGAGGCCATGGGATGGTCGCCCACCAGCCCGGACGCCCTCGCCGAGCGGACCCGGCTGGGTCCGGTGGAGTTGGGTGCGGCGATCGCGCGACTCCGGCGTGCCGGCCTCGTCGTCGAGACCCGGGGGTTCCTGGAGCGACGTCGGCGATCCATCGACTGACCCCGACACCCGGTCGGTCCGGACCATCAACCACCTCCCCCAACTGGTCTCCAGATCCGGGAAGCCCATGTCATACCGCCGAGTCCTCCGCTCCATCCTGCCGATCGCCGTCGTCTCGGCTCTCGTCTCCACCCTCCTCGTGGCCCCTCCCGCCGGGGCCTCCGCGATTGCTGGCCTGCCGGCATCCGACGTTGCCCCTGATGCCGGAGTCACCGCCGTCCAGGTGGTGGCCTACCTCCCTCCCACCACCGGTGTCCTGGTCGACGGCTTTCGTCCTCCGACGAGCAGCTGGGGTCCCGGCAACCGTGGGCACGAGTACTCCACGGCGGTGAACTGGCCCGTCACGTCTTCGGCCGTGGGGGTGGTCCTGTTCGCGGGCCCTGTGGGCGGCACCCTCCACGTGACCGTCGGCCATCCCGACGGCCTCCGGACCTCCTATTCGTTCCTCGCCGAGATTCGGGTGACGACAGGAGAGGAGCTGGTGGCCGGTGCCACGCTGGGTTACTCGGCGGGTCGCTTCCACTTCGGCGTTCGGACGCCGGACGGTTCCTACATCGATCCAGCACGGATCCTGGGCTCGGCGCTGAGGCTCGTGCCCAGCCTCGTCCTCCACGAGGACAGGTTGGTGAGCGCTGCGGCACGTGCCCAGCGAAGGCTCTACGAGCGTTCAGCCATGGAGGGCCTGGTGGACTGGGCGGCCGCCACCGGTCGTTGGGTCGGGAACCGGTTGGTGGACGGTGCACAGATCGGTGCCGTGCTGGCCTACCAGGCGGCCTCACGCGCCGCATGGACGTACATACGCACCGTGGTCGAGGCCGACGACTGGATCATCGTCGGGCTGAGGGTCGCCTCGGCGGTCCTGGGAGTGGCGGACTGCACGCCGGAATCGGTGCGGCCACCGTTGCCTACCGACAGGCGGACAGCGGTGACCGTCGGTGGCATCGATTCCGGTCCTGCAGACGGGGCATTCGATGACCTCGACCTCCGAGGGCTCGGCTACGTGACCGGGGACGTCCTCCGGTTCTCATACGACGGCGGGCGGTCGCCCGATCCCGGCCTCGAGATGGTCGACTGGTTGCGACCCATCCCGGTCACCATCCACTCCGAGGCATCCACGCGTCGCTCCGTGTCCGAAAGCGCGACCCTGCTCGCCGAGCTGCTCAGGAGGATCGGCCAGCTCCGGCCCGGATCCACGATCGAGGTCTACGGCCATTCCGTGGGAGGCCTCGTGGCGGTCACCGCTGCCGCCCAGGTGGCCGGCTCGCCGGATTCGCCGGATCTCCGGATCCTCACCTTCTCCAGTCCCCACGGCGGGCTGGTAATGGCCGAGCTGCTGGACGACTTCGACGACCTGCCCGGTATGGGGGCCCTGTCCAGGATGATCGGGCTCCCCGGGGGAACTCCCGTACTCGCCGATCTCACGGGGGGCCTGGGCGTGGAGGTTCCGGTCGGAGTACCGGTGTTGAGCCTGGCTGCGCAGGCGGACCTGATCGTGCCGGCAACCCGATCGAGGCTGCAGGGGGCCACGACGGTCGTGGTTTCCACGGGTGGCTTCCACCACGCCGGGCTGGTGGGAACCAGCGCGGCACGACGGGAGATAGACCTCTTCAGGGCCGATCATCCTCCAGCGTGCCGGTCGCTACTCTCCAGGGTCGCCGACGTGATAGTCCCGGAGCTGATCGACGAGGCACACGAGGTGATTGCCGGGAAACTCTCGCCCGGCAAGGTGCTGGACAAGGCGGAGGGCCTGCTCGGCGGGAGCTAGGACCCGTTCGGTCCGGAGCTGGCCTGGTCCGGAGGGGGACCGGCCCAGTCCGCAGGACCCCGACCCGGCTCGTAGCACGCTTCCCAGGCCGGAATCCCGGCCCCAGCGGTACACTTCGCAGCCGGTTCGGCACGACCAGTGCCGTCCTAGACCAGAACACCCCCACCCATCCACGGTCGCCTCCGGGCGCGAGGCGGGGGCGAGACGAACCGATGGGAAGGGAGACCACGACATGGCCGTCGTGACCATGAAGCAGCTGCTCGAGGCAGGTGTCCACTTCGGACACCAGACCCGCCGTTGGGACCCGAGGATGAGGCGATTCATCCACGGCGAACGGTCGGGTATCTACATCATCGACCTCCAGCAGACGCTCGAGCGGATCGAGACCTCCTACACGTTCGTACGCGACCTTGTCGCCGATGGCGGCAGGGTGCTGTTCGTCGGCACGAAGCGCCAGGCCCAGGACGCCATCCGGTCGTACGCCGAGAAGTGCGGCATGCCCTATGTGAACCAGCGGTGGCTGGGCGGCATGCTCACGAACTTCCAGACGATCTCGAAGCGCGTCTCCAAGATGCAGGAGTACCAGCGCATGCGCGACTCCGGCGAGTTCGAGGCGATGCCCAAGAAGGAGGCCCTGATGCTGGGCCGCGAGTTGGAGAAGCTCGAGCGGAACCTGGGTGGCATCCAGAACATGGAGCGCCTGCCCGACGCAATCTTCGTTCTGGACACCGTGAAGGAGCACATCGCGGTGACCGAGGCGAACAAGTTGGGCATTCCGATCGTCGCCGTGGTCGATACCGACTGCAACCCGGACGTGATCCAGTACCTCATCCCCGGCAACGACGACGCCATCCGGTCGGGGCGCCTGCTCTGTCGGGTGGTGGCCGATGCCATCGAAGAGGGTCGGTTCATCGTGAACTCCCGTAGTGCCGGCGATGATGGCCCGTCCCTGGATGCGGAGGACCATGCCGCTGAGCAGGCCCAGGCCCGCAACGAGGCGGCCGAGGCGGCTGCCGACCGCGACGCCCGCGTGGCTGCGACCGTGGAGGCTGCACCTGCTGGGGAAGAGGCTGCCGCTGCCGCTGCACCTGTTGAGGAAGAGGCTGCGCCCGTCGAGGAGGCTGCCGCTGCACCTGTTGAGGAAGAGGCTGCGCCCGTCGAGGAGGCTGCTGCTGCACCTGTTGAGGAAGAGGCTGCGCCCGTCGAGGAGGCTGCTGCTCCCACCGAGGAAGTTCCTGCTGCACCTGAAGCCGAAGCCGCCACCACCGAAGGCGAGCAGGCCTGACCGTGGCAGACATCACAGCGAGGGAAGTCAAGGCGCTGCGCGACGCCACTGGCGCCGGGATGATGGACGCCAAGAGGGCGCTGGTCGAATGCGACGGCGATGCCGAGGCCGCATCCCAGCTGCTCCGGGAGAAGGGTCTGGCCAAGGCGGCCACCCGCTCGGATCGTCAGAACGTCGAGGGGGCCGTGGGCCTCGTCTCCGACGGTAGGCGGGCCGCCCTCGTGCACCTCAAGTGCGAGACGGACTTCTCGGCGAAGTCGGAGGGATTCCTGGCCCTGGTCGACGAGCTGACCAACGCCGTGCTGTCCGAGGGTGTCTCAGCGGTGGATGGTCGGACGTCAGCCATTGACGACCTCCGCCTCTCCATCAAGGAGAACATCGAGGTCGGTCGGGTGGACCTCATCGAGGCCGCCGACGGCAACGTGCTGGATACCTACCTACACGTCCAGGACGGCCGTGGCGTCAACGGCGTTGTGGTCGAAGGTTCCGGAGTCGACCAGGAGACCCTCCACCAGGTGGCCCTGCACATCGCCTTCGCCAAGCCGACGCACCTCACGCGTGAAGAGGTCTCCGCCGACCTGGTCGAAGCCGAGCGGGCGGCCCTCCTGGATATCACCAAGGCCGAGGGGAAGCCCGAGCAGGCCTGGGACAAGATCGTCGAGGGCCGCCTGACCGGCTGGTTCCGGGAGACGGTCCTGTTGGAGCAGGGACTGCACGGTGACAAGACCTCGGTGGCTGAAACCCTGAATGGCGGCAGCATCGAGAGGTTCACCCAGGCGTACCTGGGTGCCTGAGGTGTCCACCGGCGATCGGATTCCGGCCCGCTGGGACCGAATCGTCCTGAAGGTCTCCGGCGAGGCCTTCGCCGGTGAGGCCGGCTACGGAATCGACGGGGAGATCGTCGGCCGCATCGCCGGCGACATCGTCGCCGTCCGCGCCGAGTTCGAGGTCGACATCGCCGTGGTGGTAGGCGGTGGCAACATCTGGCGTGGCATGTCCGGCGCCGGCGCAGGAATGGACCGGGCCCAGGCCGACTACATGGGCATGCTGGCCACCTCGATCAACGCTCTGGCCCTTCAGGACACCCTCGAGCAGTTGGGGCAGCCCACCCGTGTCCAGTCGGCCATCCACATGGCCCAGATCGCCGAGCCCTACATCCGGCGCCGGGCCGTTCGCCACCTGGAGAAGGGCCGGGTGGTCATCTTCGCTGGCGGCACCGGCAACCCCTTCTTCACCACGGACACGGCAGCAGCCCTCAGGGCAGTCGAGATCGAAGCCGGCGCAGTGCTGAAGGGCACCCACTCCGGAACCGACGGGATCTACACGGCGGATCCGAAGTTGGATCCCGATGCCACCAGGCTTGAGCAGGTCTCCTACCTGGACGTGATCCAGAAGGGCCTGAAGGCCATGGACGCCACCGCCATCACCCTCTGCATGGACAACGACATGCCGATCGTCATGTTCGACCTCATGGCCTCGGGTAGCGTCCGTTCAATCCTCGCAGGGGAGTCGATCGGCACGCTGGTCTCCTGACCCGGAGCCGACCGCGACCCTGCCGGACTACGGACGGAGCAAGCGGTGAGTGACGAGATGATCCAGATGGTCATCGACGAGGCGTCTTCGGCGATGTCCGAGGCCGTAACGCACGTGCGCCGGGAGTTCTCGACCGTGCGGACCGGCAGGGCCTCCTCGTCACTGGTGGAGAAGCTCATGGTCCAGGCCTACGGGGTGGACATGCGGCTCCAGGAACTGGCCAGCTTCTCCATCCCCGAGGCACGCCAGCTCCTGGTCACCCCGCACGATCCCGCCAACGTGCCCGCCATTGAGAAGGCGATCATGGTCGCCGACCTGGGGTTGACGCCGGGCAATGACGGACGCAGCATCCGGCTGAGCTTCCCGGAGCTGACCGAGGAACGCCGGCTTGATCTGGTACGCATGGTGAACGGCATGGCTGAGGATGGCAGGAACCGGATGCGTGGATTGCGACGACACGCCCGCAAGGACCTCGATGACCTTGAGGGCTCAGTGTCCGAGGACGACATCAAGTGGGCGGGCAGCCGGCTGGACGAGTTGATCCACGGGTTCGAGGCGGAGATCGACAAGGCCCGCTCGGCCAAGGAAGACGAACTGCTCGAGGTCTGAGCCGACGGCGGATGATGACGGGGGTTCCAGAATGAACGACCAGCAAGGAAGAGGCCCACGGGGCGACGAGTTCGAGGACATCAGGATCCTCGGCCTGGATTCGCCCGACGATGACGTCGAGCCGGGTCGCTCGGTGTTCGGTGCCGAACCCACGGCCGGCGACCTGCCCCACTGGACGGAGCCGCCAGCAGCCGATGCCACCGGTGGCGGTCCCGTTGAGGACCCGTGGGCCGGGTTGGAGGGCACGCCGCGCTGGTCCGACGACGTACCTGATGACCACGAGTCCCAGCAGCCGGTAGGCGAGCCTTCCGAGGCTGCCGCTGTGTTCTTCGACGATGGGCCGTTGGGCTCGGCGGGAGCTGCGGAGTTCGATCCACCGCTGCTGCCACCTGACGAACCCCTGCCTGACCTCGGCAGGGCCGAGGACGTGCCTGCTCCCCGGGCCGAGGATCCGGTGCCGCCGACCTCTCAGCGACCGCCTGGCCGTGGTGGGTCGGGTGGCGGTCGGGACATTCCGCTGGCCATCGTGAGTGGAGTCGGCCTCGGCGCCCTGGCCCTGGTGGCGTTCAAGATCGGTGCCGGCGCCACGTTGGCCCTGACCACCGTGCTGCTCGTGCTGGCCGCTGCCGAGTTCTTCATCGCCGTCCGACGCGCCGGATACCAGCCGGCTGCCCTGCTCGGCATCACGGCGGTGGCCGCACTGAACCTGGGCGCCTACTGGAGGTTCGAGGCGGCCGTACCGCTCATCCTGGCCCTGACGGTGCTGTTCACCTTGTTCTGGTACCTCACGGGCGTGGACCGCCAGGCCCCGATGCTGAACGTCTCGGTGACCCTTTTCGGCGTCCTCTACGTGGGCCTGCTGGGGTCGTTCGTAGGGCTGATGCTCACCGATCCGAACGGGATCGGGATGCTGCTGGCCGCGGTGCTGTGCACAATCGGCTACGACATCGGGGGCTTCGTGGTGGGCGGGATGATCGGGCGGACTCCCCTCTCGGCCGTCAGCCCCAACAAGACGATGGAGGGCCTGCTCGGGGGAATGGTCGCTTCCTTCGCCATTGCGATGCTGGTGGTGGGACGGATCACGCCGTTCGGCCAGGACCCCGGCGACCTGGGTTCGGCATTCATCCTGGGTCTGGTGGTGGCGCTGGCCGCACCGGCTGGTGACCTCTGCGAGTCGATGATCAAGAGGGACCTGGGCATCAAGGACATGGGCTCCATCCTTCCCGGCCACGGCGGTCTGATGGACCGGTTCGATGCCCTGCTGTTCGTCCTGCCGGCCACCTACTACACGGCCCGCCTGCTCGACCTCTTCGCGGCCTGACCCGATTCCGGTGGGGGAGACCCCGTCGGTAGGCTCGCTCCATGCCCGCTACCACGGTGGCCGTTCTCGGGTCGACCGGGTCGATCGGCACCCAGACGCTCGAAGTGGTCGCCGATCAGCCTGACGTCTTCAACGTGGTCGCGATCGGCGCCGCCCGCTCGGTGGACGTGCTGATCCAGCAGGCGACCAGGTTCCGACCAGAGGTCGTAGCCATCGCCGACGCCTCCCTGGCGGCCTCCGTCGCCGCCGGGGTGCCTCCCGGTACAGAGGTGCTGGCTGGACCGGATGCGATGGCCGATGCTGCGGTCATCGCCGAGGTGGCGATCAACGGTGTGGTCGGATTCGCCGGGCTCCCCGTCACGCTCGCGACCCTCGGGGCGGGCAGGCGTCTGGGCCTCGCCAACAAGGAGTCCCTGATCGCCGCCGGCCCGGTCGTCCAACGGGTCAGGTCCACGCCGGGGGCCGAGCTGCTGCCCGTGGACAGCGAGCACTGCGCGATCCACCAGTGCCTGCGGGCCAACGATGTGGCCGAGCGGGTTTCACGCATCGTCCTGACCGCCTCCGGAGGGCCGTTCCGCGGCCGAACGGCCGAGGACCTGGCGGCCGTGACCGTCGAGCAGGCG
>Ga0310122_10002810_pt1 | contig 11070 bp, 7 predicted proteins | sample CB6_Bottom_1051__FD_203503 | JGI IMG/M metagenome (GOLD analysis project Ga0310122, IMG submission 203503) | Marine microbial communities from Western Arctic Ocean, Canada - CB6_Bottom_1051 | ecosystem: Environmental > Aquatic > Marine > Oceanic | place: Canada: Western Arctic Ocean | collected...
TAATTGAATCGTCTCAATTAACTTATCAACTTCCGAATTTTTATACCGATTTCTTTTTGTCATTGATTCAGAGCTATGAAACAATGGAAAAAGGAAATTCTCCCCATCAGGATAGTCAGCAAACCAATCCAAATAGTAAAGATCTGGCCTGCCTGCCCGTACAGCTGTCTTAAATACATTCCAATCACTTCGCATTATTTCAACTTCTATGCCTATTGCTCCCCAGTATGATTGAAATGCTTCCAACACATGAAATATTTCTGACCCGCCTGCTGCCCAAAGTTTTGTTTGAAATCCATTCCCATGGCCGGCGCTCTTCAGCAGTTCTATTGCCAAGGTAGGATCATATGGATACGGATTGGGCGGAGGATTTCTAAGCAATAAAGGAGGAACTGGTCCGGAAGCCTGTATTCCTGTGTTAGCCAAAAGAAGCCTCAAAATCTTTTCCCTGTCCAACGAAATGTTCATCGCTTTTCTAACACGAACATCGTCAAATGGTTTGCGAGAACAGTTCATTGCTATATACCAAATATTCAGTTCATCAATAGAAAATATATTGTCCCTCCACTCTTTTTTTTGTGTCCATTGTAATAATTCTAAAGCCGGAATATTAAATATATCCAGGTTCCCCACTTCAAATTCTGCGCTTTGTGTTAATGTTTCAGATAAGATGCGAATTTTCAGTCCACTCATTATAGGGGGTTCTCCCCAGTAATCATCGTTTCGGCTGAAGACCAATTCTCCGTCTTTCTCCCAGTAATCTAGCTTCCATGGGCCGCTTCCTGCAGGAACATTTCTTATCTTGTCACTCTTGGATGAATTAACAATAGCTGCAGAAGGCATGGCAAGATATTGAATAAATGGTGCAAAGGGTTTAATAATCTCTATGCGTAGGGTATAATCGTTTCTGGCTTCAAGTCCCTTTATTTCTTTGGTTTTCCCTTCCATAAATTCTTTTGCACCAACTATTTTATCAAAAAGCCATGTTTGGGGTGAATGATTCGTTGGATCAAGTACCCTCTTTATCGAAAAAATAACATCTTGTGCCAAAATGTACGTTTCATCATGAAAGCGGGCGGATGGATTCATTAAGAAAGTATATGTACGACCATCTTCACTTATAGACCAGTCCTTTGCTATGCTTGATAAGAGTTCTGTCCCGGACCCAAACCGAACAAGGTGGTCGTACACCAAAGAAATAACTCCCCCGGTTCTGATGTCCACAGCCATTGCCGGATCAAAGCCGCGAATGTCAGCTGAAATCGCTATTGTTAGGACTTGCCCATCCTTTACCTGACTACAGCTCACAATAATAATGCTGATAAAAATAAGTGTTTGTTTTTTAAACCAAACGTGTTTCTTCATATTTCTACATTTAGTATAAACAAAGAAAAATACAAATTCATATTTCTAAATTTGTTTTTTAACTTAAAAAATATAGATTTTTCATCCACTTAAAATGACTTTATTCCTTAAATGGCTATTCTTTGAAATTTAAGCACCTTATTTTTAGTATATCAAAAAGGGAATTCTATGACAAAACATATATACTTGTTTGGAAACAATCATGCTGAGGGTAGTGCAGAAATGAAAAATCTGTTGGGAGGCAAAGGTGCTAACCTGGCGGAAATGACCAAACTTGGAATTCCTGTACCCCCGGGATTTACAATAACTACTGACGTTTGTAATTATTATTACGACAATAATTTAAATTATCCTAGTGACTTGGATACTCAGGTGAATGATGCGTTGAGACAAACAGAGGCTATCATGGAAAAAGGGTTTGGCAGTGGCGACAATCCTTTGCTTTTCTCTGTGCGTTCCGGAGCGCGCCAATCCATGCCTGGAATGATGGAGACTGTTCTCAATATTGGACTTACATCTAAAACAATCCCCGGGCTCATTGCAAAAACCGGAAACAAGCGCTTCGTTTATGATGCTTATCGCCGATTGATTACAATGTACGCAGATGTTGTTATGGAAAAAGCTGCTAGCGTTGAGCCTAAAGGTGGAAAAGGTATCCGCCATCAGCTCGAAACAATTTTGCTTGAGCATAAAGAAGAAAAAGGTTATACAGAAGACACTGATCTTTCCGGAGATGATTGGATTTTCGTCTCTGATAAATTTAAAAAACAAATAAAAGAACAGCTTGGTGAAGAATTCCCGGATGATGCCTGTGCACAACTTTGGGGCGGTGTAACAGCTGTGTTTAAAAGCTGGAACGGTAAACGGGCTATCAGCTACCGCAAGATAGAAAACATCCCCGAAGAATGGGGAACCGCCGTAAATGTTCAGGCAATGGTTTTTGGGAATACAGGTAAGGGGTCAGCCACTGGTGTAGCGTTTACCCGGAATCCAGCCACGGGAGAAAACGTCTTTTATGGTGAGTGGCTACAGAATGCCCAAGGTGAAGATGTTGTTGCTGGGCTACGCACACCAAACCCCCTGAACGAATCTACAAAAACCGACGAGAATCAAGGTGCATTGTCTTTGGAGTCCTTTTTTCCTCAGGTTTACAACGATTTAGATGCGATCCGAATTAAACTTGAAAAACATTATACTGACATGCAAGATATTGAGTTCACGATTGAAGAAGGGCGTTTGTGGATGCTACAAACACGCACTGGAAAACGAAATGGTCCTGCTGCCATTAAAATGGCTGTAGACATGTTTCACGAAAAGCTCATTGATAAAAAAACAGCTGTTTTGCGTGTCTCTCCTGATCAAATTGACGAACTACTTCATCCTATGGTGGATCCAGAAGAAGAAACTAAGGGTGAACTTTTAGCAAAGGGTTTGCCGGCCGGTCCGGGCGGCGCTACAGGACAAATTGTCTTCACAGCTGATGATGCAGAAGCTTGGAAAAAAGAAGACAGGGTGGTTGTCTTGGTTCGTGACGAAACCTCACCTGAAGATGTTCACGGGATGCATGCTGCTGCTGCCATTCTTACTTCCAGGGGAGGCATGACAAGTCACGCCGCCTTGGTTGCCCGTGGTTGGGGTAAGTGCTGTATTGTGGGGTGTAGTTCTTTACAAATTAACACCGATGAAAAAACCCTTACTGTTAATGGCGTGGTATTAAAGGAGGGGGACTTACTTACTTTAAATGGCACAGCTGGAAAAGTTTACAGAGGTAAGCTTGGTCTTTTAAACGCGGACCCGGGAGCTAATAAAGAATATGCAGAATTAATGACATGGGCTGATGAGATCCGTACCTTAAAAGTTCGAACTAATGCGGAGCGGCCCGAAGATTCTGTATTAGCTCGAAGCTTTGGTGCTCAGGGAATAGGTCTTTGCCGGACTGAACATATGTTCTTTGATCCAAAAAGAATTTTGGCAGTACGAAAAATGATTCTTGCGGGAAGCGAAGAAGCCAGACGGGCTGCTGTTATGAAACTTCTTCCGTATCAGCGTGATGATTTTCTAGGTATTTTGGAAGCAATGCACGATTTGCCAGTCACAATTCGTCTTCTTGATCCACCACTGCATGAGTTTATGCCTCAAAGTGATGAACAGATCAACGAACTTGCTGATGAGCTTAATATTTCAGCAGATGCAATTCGTATGCGTATCAGTAATTTACATGAGTTTAACCCTATGTTGGGGCATCGCGGTTGCCGCTTGGGTGTTTCATATCCTGAAATCACGGAAATGCAATCCCGGGCAATCTTTGAAGCTACGGCTGAGCTGACAAAAAACGATGTTAACGTATTTCCGGAAGTTATGATTCCGCTTGTCGGAACCTATACCGAATTTGAAAATCAGGAAGCTATTGTCAGAAAGATTGCGGATGTAGTCATGGAAGAAAATAGTATCAAATTTAATTACCTTGTGGGCACAATGATTGAATTGCCACGCGCTGCTCTCACTGCTGATGAAATAGCTCAAAAAGCTGAATTCTTTAGTTTTGGTACGAACGACTTGACCCAAACCACTTATGGCTTCAGCCGTGATGATATTGGCGGGTTCTTGCCGGACTACCTAGAACAGAAGGTGCTCGCTAATGATCCGTTCCAGAGCTTGGATCAGTCCGGTGTTGGTCAATTGGTGAAAATGGGCGTTGATAAAGGACGCAGTATCAGAGAAAATCTGAAGATTGGAATCTGCGGAGAGCACGGCGGAGATCCGACAAGCATTGACTTCTGTCACCGTGTGGGGCTGGATTATGTGAGCTGTTCACCCTACCGGGTGCCTGTAGCACGTTTAGCAGCAGCACATTCTGCAATAATAAACTCCTAAAACAGAAAAAATAAAATTAGACAAACCTGTCTTTTTTATATAGAATATTATTTATAAGAAAACGCCTTCGCTGTTCTAGAACCAAAGGCGCACACTATTGTTTTATTAAAGAATTTTTCTTTACTCAATCATTTCGCCAGAACCAGTCAGGTCCTGTAGAGAAAATACACCGTCTTTTTCCATTATGCGGGCCTGCTCAACAATTTTCTTTCTTGCTCTTTCTACCTCTCTCTTTGAAAGGGCCCCCTCTTTCGGCTCATACATAGCTTGTTTTTTCTTTGGCAGATTATTAATCACCCTATTAACATCTTCTTCGGACATTCCCTTTAGAGCAGTAGCAATATCGTCCAAATCCACCGAGTTCATTATATCACGAATAAGGTTATCAGGAAAAAATTCAAAGATGTTCTCAAACGTTAAATGATATTTTTTTACTTCTTTCGCAAGTTCTGGATTTTCCAAACTGATCGCTGATAAAAACTTGTCCTCTTCATCCTGACCCATTGTGCTGAGAATGTCTGCAATGTCTTTTCCGCCTCCTCTGGAAAAATCAAGAGTGCGAGGTAAAAAGCTGGACTTTTCTTTTAATTCAGTCGCTACGTTCACAACCGCTTCCAACGGAATATCAGACAGGTTCCCCAGTTCAATTAATGTGCGGCCTTTTTCTTCAGGCTTCATCCGGTTCAGAATTAAGGTACGTCTTTTCATAGATACTTGGGCCATTACAATGGCTATAACGCGGGGTTCCTCTGGAGAAATCAGAGCTACAAGCTGTTCATCCGTAAGGCTATCTAAGAACTCAAAGGGTTTGCCCGCCGTGTCATCTTCTTCCTTTTGAAATTCCTCGCTAACAAAACTAAAATAAAATTCTTCCGTCACTCGTTTTTTAACGGAAAAAGAAGCATTTTCCATTTCTCGCATCATGGCCCTGATTTTTCTTTTATCCGTTTTCGACAAATTTTCGATTAAAGTAATCGCAAGGCTTTCCCCAAGAATCGAAAAGAGAATTGCTACTTTTTGTAGTCCTGATAATCTGTGGTAATCTGTAATCATCGCGACCCTCTACTTTTTCTTCTTCTTAGATTTTTTTTCTGTGGATTCTTCTTCGGGTGGTGGTGGAGCTTCCTCTTCTGGTGGGGGTGGAGCCTCAACTTCCATCCATTCCTTTACAATTTTCGTAGCAGTTGCAGGTTGACCAACGCTCATTGAAACAATCGATTTTTTTATATCATTAATTTCACTTCGCAAAACACCCGGGTCTTCATCAATCTCAATGTTTTTCATGTCCGTTTGGCTTGGTGCTGCCGAATGCGGGAGACTTTGTTGGGGGGCTGCTGGAGTTTCTGCTGAGGTGTTTTTCTCTGCTTTTTTCCTGGTCCTTCTTTTCGGGCGCCTAGGTGGATACATCCATGGTGGTGGTGGATATTGTTGTCTTGATCTTCCCAGAAGGGTAATAATCAGAGCAACAAGGACAATCAATAGCAATGCACCAAAAATAGAAGCCAAAAGAGCTGTCGTAGACATCCCCCCGTTTTCTGCTTGCCCTAAATCTTCTTGAGTACGTTCTAATAAGCTTGATATCTCTTCAATACGGGCATCAACTTCTGCTATCTGCTTTTCCCTCTGTTCCACCTCCGTCAAGATTTCCTCCCTTTCTGTGTCGGGTTGCCCCAGCATCGCTTTTAAATCGTTTGTTTCCTGTTGTAATTTTTGAATTTGATCTTGATAAGGAGCAGTAACTTTTTCTATTTCTTGTCTATACGCCCGATCCTTAGCAGCCGCTTTCACACTATCAGCAAACATCAGAAGTTCTTGTACTTGACTTTTATATTTTTCTATTTCTTCCTGTCCATATTCACCCTGAGCTACACCCCTTTGTGACCTTTCAACTTCCAGCGACTCAATCTTTTCTGCAATAGCCTTTAAAAGAATCTGTTCTGCCGACTTCTCATCCCGCCTTTCCTTAAAACTAGCAGTCATAATGCTCAACACATCACCTCGCGACCTGTTGAACCTGGAGGCCATCATCACAAGTTGGCGGATATTTTCAATCATTTCTGGCGACGATCCTTCCTGTAAAATAATACTGATTTCCTGTTTAATAATTTGCGCTCTTGATGGACGTTTATAAGAAGAAGTTTTCGATAAAATCTTCGGACCTGGTTCTTTTTTATCCTGATGGAACGTGGTTCCTTCAGTAGGTTTAAAGATTGTCGGCTTGTCCATTATTTCTGGTTTCTGTTCCACCTCAAATTCAAACCCAGGTATTGGTAGTCCAACCATGCTTTTTACATCCTTAGAGGCTTTAGGATCATCAAGCCTTGGCTGTATTTCACGAAAACTATTCTTTTGCACGGAGGGGCTGGTTTTTTTCTCTCCTGTAAAAAAAGTTACCTGTTCTTCTACAGCATCACTTATTTCCAAATCAACACTTACATCCACCACATAACGTGATTCGTCGATTACTTTTGAAAGAGCACTTGTAATTCGCTCACGAAGATTATTTTCTACCATTAATTTTTGGGCAAGGAACCCGAACTCTTGGCCTGTTCCCTCTGTTAAAAACAAACCCAGAAAAATAATTACAGGTAATTTTGGCCATTGCTTCATCATAACAACTCCCTTATTCATATAAAAATTTTATTGTTTCTCTCCTGTACCACCGGAGACGATTTCCGATCTTCCCACCGGACCGCCGCGGGGCGCCAAAAATGTGATTTCAACGCGCCGATTCCGGGCCTTTTGCTGAGGACTAGAATTGTATTTTTTTATTAAATCTGCTGTAATTATTTCCGTGTTTTTTTTATCTCTTGGAACAAACTCCCCATAGCCAACGGCCTCTAATCGGGTGGGATCTATATCTAAAACTATCATTTGACGGACAACAGCAGCAGCCCTGGCGCTTGATAGCTCCCAGTTACTTGGATATTGTGACCGCAAGGCTTCTGGCAACTGATCGCTATCGGTATGACCCTCCACAGCAATCTTAAAATAGGACCCCTTAACTGTAGGTATTATTTTTTTTAATATATCCAAAAATTCCGCCTTGGTTACTGCCGACCCTGAACGAAAACTGATATCAGAGGAAATCCCAACAGTAACGCCCTTTGGGCCTGTGGTAACCTCTACCGGCTTTTCTCCCGTCTTAGGATCTTCTTTCATCTCTTCAACCATTTTTGCCGTCTCCTTGTGGATATCACCGAGAGACATGGACTGATTATCAAGCTCCTCCTTTTTACCCACAGATTTTCCCATTCCATCGGCCATATTCTCTAATTTAACAGGATCAATCGTTGATATTGCAGCCAAGAGCACAAAAAAAGCAAAGAGAAGTGTCATCATATCAGCAAACGTACCAAACCAGAGTGGAAGGCCTTCATCAACCATTAGGGTCCCTTTTGCAATATATTTCTTTTTTTCGGCTGCAGTTATAGCCATTTAATTTATTCCTCTCGTTTCCATTCTTTTGGCGGAATGAATGAGTTCAGTTTTTCCCTAACAATTATGGGGTGTTTTTTTTGATGAATCAATCGGGAAGCTTCCAAATACAAGGATTGCTGGGTACTATGAAAGGCGACCCGGGTAAGTATCTTCGCGCTCATGGGCAAAAAGAACAGGTTTGCAAAGACTGCACCGTAAAATGTTGTAATCAAGGCGGCCGACATGCCGACACCGAGGGTGTCAGTACCCCCCTCACCAAAACCTGACAACATAACTACAAGCCCAATGAGCGTTCCGATCATACCCCAAGCGGGAGACATTACTCCCATACTTTTAAATAAATCCGCCTGGGTTCTTTCCCTGGATTCTCTATACTCAATTCTTGTGCTTAATATGTCTACCAATTCATCAATAGCCATCCCATCAATAACCATTTGAACACCATCGCGAAAGAATGGGTTGTCAATACTGCCGACTTTTGACTCAAGCTCTGCCACGCCTTTCCGCGCAGTTTCTGCAACCTCCACCGCTCCATCTACTTCATCGCCCAGCCTTTCCTTGCTTCCTTTGAATACAGCACCCATGGCGGCCCCCAATTTCATAACCTCCTGGAGCGGAAAAGCAACCGACACAGAGGCTATCATACCTCCAAACACAATTGCGAAGCTGGATGCAGAACCAAACATTGCTAGGTCTGGGGTCATTAATAAAATGCCCCCTAAAATCGATCCTATCCCCAATAGTATTCCTACAATTGTTGCAATATCCATAGAAAATTACTCCTTAATAACGCTTGTTGTTCTTAGCCTGTTTTCATGGAGAGCCCTTAGGATGTTTCTCACATCATCATATTCTGCATCCAAGCGCAGGGCAAGGTTCCAATCGATAGTTGCACGCTGAATATCTCCAAGTTTATAATAAATAGACCCTCTACGTGCATAGGCCAGGGCAAGGTTCGGGTTCAACTCGAGCGCAGCCTCTACCTCTTGTAATGCTCCGCGATAATCTCCCGTGTAAAAAAACCTTAGAGAACGGGATAAATGACGAAGGGCGTCATTTTCATTTTTATCCTGAACATTCTGATCTAATTTTAACGATTTAAGAGAATCCTCTAGAAACATCGATTTTTGTTCCATGGCGGACAGTCGAATAATCAAGTTACGCATTTCATTATTCATAAGGCTCATGGAATCCCGCAGGGAGTGTACAACAAAATCAGCTAGCCTGAGAGTGCTATCCCTCTGTGCTGTAATTGTTTCGCCCTCTACTGGATACAGTTTTCTTGGGTCACCAACAAAGGGTGAGGGCCCACCAAAACGTTGCGCTACCGGCTCTTGTATTATAGCCCGGGGAACCGCCATATCAAGACCAAGGGTTGCCCCTGGATGGCCTGCCCAGTAGGTGTCTCCAAAGTGCGGTAATTTATCTATGTGGGTGAACCCGAGGTTCAGGCGGTAATCCGAGGTAAGGGGGATGCGGAGTCCCACATTGATGCCTGTACCGTCGAATTCACCCACTATATCTATTCCTCCCCAACGAGCAAAATAGGGGGTATTCAAAATAAACCCCACAAAAACACCCGCAGTGGAGCCCGTATCATTTGCTACTGTTTGAGGAGAACCATCATCATCAAATTGCGGAGTACTAATTGGACCTAAACTGCCTGTTCCAAACCCCAGATATGTGTTCATTTTATATGAGCCAACTTCTTTTTCGCTGCTGACAACTGCAAAAAGAGATAATTCATCAGAATTAAGACTTAGTTGTGACGATTCATCCGTGTTCTGAAAAACAATATCCTGCAAACCAAGAGAAATTGAGACATCCTGATATGTGTAAACCCGTTTCTGCACATGAAAACCAAATTCCACGGGGGCCGTATAACTGCTTTCTTTGAGATGAGAACGCTGTGTTGTGTCAGCGGCCATAGTAAATGAAAAACCAAACAGAAAACCAGACTTTCCTGTCTCCATATTAAAATATCCGCCCTTTGATACGTTCAGAGGAGAAAAATTATGTATTTCTGACCCAAAGCCTGTTTGAAAAAGATATGGGCTCCGCGAAAGACTGCTTGATGGGATTTTTAACATATCACCCGGGCGGGTATATGCAACCCTGTTTGATGCACTTGTTATGCTTCCCAAAGAGAGGATTAAACTAAGAAAAAATGCTTTTTTAATCATTAATATAATTCCACGCTATTCAATTCCATGCCTACCAATCTGGCGTAGTCGCTCTCTGGATAATCGTCCAACAAATCTCTAAACATAATCATTGCCAGATCTTCCTTCCCCATTGTCCGATAAATAAGTCCTTTTTGAATGAGTGCATCTGTCGCTCTTCCTGGGTTTTCCATTACCAGAAGCTTGTCCAGCATTATCAGTGCCGAATTATAATCTTTCCCCTGGCGATAACAGTCAGCCATCCAATACAAAACATTTCCAACTGTCCGCTGATTTGCTCCCGTAAAAGAAAGTGCTAAAAAATAATTGAGAGCTTCTTTGTATTCCTCCCTCTGGTATGCAAACACCGCTGACATATAAACCGGCTGACTGAATTGTTGTTGAGATCTGGCTGGGTTCTTCCTGGGCAGGAGCATTGGGGGTGGCATTTCTAAGATTGAAAACACCGTTTCAACGGTCACGTCTTCAAAGGCAGAGCCATCAACAAAACCGTTGTTCGCTGGAATGAAAATCTCCGGCCTTTCTGGTTTGCGTAATGGAGGGTTAGCAATCTCTGCCATAATGTCTTTTAGCTCTTTATTTTCACTGTGAATCAAGTCTACTTCTTTTGAAAAGGTGTCTTCAAGTTGACCAATTCTCTCTTGAATACGCTTCAATAATTCCAACATTTCCTGGGAAGTGGCCATATAAACTGACCCGCTTTCCGCCCTTTTAATGTTTATTTTTATTTCTTGAGAAGGGGACTCTACAAGCCTGGAATACTCCTCTTTTCCCGTGGGTGGCTCTATTACAATACCAAGATCAAGAAAAAATATCTCGGCTTCTGCAGGTTGAGGCGACTGTGATTGGCCTATAAGCAGTGGTACTACAATAAGAACCAAAACAATATTTAAAACTAGCTTTTTCCCTTTATATTTTGCCATAGCCAACAAAAGGATTATTCGTATTCCATCCAATCAATAACATATGAGTATCCGATGAAAGAGCCAAACGAATGAGGAACATATAATTCAAAGGTCCCAACAGCACCGGGAAGGAGAGTAGCATCTGTGGTAATTCCAGACTCGAACGTATGATATATTCCTACAATAAACGTCGTTAGTGTTTTTGTCTCTCCGCTCCAGTTTCTTCTAAAAACAAAATCAACTTTTACAAAATCTGCCCGACGACCGCCAATGTTTTTAATCTGCCCCGTAAAAATAACATT
>Ga0310122_10002813_pt1 | contig 11065 bp, 10 predicted proteins | sample CB6_Bottom_1051__FD_203503 | JGI IMG/M metagenome (GOLD analysis project Ga0310122, IMG submission 203503) | Marine microbial communities from Western Arctic Ocean, Canada - CB6_Bottom_1051 | ecosystem: Environmental > Aquatic > Marine > Oceanic | place: Canada: Western Arctic Ocean | collected...
CTATTAGAGATTTACTTGAGTAAAAACATGTCATTTTGACATATTTTTCTTCTTTTATAGATTTTCACGTTACACTTGCACTATATCTAGATGGAGTCACTTTTGAATAAAATAGAAACCCTCAAACACTATTTCGGCCACGATACTTTTAGACCTCTACAAGAAGAAGTGGTAGATGCTATTGTTAACAAAGAAGATGTCTTGATGATACTTCCAACAGGGGGAGGAAAGTCACTCTGTTACCAACTCCCTTCATTACTCATGTCTGGGATTACTGTGGTGGTTTCACCGCTTTTAGCACTCATGCATGACCAGGTGGTTGCACTGAAAGCTAACGACATCTCAGCGGCTATGCTTTCATCGATGCAAACACTTGAAGAGGCACAAGCCATTGAACAGCAACTTAGACGTGGTGAGATAAAACTTCTTTACGTGGCACCTGAACGTTTAACCAATGCTTATTTTTTAAATCTTTTACACCAGCTTCCCATTAACTTCTTTGTCATCGACGAAGCGCACTGTGTTTCAGAGTGGGGACATGAATTTAGAGAAAACTATAGACGACTCTCTTTGCTCAAAGAACAATTTGCCACCACGCCTATTGCTGCATTTACTGCGACGGCTACCAAAGCGGTAGAAGAGGACATTGCGAGTAACTTAGGTTTACGTTCTCCTATGCGTGTCAGAGGTTCACTCTTTCGTGAAAACCTCTCTATCAACGCAAAACATCGTATTAAAGATGGGAGAGAACAACTTTTAGAGTTTTTAAAAGGCCATAAAGATGAAGCAGGGATTATTTACACCCTTTCAAGAAAATCTACAGAAAATGTGGCGAGTTTTCTACAAGGTAAAGGCATAGAAGCCAAAGCTTACCATGCAGGACTACCCACCCAAGAGAAAAACAATACCTATGCAGACTTTGTAGCAGACCGCGTGCAAGTGGTGGTTGCCACCATTGCTTTTGGTATGGGGATTGATAAGTCTAACATTCGTTTTGTCGTACACATGACCCTACCAAAAACCCTAGAAAACTTTTACCAAGAGATAGGCCGAGCAGGACGTGATGGTGTGGAAGCAGAGACTTTACTTCTCTTTTCTGCCTCTGACATCGTGCAACAAAAAATGTTTATTGAAGATTTGCCAGACACCCCTTACAAACAACATGCTTTTAACAAACTAGACAGCATGATCCGTTTTGCAAACTCTGAGAATTGTAGACACCAGAGTGTGGCTGCTTATTTTGATGACCGCATTGAAGCTTGTGGTACAAAGTGTGATAATTGTACTGCACCAGAGAGTGAAAAAGTAGACATCACCACAGCTGCGCGTATGTTACTCTCTTGCATTGTTAGAACAGAACAGAGTTTTGGTTTACACTACATCATTGATGTACTCAAAGGTTCTAAAGAACAACGTGTTTTACAAAATGGACACGATAAACTTTCGGTTTATGGTATTGGCAATGAATACACAAAAAACCAATGGCTTACCATTGGCGATAAACTCTTAGAACTTGGCGCTGTAGAAATTGGCGAATTTAAAGTCTATAAGCTGACAAACTTTGGGGCAGAAGTACTTAAAGGTGCCCACAAAATAGACCTCAAAAAAGAGAGACTGACCGTACAAAAAGCTTCTGCCAAAAAGAAAGTTTCTTACTTTGATGACTACGATGTTGACATGTATGATAAGTTGCGTGATCTACGCACCCAAATAGCTTCCAAAGCAGGCATCCCTCCCTACATTGTCTTCTCCGATAAGACCCTCAAAGACCTCTCTTCTAAAACGCCACAAAACAAAGAAGAGATGTTGGCCGTGCACGGCATAGGTGAAGTGAAATTTGAACGTTATGGTAAGGCATTTTTGGAGACTTTAAATGGCTAAGCAGCCATTATGTGGCATAGATGAAGCAGGTCGTGGGCCTTTGGCTGGGGCTTTGGTGATGGCTGGGGTGGTGCTTAGAGGGAAGGTAGAAGGCTTGATGGATTCTAAGAAGTTATCTGAGAAAAAACGTGAAGCACTTTTCCCTTTAGTACTTAAAAACTCAGACTATCATATTGTTTCTTTTTCTGCACAAGAAGTAGATGAACTTGGTATCTCTAAATGTTTACACAAAGGTTTACAAAGTATACAAAAACACTTGCCACACTGCCACTACTTATTTGATGGAAACAGTACTTTTGGTGTAGAGAATATTGAAACTTTGGTCAAAGCTGATGATAAAATACAAGAAGTCTCAGCAGCGAGTATTTTGGCAAAGGTGACAAGGGATAGAGAGATGATAGAGCTGGCTAAAAAGTACCCCGAGTATGGTTTTGAGAAACATAAGGGCTATGGTACCAAAGCACATATGGAAGCTTTGGTGAAGTATGACAGGTCACCTGTGCATCGTAAAACATTTAGAGTAAAGGGGCTAGACGACCCCGCACTCTTTTAAAACATTGCTTTACCATTGACATTTACTTTGCCATCTTTGAGTTCTACTTTATAGACTTTTTTCCCATTTACCGTTTCAGGTTGAATCAGCATCATCACCATCACCGCTTGGGGTTGCTGTGCTGATAGCGCAAAAAGGTCATCTGAAACAGTGAGTTTTAAATCTGCATCTATGAAAGAGAGTGCTTGCATTGGATTTTTATCTAACAGAGTAAAGTCAAGGTTTTTGTCGATGGACAAGGCTGCATTCAAATCAAAGCCATCAATCTTTTTATCTTGTATTTGCAGTGTTTTTACGGAAAAGTCCTTCATCTTAAAGATCACACCCTCTGCAAGGAGTTCTCTTATGGCAACTTTTAAACCTGCTTCATCTTCTGGGTCTAACATTTCTATTTTTTCTAAAGCAGAAAGGGGAAGATTGCCAAGATTCATAGCAAGATTCATTTCATCTAGGGAAGTGTTTTGTGTCGCATCACTAAAGTTGATGTGTTTGACTGTACCTTTAAAGGTAAGTGCCACCAGTGCGTCTTTAAGAGAAGACAAAGAATGCATGTCTATTTCTTGAATGTCAAGGTTAAATTCATTTTTAACCTTTGCCTGGATACGTTCAATGTTATAGCTTGTGTCATAGGCATATTGACTTGTCCCTGTGGCTTCATATTGGGTTTGGATGTTTTTAAATTCAATCAACATATCATTTGAGACAGACAAAGAAATACTTTTAAGCACTTGCATCATGCGTGTTAATTTTTCATCTTCAAGTTCACCTTTAAATCTAAAGTCTTTCATGACATACTTAAGTGCTTCTTTGGCTTGCAATGTTGTGTCCACATCTTTCATGTAGCCTTTAAAGCCTGTGCCAAGCTTGTTGACATCTACATGCATCAAAAATATTTTTTCTGCCAACATTTCTTTCACTTGTGCCAAGAGTTTTTTCTCTTCAGGGTCTTCAATGTTTTCTGTGAGCACAGAAGGTAAAGTAATTGGATAGATATCTAACGAGACAGCAGAATACGCATCTGCAAGGTAACTTACATCTACGCCAAACTTTAAGCCCTTGAGTACTTTTGCATCTTCTGTAGATATTTGGGTACCTTCACTTACGAGGAAAGCGGCAATTTTATCTGTGTCATTAAAAGAGAAGACATACTGTTCTTTGTCTGTAGAGAGTACTTTGCTTTCAACAGTAAAGCCTTGGTTTTTCAAAGAATCAAATTTTGCTTTGACTTCTGTTTTCATGGCTGTGGCTATTTTCTCAGAACCTGCACTAAAGTAGTATACACCTGCTGCAATAATAAGAGCCAGTGACGCTAATCCAATTTTTTTAAGATTCGTCATTTTAATTTTCCTTATATATTTTGCTTAAATGTGACATCTTTTTACCCATGTTAAGTAGGGTCATGTCTGCTAAAGTAAGTGCCATCATTGCTTCACACACCACTGCTCCACGGATAGCCACACAAGGGTCATGTCTACCTTTTAAGTGACAGTTTACCTCTTCATTGCTGGTCGTCACGGTCTCTTGGTCTTGGAAGATAGACGGTGTAGGTTTGAAGTGTGTTTTCACAATGATGGTATCACCATTGGAAATACCACCTAACATACCACCTGAGTGGTTAGAGGTGAAACCATTGGCACGGATTTCATCATTATTTTCTGAGCCTTTGAGGTGTGTGGAAGCCACACCATCTCCAATCTCCACGGCTTTAGCTGCATTAATGCCCATCATCGCTTCCGCAAGAATGGCATCCAGTTTATAATACAAAGGTTCACCTAAACCAATAGGCACACCAGTTGCCGTAGTAAGCACCACCCCACCTACCGAGTCGTGGTTACTTTTGGCATCTAAAATGGCTGCTTCTTGTGCTGCTTCAACAGAGGGGTCAAGGGCATAGAGTTTAGAGGTTTTTGCATGTTCAAAGTCTTGTACTGACCCTTTAATGCCGTCTACTTCACACAGACCAGACTGTATTTCAATGCCCAGTTCTTTGAGCATGAGTTTTGCAATGGCGCCACCCGCAACGCGTGCAGCAGTTTCTCTTGCAGAAGAGCGTCCGCCACCACGGTAGTCTCTGAGACCATATTTGTGATAGTAAGTAAAGTCTGCATGTCCTGGACGAAAGAGGTCTTTCACATTGTCATAATCTTTAGACTTTTGGTTGGTGTTAAAAATCACCATGGCAATAGGGGTTCCTGTACTTAACCCTTCAAAAGTACCAGAGAGGATTTCAAACTTGTCATCTTCTTTTCGTCCTGTTTCTAGTTTTGACTTGCCTGGTTTTCTTCTGTCAAGTTCTGACTGAATGAAGGCTTCATCTATTTTAAGTCCTGCGGGCACACCATCTAAGATGCATCCTAGTGCTTTTCCATGAGATTCACCAAAGGTAGTGAGGGTAAGTTTTTTTCCAAAGGTATTCATGATTTTAATTCCTTTAAGGCAATTTTAGCTGCTTTTTGTTGGGCTTCTTTTTTACTTTTACCTTTTGCTGATGCAATGGTTATCTCGTTTAAAATAATGGCAATTTCAAACTCTTTTTTATGGTCAGGTCCAGATGAACCTAACATTTCATAAAGTGGGGTAACGCCATGTGACGCTTGGGTCAACTCTTGTAAAGCAGTTTTGTAATCTTTTGAGAGTGAATCAAGGTCAATTTTGGGATGACACTCTTCAAGCAGTTTAACAGAAATATTTTTAGCCACTTCTAGTCCCGCTTCAAGGTAAATAGCCCCTATAATCGCTTCAAAAGCATTAGAAAGCAAGGAAGGTTTATCTCTTCCGTTATTGTTCTCTTCTGCAAGTGAGAGGTAAATGTAAGAACCAAGTTTGAGTTCACGGGCTAAAAGTGTAAAGCCGGACTCATTAACAAGTGAAGCACGTATTTTTGACAAAATACCTTCATTTGATTTTGGAAATTTAGTAAAAAGGTACTCACCTACAATGAGGTCAAGTACAGCATCTCCTAAAAACTCAAGCCGCTCATTATTGTAAGGCTTTTTGTCACTTTTATGTGTTAAAGCCTCAATAATCAATTGCTTATTTGTAAATGTATAGTTCAGTCGTGTTTCTAAGTGACTGTAATCGGTCATTTTTTATTCCTTTGTATAATTTTGTACTGTGGGCATTTACAGTGAAGCTTTCATTTTTTCTGCTTCATCTCGTGCCAATTCATCACAACGTTCATTTTCTGGGTGTCCATTATGCCCTCGTACCCATGTCCCCTGTACATTGTGTGCTTTGGCTGCTTCTAGGTAGGCTTCCCAAAGGTCTACATTTTTGACTTTTTTAAAGTTTTTTTTTACCCAACCCTCTAACCATTCGTTAATGGCTTTGACCACATAAGAACTGTCTGAGATGACTTCAACATCACAAGGCTCTTTTAAAAGTTTGAGCCCTTCAATGACGCCTTGTAGCTCCATGCGGTTATTGGTGGTATGTTCTTCTGCGCCAGAGTACTCTCTTCTTTTGCCTTTAAACTCCAAGATGCCACCATAACCACCAGGACCAGGGTTCCCAAGGCTAGAACCATCAGAGTAAAGAGTAATCTGTTTGCGGGTTTGACTTTGCAATTTTTTCCTCTACTTGAACGGAATTTATCGCCATACAATTTGGACAGCGCGTAAATGAAACAGGAAAAGACTGTTTACATTTTGTACAGAGGTAAGAGAAGAGTAAATCTCCTTCATCAAACCCACCTTTTCTAGCCGTAGCTAACATGTCTAAAGAGAAAATCCCACTTTTTGCTATAGGCTTTTGTAAATAGCCTTTGGCATAGTAGAGGGTATGTAGTTTCTCATCGCTTGCGATTATATCTAAATCGAGTTGTGAATTTGGCAAAAACCAAAGTATGTCAATGAGCTCTTTGATACGCTCTGCATCTATGATTTTCCAAGCACTAGGCGTGTCTAGTTGTAAAAGCAAAGCAACAATTTGACGGTAGAGTTGCGGTTGTTTTGCCAGCATCTCTTTAATTTTTCTTACTTTGTCTTCTATGGAAATATTTTTGTCTGTCTTAAGCTCTGCAAAATCAAAAAATATTTCAAGCTCTTTGGTATCTTCTCCCAAAAGTTTAAGGGGTTCAATAATCTCTTTGGCTTTGCTATAACGGTGCATAGCTTCATAAACCACACCCAGTTCATAGAGTACTTTTACGTTACGTGGGCTTTTACGTAAAATTTCCAAATAAATAGACTTCGAACGTTCCAAAAACCCTGCATGCAAATAGGTATTTCCTAGTCTCTCCATCAGTTCTGCTTTCCCTGCATCTTGTTCCACATGTTTAATGAGATAGAGATAAATATTGATAGATTTATGGTACTCTCCCGTGTGGTCAAAAGCTTTGGCAAGCAGGGTGAGGGGTTTAAACATATTGGACTCAAAAGGCATGTTGGAAGTGTCTAACGCACACTCAGAAGTGTCAAACTTTTCTAAAAACTTAAGAAGGTTCCCCTCCTCTTTTTGTGTTTTATACACACCCCAAGCATAGGTCATCACGGTGACAATAAGGGCAATGACAATGATGAGAATAATAGAAAAAAGCGGATCATCATAAGCAGGGAGTAACTGTTCCAAAAAAGTCCTTGAGCGTTGTAGTTTTTTCTTTTCTACATAGATTATATCTAATTAGATATAATGTTGAAATGATAGATAACGCTTCCATAGAATCTTTAAAAAACAGTATCGATATTGTAGATGTGATTGGCTCTTTTATAGAGCTACGTAAAGCAGGCGCAAACTACAAGGCTAACTGTCCTTTCCATGGAGAAAAAACCCCCTCTTTTGTGGTTAGTCCTTCCAAACAAATTTACCACTGTTTTGGCTGTGGTGTAGGTGGCGACAGCATTAAGTTTGTGATGGAACTTGAAAAACTCTCTTACCCTGAATCCATAGAAAAGCTCGCTTCCCTGAACAACTTTTCCCTGACTTACACCAAAGGTTCTTCAGATTACTCTGATGCCAAACGTATACTTGAAGCCTTGGGGCAGTGGTATACCAAAAACTTAAACCGTAACCCAACAGCGATGTCTTACCTTTTAGACAGAGGTGTGTCTCAAAACTCTATAGAGAGATTTGAAATTGGCTATGTACCTAAGGGCCAAGAAGTGATGGGCTTTTTAAAATCTGCGCTCTTACCTCTGCCTAAAGCAGTAGAAGCAGGGGTCATTGCCCAAAGTGAAAATGGCCAAGGGTATTATGCACGTTTGGTCGAGCGTATTACCTTCCCCATCTACTCTGCGTCAGCATCTATTGTAGGTTTTGGTGGTAGAACTATTACCAACCACCCTGCCAAATACATCAACTCTCCTCAAACCAAACTTTTTAACAAGTCGCGTCTTTTATATGGCTATCATTTGGCAAAAGAGAGTATTTATAAAAACAAAAAAATCATCATTTGTGAAGGGTACTTAGATGTGGTGATGTTCCACCAAGCAGGTTTCACCGAAGCCGTTGCAGGGATGGGTACAGCGCTTACAGCTGAACATTTACCTATGCTTAGAAAAGGGGACCCCAAAGTCATTTTGGCTTACGATGGAGACAAGGCAGGGGTGGCAGCAGCGCTGAAAGCAGCACAAATGTTATCGACCTCAGGTTTTGATGGTGGGGTGGTACTTTTTCCTGACGGACAAGACCCTGCGGATCTTATTGCCAAAGGGCAGAGTGAGTCTGTAGCAACCCTCTTACGTGAGTCTAAGCCGCTCATTCCTTTTGTCTTAGAGAAAATCGTTTCGCAGTATGATTTACGTGACCCCAGAGCCAAAGAGGCAGCTTTTGGCGCCATGAAGCAGTATTTGGACACCTTAAGCCCTATCATTAAAGATGCTTACATCCCAGAAGCAGCTACACTACTTGGACTTTCCCCTTCTTTCTTTGGGCAAGGTGCAAAACCTGAAAGGGCTAGAAAAAACTTTAGCCAAAAAAGAGATGACGTGGCACAGTTAAGCATCTTAAAAACCCTCATTGAAACGCCAGACTTCATAGACAATGTACTCTCTGTCATGGATGTGACGATGTTTGGAAATTACGCAGGACTCTTAACCGCACTCATTGAAGGTCAACATGATCACCCTGGTTTGGTGGGACTTTCTGTGGATGAAAGTTTTGCTATTTTAGATGAAGCAGAACTGAACCGCGCTTTACGTAATTTTCTCATCAAACATTATGATTTGAAGTTAAAAAGCATTGCTTCTTCTTCCCAAATTGCTTTTGAAAAAAAGGCCTATCTTATTCGTAAGATACGAACCGATATAATACCTCGACTCAAAAAAGGTGAATTGGTCGCATTTGACTCTTCCATCTAATAAAAACCTAAAGGAAATAAACATGACAGCATCAGCAAGACATATACTCGTAGCAGACGAAACAGTTTGTAAAGAATTAAAAGAAAAAATAAACGCAGGTGACATCACTTTCGAACAAGCAGCAAAAGAGAATTCTACTTGTCCATCAGGAAACAATGGTGGCGCACTAGGTAGCTTTGGCGAAGGACAAATGGTTCCAGAGTTTGACAAGGTAGTGTTTAACGACGAAGTGGGTGTGGTTCACGGTCCTGTAAAAACTCAGTTTGGTTACCACCTACTAGAAATCACAGAACGTTCATAGTTTTACAGCTAAAAGGGAAACTCTAATCTCCCTTTTGCTACAATCCTTTTGTATTTACTACATCGTGGGGAATTAGCTCAGCTGGGAGAGCGCTTCGCTGGCAGCGAAGAGGTCGACGGTTCGATCCCGTTATTCTCCACCAATCATCTTCTTCCTTTTATCTATCACTTTACAACCTACCCACAATAATGTATAATTAATGAGTATCCTTTTATGAAATTTGAGGTAGTAAATATGAAAAACATTATTTTAGCTGTTATTTTTTTATCGGTCAGTGTGTTGGCTGAAGTGTACATGCACAAAGCAGAGCCTAAACATCCCATTATAGAACATCCTATTGAAAGACCTGAACATCCTATCCGTAGGCCTATACGTGCCGCAGCGATTCCTGTGGTGGTAAATCCTGGGCTTGTGTATCAGGACAATTATTATAATACAAATTATGCGTCCAACTGTGAACAGTGTATGATGCAGCTTAGCCAGAAAGATGCTGAAATTGCAAAGCTCAGATCTGAGTTGGCTGCATTACAATCAAAAAAGCAGGCAAAATTACAAAAAGAGTTAAAATCTTCGTATGAAGCAGAACTCAAGAAATTTGAAAACAGAAAAAGCAGTATTAAAAGCCATAACTCTGTGATTATTACAGACAAGCCAAAGGATTAAAAAACCCTTTGTTTTCCTTAGTATTTGAGTATGTCTATCCAAAAGAAATTGGCAATGAGGACAATGAAAAGTATCCCAAGTAAGTTAAAGACAATACCATAAGCAGCCATGGTTTTAATGGAAACGACTCCGGAACTCATGGCAATGGCATTAGGCGGGGTGGCAATAGGCAACATAAAGGCATAGGAAGCACAAACGGTAGCAACCATCATAATAAGCCTGGCATCCATGCCTGTTTGCTCAGCTACTTTAAAGAGTATAGGCAACATAATGGAAATGAGTGCTGTGTTTGAAGTGATTTCTGTGGTAAAGGTGACCATGACTGCAATAATCAGTAAAAATAAGATCATAGGCATAGAAGTGAATGCTACAAGATGTGAAGCAATTTCTTCGGCCATGCCTGTTTGGGTAAAGGCCGCGGCAATGGCAAAACCTGCACCAAAAAGAAACATAATTCTGTAAGGAATGTTTTCTTTGTCTTGCATCCAGTCGAGTATCGAAAATGGTGGCATGAACAGAAGTAGTCCTGCTGCCAGTAAGATGCCTGGTTCACTTAATCCCAAACCGTTGTAATAAGGTTTAATAGGCGCATTGACAAGTAGGGTGACAATGAGGCCGGCAATGAGAAAAAGTACTTTTTTCTGTTCAGTATTTAAAGGTTCTGTGCTTAAATCTGCTTCAATGTGCATGTGTTCTAAACCTATACTTAAAATGAAACCAACCACAAGGAACATCACAAAAACCAAAGGTGCTACCATGTACATCCATTGTACAAAAGGGATGGCTTCTAAGCCTAACTCTTCCATGATACCCATGAGTATGAGGTTGGGTGGTGTCCCAATAGGGGTTAAAATACCTCCTATACTTGCTCCATAAGCAATGCCCAAGGCCAAACGCATTTTGAGCTTGATATTTTCTGTAAGAAAGAGTGCAATAGGCAGAAGAAGCAGGGTGGTGGTGGTGTTTGAAAGCACAGAAGATAAAAGCCCTGAAGTGATAATAAGTGCAAAAATGATACCTCTTGCAGATTTGGGGAAAAGCCCTAACATTTTGTTGGCAATGATTTTATGTAAACCTGTTTTCTCTACAGCAATAGCAATGAGAAAGCCCCCTAAAAAGAGGTAAATGATGGGGTTGGCATAATTGATTGCCGTGGCTTTGGTACTTAAGACACCCGCTGCAGGGAAGAGTACAATGGGCAAGAGAGAGACCACAGCCAAAGGCAGTCCCTCATTGGTCCAAAGTGTAACCATAAGGACAATGGCAGCAACCATAAGGGACTGTTGTAGGGTAAAAAAAGAGAACATCGCTGCAAAAGCGATGAGTGCAAGTAAAAGGGCTAGGAGTATTTTTTTTGTTTGGCGCGTGTTA
>Ga0310122_10002814_pt1 | contig 11064 bp, 10 predicted proteins | sample CB6_Bottom_1051__FD_203503 | JGI IMG/M metagenome (GOLD analysis project Ga0310122, IMG submission 203503) | Marine microbial communities from Western Arctic Ocean, Canada - CB6_Bottom_1051 | ecosystem: Environmental > Aquatic > Marine > Oceanic | place: Canada: Western Arctic Ocean | collected...
GAAGCCTCGATCTGATCAAGACCCTGATCGCCTTTGACACCACCAGCCGGGAATCAAACCTGGAACTGATCGCCTTTATCCAGGAGTATCTCACCGGCCACGGGGTCGAGAGCATGCTGGTCCATAACGAAGACGGCACCAAAGCCAATCTGTACGCGACTATAGGGGATCAGGACAAAGCCGGGGTCATGTTGTCCGGGCACACAGATGTGGTGCCGGTGGATGGCCAGGCTTGGGACACCGACCCCTTCCAAGTCACCGAAAAGGACGAAAAGTTCTACGGTCGTGGCACCGCCGACATGAAAAGTTTTATTGCCATTGCCCTCGCCTTCGTGCCGGAATTTCTTAGCCGCCGCCTCAAAACCCCGATTCATCTGGCCTTTTCCTATGACGAGGAAGTCGGCTGTATCGGCGTGCGTCGCCTGATCGACAAGCTCAAGGAGATGCCGGTCAAACCGGCCATGTGCATCGTCGGCGAGCCGACCTCAATGCAGGTGGTCACCGGCCACAAGGGAAAACGCAGCTTTATCGCCAATGTTCGCGGGCTGGAATCCCATTCGGCACTGGCGCCCCTGGGCGTCAATGCCGTCGAATACGCCGCCGAATTGATCACCTACATGAAAAACATGGCGCGCCGGATCGAAGCCGAAGGCCCCTTTGACGAGCTCTACGAAATCACCCATACCACCGTGCACACCGGCGTGATTTCCGGCGGTGTGCAGCTCAACATCGTGCCCAACGCGTGCCGGGTTGAATTCGAATTCCGCTACCTGGCTAACCATGACCCGGATGCCCTGGAAGCCGAAATCCGGGAATACGCCAAAGACACCCTGGAACCGAAAATGCACGCCGTCAGTGCTGAGACCGGCATCGACATTGAGTGCTATAACGACATGCCGGGCCTGGAGATGGATCCGGGCGAAGATGTCGTTGCCTTCGTCAAGGCGTTGGCCGGGCGCAACGATCACGCCAAGGTCGCCTTCGGCACCGAGGCCGGTTTGTTCCATACCCGCGTCCAAATCCCGACCGTGGTCTGCGGCCCCGGCGATATTGCCGTCGCCCACAAGCCCAACGAATTCATTCCGCTGGACCAAATCGCCAAGGGTGAAGACTTCATGCGCAGGTTGCTGGAAGAAGTCAGCGCCGACTAGGCCTAATCGCCCAAGTCCAGGGTCTCATCCCAGGCGCCGGCCAGGTCTTCGACCGCCAGCAGCGTCACCAGGGTGGTGTCGATCAACGACGACGCCGGGATCGGCGCGATGCCGCTGCGGCAGCCCTCCAAAAACGCCTGCGCTTCCTCAGCAAAGCCCTTTTGCATGGTTTGCGCGCTTTGGTGCTTGGTTTTATCGCCGTCGATCAGGTCCAGGGACCGCCAATCATCGATGACGGCGATTTTCTCCTGACCGAAAATTTCCAGCCGTTCCTTCGGGAAGCTTGTGTTGCCGTTGGCAAAATAATGGACCGTGCCCATCGAACCGTCATCGAAACCGATGGTCATCGTCACCACGTCGGAAGCCGATAGGTCTGCACGCCGGGGATTGAGGCCGGTGGCGTGCAGGTCGACTGGACGCGCGCCGGTGATCGCCTGCATGGTATCGATGAAGTGGCAGGCCTCACCGATAATGCGCCCGCCGCCGGACCCAGGGTCGTGGACCCAGGCCGACGGACCATCCAATTCAATGCGCCCGGCGTTGATGCGATAGATCATCGCCAGTGGTTCCTTGCGTCCGTCGAAGTGATCCCGGATGGCCTTGACGTAGGGGCTGAACCGCCGATTGAACCCGACCATGAGAATGCCCACGGATTCCTTGGCGGCGGCCTCGATCTTGGCCAGTTCGTCACGGGTCAGGCACAAGGGCTTTTCCACGAACACATGCTTACCGCCGTTCAAGGCGTTAATGACATAAGACGCGTGGCTGTCATGGCGGGTGGCGATGACAACGGCATCGACATCGGCGTCATCCAGCACGGCAGCCGCCTCGCTGCCCGAATAGGCCGCCCCGGTGTTTTCCTTCATGGTGTCGGCGGCGATACCGCGGGCGGAAACCACGCCCCTTACATCGAAACCGCCGGTGCCGGTTAGCGCCGGCACCAGCACCGACTTGGCGAAGTTGCCCGCGCCGATGATGCCCAGCCCGACTTTTCCTTCGGTCTTGCGTTTGGGGGTCGTCGATGGTGTCGGTTGTTCCGACGCCTCTATGCCAAAGGTCAGAATAATGCCGACGGTGAATTCATTTTTGTCGCCCGTGACCAAGTCATAGGCATCCGTCGCTTGCTCAATCGGGAACCGGTGCGTAGTCAGGGCACTCAAGTCCAACTGCCCCGCCGCCGCCATCTCCAGGAACGCCGCCATGTTGCGTCGTTCGGTCCAACGCACGTACCCGATGGGATAATCGCGGCCCTTTTCCTCGTAATCGGGATCATAGCGGCCGGGGCCGTAAGACCGGGATTGCAGAATTTCCAATTCTTTTTTGAAATAAACGTCGCGCGGGATATCCATCTTGACGTCGCCGACGACGACGACCTTGGCCCGGTCGCGGCAATGACCGGCAACCATGGCAAAGGGCGCGCCCGAATCCCTGGACCCCGCCGTCAACAACACCGCATCAACGCCGTGGCCGTCGGTGAGCGCCGCGATATCGGCGGCCAGGGCGGCATCGTCCGGCTTGGCAGCGTGCACCGCTCCTTGCGCGCGGGCCAGTTCCAGTTTGGCGTCATCCAGGTCGAGGCCGATGACCTTATAGCCGGCGACGCGGCAAAGCTGCAGCGTGATCTGTCCGACCAGGCCTAGGCCGACGACCATAACCGTGGCGCCGAATTGCTGATCGGCCTGGCGCACCCCGTGCATGGCGATGGCGCCGAGCGTCACATACGCGGCGTCTTCATCGCTGGCGTCATCGGGCAACGGCACGAACAGGTTTCCGGGGATGGCGACGACGCCGGCATGGTTAGCATGGCCGGCCCCGGCACAGGCGACCCGGTCACCGACGACGACGCCTTCGACGCCTGAGCCGACGCCCAGCACTTCACCGGCCAGGGAATAGCCGAGAGTCCTGGGTTCGGAGATCACGTTTTGAACCGCCTTATAGGTCGACGTAAGGCCGTCGTTGAGGAATTTCCTGATCACCCGGCGGACCAGATCGGGCCGCGCCAGGGCCTTGCCTAAATAGCTTTTGTTGGCCAATTCCAAAGACGTGCGATCGGTTCCGACGCTGATCAAGGACGCCGTGGTCCTGACCAAAATACCGTTTTCCGGGACCGCTGGCCTGGGCGCGTCCGCCACCGAAAGCTTTCCGGTCTTGAAGTTCTGCACGACGATTTTCATGGGCCGCCCGTCATTGGGGAGAATCAGCGCCCCAACCTAGGGAATTCGGCCCTACAAATCAATGAGATAGAGTTTCAAAAGGCGAGGACGGGCGTAAGCCCGGACAGGGACTAATAAAATTAAAACGATTTTCCGGTCAATTCATCTTGGCGCGGGCGACAAAGCTGCCGTCGGCGCGGACATCGAAATACTCGGCGATGGCCGGATGATGGATAGGGTTGGTGTCTTCGTCGGGAACCAGATTCTGCTCAGACACATAGGCAATATAGGGTGACTTGTCAGGCGTCTCGGCGAGGAGATGGTAAAACGGCTGGTTCTTCCGGGGACGCACGTCCTCGGGGATGCTTTCGTACCATTCCTCGGTGTTGTCGAATTCCGGATCGACATCGAAAACAACGCCCCTGAATCCATAGACCCGGTGGCGTACCGGCATGCCGATATCAAACTTGGCCGTCAAATTGGGGGGCGAATGCGCCATCTGGGAAGTCTATCACCGCTTGGCCCCGCCACAAGCACGCATTCAGGAAATCGCGGAAATCCGCGTCAAAAACCCTTCCCAGCCCTCACAAGCCCGGCCCAGGGGCGAGGCGATTACGGGAAAAGCGATTCTTCTCTTAAGCGGCGGTGCGGAGACGCTGTTCGGGTTCCGAATGCCCCAGCCAGCCCAACGTCTCGGCGTTCAAATAGCCCTCTATATCCATCGGCGTGCCGAACAAGGCGTCCGGCACATTGCAGTAATATTGGAGAAAATAACGGCGCACTTCTTCCGGCGTGGCCCTTCGGGGCTCATATTTTCTGATTAACATGATCCAACTTTTCCGTCCTCTGTAACCCTTAGCATCGCCCGAAAGGATTAATAGAGTCTGAATCAAAATGGCTTTATCGGTGCCCGCCGCACCGCATCGGCGTTCCCCCAAGATAAGACCCGCAGGCTGGCGGCCCGAGCTACATATTGAGGTTGGTAGATTGGCTGGGGTGCAGGGATTCGAACCCCGATTGCGCGGGTCAGAGCCGCGAGTAATAACCGTTATACGACACCCCATCGGTAGTCGCCGTATGCGTCGCCGGTGCGCATTCATTTAGAGCATTCCGGCTGGAATCAAAACCATTTTGTACCCCGGACGGGGACGTTCTAAGATAGTCGAAAGCCCAACAAGGGCCGGAGAAGAAATAAAACTGTTCGAGGTAGGTAAACGGCGTGCCCAAAGGGTCCAACAATACCAGTGCCACTTCGCCGGCACAGGGGAGCCCACCCTGTTATGCCGCCATCGACCTCGGCACCAACAACTGCCGCATGCTGGTGGCGCGCCCGGACGGTGTCACCAACAGAGACGGCCTTCTCGTTATTGACGGGTATTCGCGCATTGTCCGGCTTGGCGAGGGGTTGGCGGCGTCCGGACGGCTGTCGGAGGAAGCCATCGATCGCACCATCAAGGCGCTAAAGATCTGCGCCGGAAAGATTCGCAACCGCGGCGTCATGGATACCCGCGCCATCGCCACCGAAGCCTGCCGCCAGGCCGTCAACGGCGATGATTTCCTCAACCGTGTCGAGTCCGAAACCAGCCTGACCATGAAAATCATTACGGCCGTTGATGAGGCGGAACTGACCCTTTCGGGGTGTGCGCCGTTGCTGAATACCGGACGCCCCAAAGCGTTGATATTCGACATCGGCGGCGGCAGTACAGAATTGATGTGGATCGACACCTCCTCAGGCGGCCCGCCAAAGGCGTTGGATATTCTGTCACTGCCGATCGGGGTTGTCGGCCTGGCCGAGGAATTCGGCAAGGACGCCTTGGCGGCGGACACCTTTGAGATCATCGTCGCGCGCGTCACCGAGGCCCTGAAACCGTTCGAGGACCGTCACCTGATTGCCAGCGAGATCGATGCCGGCCGCGTCCACATGCTAGGCACGTCGGGAACGGTGACCACGCTGGGCGCTATTTATCTGGATTTGCCGCGGTATGACCGCTCCCGGGTGGATGGCCTGTCCATCCGCATGGAAAGCATTAAGGCCATCTGCGCCAACCTGACAGGACTTGATTACGACTCCCGCCATCATCATCCCTGCATCGGGCCGGGGCGGGCCGATTTGATTGTCATGGGGTGCGCCATCATTACCGCGATTCGCCGCCAATGGCCGGCAACGAACCTGACGGCGGCGGATCGCGGTATTCGCGAAGGGCTGTTGTTGGACATGATCGCCACCGCCGCATCAGAGCCCATCGAAGCGCCATGACCAAGAAGACCGCAACCACCACGGATTCCGGCCGGGGCCGCACGCAACGGCTGCGCAAGTCCAAGGGCCGCAAGGAATCGTCCACCCGCTGGCTGAAAAGACAACTCAGCGACCCCTATGTGGCCGAGGCCCAGGAACGCGGCCTCAGGTCCAGGGCCGCCTTTAAGCTGATCGAATTGGATGACCGCTTTCATTTTCTCAAACCGGGCGGGCGCGTCGTCGATTTGGGCGCCGCCCCCGGCGGCTGGACCGTGGTCGCTGTTGACCGGGTCAACGCACAGGGCATAGGAAAGGGAAACCAAGGCTGCGTCGTCGGCATCGATATTCAGGACACCGACCCGGTTGGCGGTGCTACCCTGATTTGTCACGATTTCATGGACGAAGATGCGCCGGGAATGCTGAAAGACGCCCTCAACGGCCCCGCCGACGTGGTGCTATCGGATATGGCGGCACCGGCAACCGGGCACGCTTCCACCGACCACCTTCGCATCGTCGCATTGTTGGAAACGGCGCTTGATTTCGCCTGCGAGGTGCTGTCGCCCGGCGGCGTCTTCGTCGGCAAGGTGTTCAAGGGCGGCACCGAAAACACCTTATTGGCGGAGATGAAAAAACGCTTCGCCACCATCAAACACGCCAAGCCGCCGTCGAGCCGCAAGGAATCCGCCGAGACCTACGTGGTGGCGATGGGCTTTAAAGGCTGACCAAGATGGCTGAGCCATCCACCATCTCGTCGCTGACTAAAATTCTCGGCACCGGCGTGACGATTGATGTGGTTGATATCGGCGCCAACCCCATCGACACCGACCCGCCCTATCAAAGATTATTGCAGGCGGGCTTGGCCAGGGTCACCGGCTTCGAGCCCAATCCCGAGGCGTTGGCCACCCTGCAAGCCAACAAGGGTGATAACGAGACCTACCTCCCCCACGCCGTCGCCGACGGCGAAACGCATGAATTCAGGGTCTGCCGGACGCCCGGGATGTCGTCGCTGCTCGAGCCCAACCAGGAATTGCTTCAATACCTGAACCAGTTTCCCGATTGGGGCACGGTGGTTCGAAGGGAAAAAATTAATACCGTACGCCTGGATGACGTCAGCGAGGTCACCAACTTGGATTACCTGAAAATCGACATCCAAGGCGGGGAATTATGCGTTTTCGAAAATGCCCCGGAACGCCTATCGGAATGCGTTGCCATCCATTCGGAGGTCGAATTTCTGCCCCTCTATGTCGACCAACCACTGTTTTCAGAGGTCGAATTGTTCCTACGCGGCGCCGGGTTTTTGTTCCACAAGTTCGACCCCCTCACCAGCAGGGTCCTGGAGCCGTTGGCGTCGAAGACCGGAACCTATGAAGGATTATGCCAAATTTTTTGGGCCGACGCGGTTTTCATCCGCGATTTCACCCGCTTTGCCGAACTGGCGCCGGATAAATTAATGAAGCTGGCGACGATCCTGCATGTTGTCTACGAATCCTTCGATCTGGTGCTGCGCACCTTGATCACCCTCGATGACCAAGCGGGGTCAACGTATGCCGGCGCTTACACTGACGCCATGATCGTCACCCCACTTGGCAACCGCCGGTTTCTGTGTATGATTGCGCGCCAATTCTGTCTTGCGGAGGACTAGAAGCGGCATGACATTTCCAGAAGCCCTGACGTTCGATGATGTCCTCTTGGTGCCTGCCAGGTCCGACGTCCTGCCTGCCGACACCGATACCACTACCCGCCTGACAAAGTCCATCGTTCTCGGCATCCCGCTGATCTCGGCGGCCATGGATACGGTCACCGAAAGCAAGCTCGCCATCGCCATGGCACAGGCTGGCGGCATCGGCGTTATTCACAAGAACCTGACGCCCGAGGAACAAGCCGGCGAGGTTCACACCGTCAAAAAATTCGAATCGGGAATCGTCGTTAACCCGTTCACCATCGCCCCGCAAGCGACCCTGGCCGATGCGCTTCGGATCAAGGAAAGCCACAACATTTCCGGCATTCCGGTGGTTGAGGCGGGCTCAGGCCTGTTGGTCGGCATCTTGACCAATCGTGATGTGCGCTTCGCCGATAATATGGACCAACCGGTCAGCGAGCTGATGACCCCAAACACATCCGAAAAACCGCTGATCACCGTTCGGGATGATATCGGCCATGAGGATGCCAAGCGGCTTCTGCACCAGTATCGGATTGAAAAGCTGTTGGTGGTCGATGATGACTTCCGCTGCACCGGCCTGATGACGGTCCAGGACATCGAAAAGGCCCGGACCCACCCGGATGCCTGCAAGGACGAACAAGGGCGGCTTCGGGTCGCGGCAGCCACCGGCGTCGGCGTTGACGGCATTGGCCGCGCCGAGGCGCTGTTGGACGCCGGCTGCGATGTCATCGTCGTCGATACCGCGCACGGCCATTCCAAGGGCGTCATCGAAACCGTGAACAAGGTCAAGAAACTGTCCAATTACGCCCAGGTTATCGGCGGCAACGTCGCCACCGCCGACGGCGCCAAGGCGTTGATCGATGCCGGCGCCGATTGCGTCAAGGTCGGCATCGGGCCGGGTACCATTTGCACGACGCGCATGGTCGCCGGCGTCGGCATGCCGCAATTTTCCGCGGTTGTTGATGTCGCCAAGGCGTGCCATAAGGCGGACATTCCCTTCATTGCCGATGGCGGCATTAAATATTCCGGCGATCTGGCCAAGGCCATTGCCGGCGGGGCAGCCAGTTGCATGATCGGCTCGCTGTTCGCCGGCACCGATGAGAGTCCCGGCGAGGTTTTCCTGTACCAAGGCCGGTCTTACAAGTCCTACCGCGGCATGGGCTCATTGGGGGCCATGGCCCGTGGTTCCGCCGACCGCTACTTCCAAGAAGACATAACCGATAGCGACATGCTGGTTCCCGAAGGCGTCGAAGGCCGCGTTCCTCATAAAGGACCCGCCGGCAACATTATTCACCAGCTGGTCGGCGGCTTACGCGCCGCCATGGGCTATACCGGCAACGCCACCATTGCGGATTTGCAGAAAAATGCCCAGTTCAACCGGATCACCTCCTCGGGGCTGCGCGAAAGCCACGTCCACGACATCACCATCACCCGCGAGGCTCCCAATTATCGATCAGAATCTTAAGGATCGCTGATCCATGACCCCTGGCGCTCGTATGCAGGCGGTGATCGAGTTGCTTGAGCAAATCTGGTCCGGCGAAGAGCCCATCGATCGCCTTACTGATGTCTATTTCCGCAAACGCCGCTATGCCGGTTCCGGCGACCGCCGCTCAATTCACGCAACCCTATACGACGTATTGCGCCACCGGGCGCGCCTGGACTGGTGGATCGGACGCACCGGGTCCAGCCTGGAGGCCGGGCCGCGCACCCGCATCATTGCCGAACTGGCCCTGGAAATAAAATCCTCGCCGCAAGAAACCAAGGCGATCTTCAACGGTGCCACCCATTGCCCCGCGCCGTTAAGCGACCCAGAAGCAGAACTGGCCGAGGCGCTGTACGGACGCCCCCTCACCCACCCCGACATGCCGTCGCCGGTGGCCTTGGAATATCCGGATTGGATGGACCGGTCCTTGAAGACGCTATGGCCCGAACGGCTGGCGGTTGAAATGTCGGCCTTAAACCAACCGGCCCCGGTCGACCTTCGCGTGAACACCCTTCAATCGACGCCGGATGCGGTCCGCCAATCCCTGAAAGATGACTATATCGAGGTTGAACCGACGCCATTATCGTCCATTGGGCTCAGATTAACCGGCAAAGCCCGCCTCGCCGGTTCCACCGCCTTCAAAAAGGGTTGGGTTGAGGTTCAAGACGAAGGCTCGCAGTTAATCGCTCAGTTGACCGGTGCTCGGCCTGGCATGAAGGTCGTCGATTTTTGCGCCGGCGGCGGTGGCAAAACATTGGCGCTGGCCGCCGCCATGGGCACTGATGGCGCCATCGACGGGCGCCTTTGGGCTTGCGATATATCGGACTATCGGTTGGAACGCATCACCCCCAGACTGAACCGGGCAGGTGCCGATAACGTCCGGATCAAAGTCATCGCCGCCCTCGACGATCCTTGGGTCAATAAAAATGCCGGTCGTATGGACCGGGTCCTGGCCGATGTACCGTGCACCGGCACCGGGGCCTGGCGCCGTGACCCGGACGCCCGCTGGCGAGCTTCCCTGGACAGTTTGGATGATATGATCGTCGCCCAGCAGCGAATCCTAAACATGGCCCAGACCCTGGTAAAGCCGGGGGGGCGGCTGATCTACGCCACCTGTTCGCTGTTGCAGGAAGAAAATGAGCGCCAGTTCGCCTGGTTTTTGGAAAATCACACTGATTTCATGCCCCTAGCCATCGATCAGGTGTGGGCCGAAACCGTCGGCGGGCCGCCGCCGCCGACCGGTCCTTGCCTGAGATTAAGCCCCGCCTCGACCGGAACCGACGGGTTCTTTTGCGCGGTGATGGAAAAGGGTTAATCCCTGGGTGCCTGAAGGGAATTAACAACGGCCCGTAATATTTTTTAACCGGGACAGCGGTTTTGCGAAATTTTCCACCCAGAAGATGGAATTTTCGCTAATTTTTAGCCCAAAATAACCCCCAAACTATTGCGATTTTCTAGCATTTATACTATATAATGCCAGAAAAAGGTGTGTTCTTGGTTATTTTGGTACTTAAATAGACGTTTAGGGGTGGACTGGTTCCAATAAACGTTACTTCGGTGACTCGCTTCGCAATTTGCGTGGGCGTGGGCTTTTGTTCCGAAATAATAATGTAATAAAGTCACTAATTCGAGATGTAGGAGTTACCCCATGGCAAGCCGCCGTAATGACAATAAGAAACCTCAATCCGACCGCCAAAACGAACAAAAAGACCGGCCCTGCCTGATGTGCAGTAAGAATTTCGTGTCTGAGCATTATGGCCAGCGCGTCTGCCCCACTTGTAAGGGCACCGCAGCATGGCGTTCCGGCGGGGAAGCCGCTTAAGCCGTTCCTCGTTTTTAGGAAATCTCTTTTTTAAGGTGAGCAGTCCCAATCCGGCCACTGGCTGGCCCATCACCACAGCAGCGGGTTAATGTGATGATTAAAAGCAAAAAAATGCAGTTCGATTCCGGTCGCAACCAGAAGAAGATGGAAAAAGCCTTCAAGCAAAAGGCCGCGAAAAAGGCCAAGCAGGAAAAGGAAAGGGCCCGGCGTTTGGCCGAACAACAGCCAATCTAGGTTCCTGGAAATTCGGCGTTTTCCATCCCCGGCTTTTTAAGCATGACCCAGGACCCCTTTCGGGGGTTCTTTCATATGGGCCCCGGGGTGGGGTTATCTCCACCCCTTTTTCAGTGATACGGCATTATCCCCGTCCCTGTTTTTCCAGATAGCGCTGATGGTAATCCTCGGCGCGCCAAAAATCTGAGGCCGGAGAAATATCGGTGACGATATTACCGTTCACCTTTCCTGATCCCTGAAGTGATTCCATAGAAGCCCGCGCCACCGCCTCCTGATCCGGGGAATGGAAAAAAATGGCGGAACGGTACTGGTTGCCGATGTCCCA
>Ga0310122_10002815_pt1 | contig 11064 bp, 8 predicted proteins | sample CB6_Bottom_1051__FD_203503 | JGI IMG/M metagenome (GOLD analysis project Ga0310122, IMG submission 203503) | Marine microbial communities from Western Arctic Ocean, Canada - CB6_Bottom_1051 | ecosystem: Environmental > Aquatic > Marine > Oceanic | place: Canada: Western Arctic Ocean | collected...
ACACTCCCTTCTATGAGCTTGTGACCAGAAATTTTTCGGCAGTTGAGTAGTAACAATACAATCCGCCGATTCTAAAAATGTATCTAATGATTCGTTATCATGAGATCGTAGCATAAAATCAGCAGCGTCATCGCTGGAATTATACATTATTTCTTCATCCTCATCGGAGGAGTCTATCAATTGTTCGGAATTCATATATTTCTTATTAACGTTTGATATGCTAAAATTTAGGTACGAGGCAGGTGCGAAATGAATATAATCTTAATTACACGCTTTTATAATGATTATTAACTTATGTGATTCAAATTTTATATTATTCACGTGTTTAAAAATACTAAATTTCAAATTTTAAGGTATATTAACTACCTGGTTTTATTTTTTTTATATTTAAAAACGACAAAAAAATACAGACATTAATGAAAATATATATTTGATACACTCACTATACCTGTAAATCGCGCTAAATATTAATTGTAGAAATATTAAAATACATTTAGTATATATAATTCATTCTAGAGCTTAATAATATTAACCTTTGCATTTTTATCTAATAGTATTACTTTAGATTTAATATTATGATGATACATATAATGTATCGTTAGTATATTAGGAGTATCTCGTGTGATAATGGAATTATAAATTAATAAAAACTTCTTCAAGCTAAATAATGTTTGTTCGTCTTGTTTATTTAAAATCAAATATGTTTTAAAGGAGAGTGAGATATCATATTTATTGTAGGGAGTAATGATAGTAGCATATGATATTTTGGCAGCATGGGATAAATCGGTAGAATATATAAATCCAGTATTTGGATCATATTTTTTATATATGTTCTGCAAAAATACCGTGCAGATGGTACATACGTAATTTAAATAAATGTAGATTTGAAATATTTTGTCCGAACAGTGCTGTATTTGTAACATAAATAACTGGTCAACTAATAATATACATTGAATGTACAATGTTAGGACCTTTGGTCCTAGTGATTTCATCATGGGACCTTTTATAGACCGCTTCATGTTTGAAGTTAGATTTATAGCTTAACGGAATAACAGTTAGAAGTTCAGATATTTTATACTACAGTTAAACAAAATAGTAAAAATGATTATATATTTTTAATAACCTTTAAATTTGCGATATTAACAATATCCTTTTAAAGATATTTAATTATTAATATAATTAGTTACAAGTTATTTGTCAAACTTCAAACTTTTATTTCTAAACTTTTATTTCTAAACTTTTATTTCTAAACTTTTATTTCTAAAAGTTTGAAGTTTGAAGTTTGAAGTTTAGATCAAGACATCCGCCTATAATTCCATTATATAGAGCTATGAATAGAAAGAAATCGAAAAAAAATACCACACAAAAGAAGAATGAGGTTGCTGTTTCAAAAAAACAGTCTAAATTCACGAAACGTGATCCCATCGATGATTCTGATATAGAAAGCGATGATGATAATAAAGATTATGAAGATTTTACAAGCCCTCTTTTGTTGGATAAATTAGAAAAAAAAGATTTAAAGCATGATAAATTAAAAGAGACTGACCATGATTCTGATACTGATGTGTATGATGACTCCGATGACGATGATGAAATTATTTTTGATGATATAGACGAGGAAGACGAATTCGAATTTACTGAAAAGATTTCTTCTGAATTTATTACAACTAAATATCGAATACCAGACAAAGATAGAACCACGTCGCATAGGTTAACTAATTTTGAATATACTAGGTTATTGGAGGATAGAGTAAGCATGATTCAACTACAATCATCGTCGATGGTTAATAATGAAAATTTATCGTATGCCGAAGAAATAGCAAGAAAGGAAATATATGAACGAAAAATTCCATTTAAATTGATTCGAGAAGTTGGTATTGATAAACAAAATAGAATTTTATACGAAGAATGGGACCCTAAGGAGATGATACTACCAGTTTATTTTGAATAACGGTGACCTCGGATTCCCCGAATTCTAGCGAGCTAGAATGCCGGATAGATAGAATTCGAATACTTCGTCTCTAATGAAACTATGATTGATAGCCTCAACGAATGTCTTCAAAAAAATGGGATAACAAATTATATCGATATATGATTATGCAATATACGACTTACTGTTACAAGTATAACAAAAGAGCCAAATATACGGTGAAGGTTGCATGATCATTCAACCCAGATGTGACCACAGATCGATACAAATGTTCGTGTCATATTATCGCCTATAATAGTATATTTAGTATTTTTTTCATCGCATTGAGTACAGGATATATTCGATTTAATATTATCGTCCATGTGAGCTGTATTTTTTAATATTTTAGAAATAGTACGTTTTGATTTTTTTGTATCAAGTTTATACTCGCGTCTATATATCAGCGTATCTTCGGGTTTTGAAGGGTAAGTCTGTTTACAGGCGAAGCATTCATGTATAATGGCATCTGACGTCATACAGGTTTCCAAACGATTTTGACATTGATGACAGAAATTCATTACAAGATATATGAATTATGTACTTTCAAATTTGTAAATGATTATTTCGTAAGATTTTGATTTATAAACGTTTGCTAAGATTTAAATTATATAAAATTTAAAGCCTTACGAAATAATAATCATAGCATACTTCAAAATTGAATTATATACTATGACATATATTGTTACAAATCTGGATTAACGCTACAAACTTTGAAATTATGGGATCCTTATGCTCATGTTTTGTATCGGATGACAAGATAACTGTTAAAATTAATAGAATGAATTATGTATCCGACCGTGATTTAGAATTAGATGACAATGATATTGTGCTCGAAGACAATGAAAATGAAAAGTTAGAAAGTAAACATAGCCTAAATACAATAGAGCCCTCGAATTCCTCGAATTCCTCGAATTCCTCGAATTCTAGCCCGCTAGAATCCGAACCGCTAGAATCCGAACCGCTAGAATCCGAACCGCTAGAATCCGAACCGCTAGAATCCGCGCAGCTAGACCCCGCATGGGATCAAGGGGGTTTACCCCAAGAACGAAATGATAATAAACACGAAGAAAGCTTATCTGAAGATGATTCATCCTATGAATTAGAATTAACAGATGTGCCGGAAAATGTGAGACGTATCCGAATGACATCATTAGGCTACGTCTCAGTTATATCTGATAGTTTACGATTGACAACAGTTAAATTATTTAACTGTAAAAATACCACGTGTAATTGTGTAATGGTATCGGAAGACGCCTATGGTATGGGGTCGACCGGTATGGATTATGACAACATGGTAATAGTGTCTATTAATCGAAATAAAGATGAAATATTGCAATCAGTTATTCAAGTATTAAAATACACACAAAAAAATATAAAAGTTCGTGAAGGTACGTACAATAATATGACGAATTCGCGGCTTAAAATTGCAAAAGAACTAGATAAAAAGCTTTTAAACGCGTTAATTGATATGAAAAATAGTCTAGTTTCGAATTATGTATATACATTACCGGTAAATGTAGTATTACGAATGTACGGTATAGATATCCCCAGATTAAATCCCCCCGTGGTTAAAGTGCCTGATGTAATGACCATTGACGAAGAAAAAGAAATTATTTATGCGCAAAATCAACGTAAGTTGCAAGTATTACATGCTAAACAGGCACGAGACGCCTTACGTGATTATATTCAAAATAAAAATCTTCAAGTTGATTTTATGGGAGAAGACAACTTTGGTAATGACATAGGTATATTATTTGTAGTTAATTATAATGGGGAACGCGAAAATATTAATGAATGGATGGTTGAAAATAACTATGCGCGGTATATGGAAGGAAAACGTGAACCTTGGATATTTGATGAAATTGTAGAAGAAATAGATGAACCGGGTTATGTATCGGTCAGTGAAGTAAGTTCGCTTGAATTTTCTCGATCTTTATCGAGCTAAAAAGCGGAAGAAACGGATAGATTAGATATTTTTTTCTTGTTGACGCTGGGCGATAAACCAAATCATATTCATACTTTTTTTGTGCGCGATTTCTAAATCCTTTCGTCGTTTGATATATTTTACTCGCGATGTATCTAATTGCTTATATTGGTCATCAGGGGTATTGATATTTTTAACACCGTACCAATTCTGCGCATATGGTGGGAAATTATCGTATTTATCTAGAGAATATTTAATTTCATTCGAATATATGAAAATATCCCCTATCGCTATTTTATCAACCCTCGGTGCTTCTAAATCTACGATGCATTCGGAAAAACATTCTTTTATAATATTATAGTTGGGGTATTCCAGGTCACTTGATGGAATTTTATTATCCACAACATTAGGTAACAATGCATTTAAATGGTATCGAGCAATACTATTCATCTTTTTAAGTAGTGTAATACATTCTGGATCTATTTTAATTTTACTTGTATTTAACAATCTTCTTAATTTATCGGTGAATGAGAAGATATCGTAAGCCGTAAATATTTTCCACATAGAATTGAAATTATTTATTAAACCTATTTTTAATTTATCTGCAATAGAATCATCAAATGATTCTAGTATTTTGGAATATTTGGACTGTATGGTTGCGCGTTGTTGATTTATATATTCTTCTTTTCGCTCGTGGTATATGGTGGTACTCCCCTTTGAATTAAGAAATGCATTATAGTTCAAAAAATCGGGGTGCACAATGCCTCTACTAAAATCTATAAGCGACGCATGTCGAAATTCATGATGAAACATGAATTGATATTTATTTTTGTAGTCGTCCATTGTTTTGTAAAGATCTGTATAGGATATTTTTTTGTTGCGAAGTTTGGCATATTCACAAATATCGATAGATTTACTATCTAAGATATATAGTACGTATGTACTATCACGAATTTTAGGATCTGGTGCTTCTTCCGGATGCGATAAAATTTCAGTTAAGGTGGCGTTATTTAAATGTAAATCCCCGTGAATTACCCCACATTTTGAATTGGCACAATATAATGCATATACTATTTCAAACATATACTTCCTGAAATAGTCAATGCGGAACACATTTGAATAAATTTTTTTATAACGCGCCGATTTAGTAATAAGATGAGGTATGTCCGCAATTGTACGGCCTACATATTCACTTATAGTGCATAATGCTACGTTTGACATAGACATGGATTTTACTATATCAATATTATCATTAATATGGTAACATAGATCTTTAAAGTTTGGTGTAATATATTTTCGTACACCATTAATGGTTTCATTGCTAATATAATAGGTTTGCCGCTGTGCTTCGGCTAGTTTTTTTGAAATCCATTTAGCATTTTCTGAATATTTTAATCTTTCGTATATTTTGGTGTTATCAAATAAATTCTTGCTGGTATTCTTAATATAGAACCAATCTGCGTATATAGGAAACCCAGGACTTATTACATTTACTACTAAGGCATTAACTAATTCATTAATATATATTTCATTCCACGCCGCCCCATTTACATCTAACGGACATTGAACATCTGACAAATTTAGCGGTATTATCTTTTGTCCGAACACAGGCGTTTGTGATATACGACTCATTGTCATATGCGTAACGATATGTTCAAATAATGTGATATTTGATTCCCCATATTTTAGTATCATTTTGCGCATAAATGCTATATCGGCGGGTATGTTTGAAAACATAATATCGTTAAATTTTTTATTGATATGATTTTCTTGTATATTTTGATAAATGTGTATAAGTTCTGAAAACCACGATAATACCAGTAAATGATCCTTGTAATTCTTGTTTGAAATATCGGTTTCTAGTACTTTATTATATTTATCTTCGATAGCCATACGAGGATAAAAGTAATCGATGTAAACCATTAAGTTCTCATTGATCCGTTTTTGTGACATGTATCTATGTAAATCTAACCACATATCATATAAACCCTCCCTTTTAATCATACTAATTACAATATCAGGTTTGTTAAACCTGTAACGAAACTCACCATCATAACTTTCTAAACTAGGTCCAACACACGCATATCTATGCGTAAGTGTGTTTTTATTTCCGATTGTTGAGTACAAATATGCATAATTTATATTAATTTTATATTGTTCAGGTGAATCATCTTGCCCCGCCTTCAAATCTATTTTTTCTATCTTAAAGATTGTACAGATAGTATCAACTCTATCCAGGGAAATATACAATTTTGCAAATTCGATAGGAATGGTGCGGGCAAATGATGATGATCGTGATAAATTATATTTATTGTCATGAAGATCTTGTATTTTTTCAATTAACCAATTAACAGGTTCAAATTTCCATCGTTTGAAATGTTCATAATTATACCAATTAATTCTATGTTGGGTCGTTACCATTTCGGCTTTAGTTAATTTAGAAGCATGGTCTTTAGTCTCGTCTGTCGCACTTTTGGCTTTTTTTGCTATATTTTTTAACATCGAATCGTATTAGTTGTAGTTTGCGTACGCCGCAATTTAAAGATTGAATTTCGAATTAAAAGAATATTGTTAGAGGATTATAATATAGATAAATAAGTTCAGTGCAAATTGTTTCTAATTAACCAGGTTTACAATTATAGATACTTCTATAATATAGACTTACGGACTCCTCGATGAATATCAAAAATTTCATCACGGATATAATTAAAAGCGATGAATTAACAGAATCCAGTTCTGTTGATGTCGCAAACATGATACGATCACGTTTGTATTATACATATAACATTAAATGTATTATTGAAAAAGATAACGATCGCGTGGCTTGTTCGAATTCCTCGAGCAGGCAGCCTAGAATTCGAAACTCGACGGAAGTCTTGCCAAAGGCGAAGAAAAAACGTATGATTATCTACTTTGACAGAATTAATATAAATGATAATGACAAACCTATTATACGTGAATCTCACGGGGTAATAATAGATATATCTACGTGGAAATTAATATGTATCCCTCAACTTGGATTTATGAATGTTTCCGGTAGAGATCTTAAAAAAATAGGTATCATCACGGAATTTCAAAAAAAAGAAGTATATACTCAGTACAAAATTAATGATGGCACTACTGTAAATTTGTATTGGTGGAATCCCGATTGTGCTCGAGACGATCGTACCAAATGGGTTATTTCAACTAAGCGTGGTATAGAAGTAAATGATCTTATATGGCAAGGTTTAAACACCTATGAAATTATTTTAAATGAAATATTATCGCAGTATGATAGTTTTTCGTGGGATAAATTAGATAAAGATCGAACCTATACAGTTGGATTTTATCACCCTGAATATCATCCATTTCAATCTTTACATCGACCACCGTGTGGATGGTTCATCCAATCTGTTAATAATGAATCTGGAGAAATATCATTGAAAGAAGATATAGGTATTCCAATGCAAAAAATTTTCTCAGAGTCCTTAAATGAATTATTTATAAAATGTAACAATGAATTAACTAAGTATCAACGATTTATGAAATGCATTAGTGATAGTTCTAAATCCTCGCCCTCAAAATCCAAAGAAAAATCAAAATGGGGCGGATTACAAAATAAAGTAACCGAACAATTAAAATATGATCCATGGTTTGGGTTCATCTTGAAATCTCATGACGCGGATCAGACTGGTAATTATTCACATATTATGTGTGAGTCGTCGCTATACGTCAAAATAAAACAATTGATGTACAGTGACAAACATAGAAAAATAACGCGTCAATATAACTACGATCGAACATCGTATATTTTAATAAAATCATATTTGGATACGAATATTCATACCGATGATTTTATATTTCTGACATTATTTCCACAATATGTTAAAGTATTTAATGTATTTGCGAAGTTGATATCACATATTGCTCATTGTATATCAATGTGTTTAACAAACTCATCTAAAATTGAGCTACTGCAACGCTCATCATTTCTCATCGATAAAGTAACCTATTCGTTATATGCTAATGTATACGAATATTTTCAATCGCAATCATTTGACTCAAGAAAGGACATGAAAATAGAAATAGTTAAGTATATTTTAGACGATAGATTCATGAATTATTACTATGCATTATTGCATCGTGAATACAAAAAATCGTAGATTCATCTTCCGCTCCCTCGGGACAAAGTTCCTTGACTTCGTAGGAGTCTAGCTTCACCTACGGTGTCCGGTCGAATTGTAACCCCGTTTGAGGTTTAATGCCTTCTATCATAAATAATGAATAGAAAAAATAAGATTTATACTATTTATTTTTTCTATGTCGTTTTTCTATTCATTATTTATGATAGAAGGCATTAAACCTCAAACGGGGTTACAATTCGACCGGACACCGTAGGTGAAACTAGACTCCTACGAAGTCAAGGAACTTTGTCCCGAGGGAGCGGAGGTATTCATACGTAGTCCATTTTCTTTCAATATAAAAATTATTTTTTTTAATACCTCTTCTATTTTGCGTATTTCTTGTTTAATACCCCCGATACTTTGTGCTATTAAAACCATATCATTGCGATTTTTTTGTATCCCTACGTTTAATGTTTTCATATAGTTTTCATGCAGATATTTTATGTCGGCTATTTGGTCAGATACTTGGATAGTGTCAGGTAATAAATTACTAATATCTGGCGGTATCGATTCTAGTAATGGGCTGTCATTTTGTTTTCGATCTGAACTGCTATATCTAGAGCTACTAGCTTCTTCGATGGTCATTTCTAAATTTGCTACACGTAGTTTACTGAATTCTTCATTACGGACCCATATTTTTTCCACATTATCTAATATTACTTTCCAACCACTACCTGCCCCACGTCGATTAAAATTAATAGTGGTAACATATAAAAATGGTAAACCATTTTTTGAATCTTTTCCTATATTTCTTACAATTCCGCCTCGTCTAAATCTACTAAATATAGATTTATCTCCCTTAACAAGATATCTAATATTCATACCTGGTGAGATAGATCCTATCATATTATGCGGAACTTCTCTGTATTTTTCTAAAAGCTCCGATGATTCTAAATTAGCCATAAGAGGATCTTTAGATACCGGGCTTACATTCAACGATGAAGAATGAAAATCGTCTGTCGATTCAACCCATCTACTTAAATCTAAATTTTTGGAAGCCATATTTATGAATAATGAAGTTTAAATTCTTTGATTAGTTATAATTAAAATATTTACGTGCACGGTATGACTGATTATAGTTTTTCAAATTTAACAGAATTATTTGAACTGGCCAGTATATATAACAAAAACAACACTAAAGAAATAGAAATTAATACGAATAGTGTATCAGTTTATTTGCTATATGATAATAAATATATATATATGGTAGAATGCACAGTATTTGGAACAAATCCACAAGTTATTCTTAGATGCGAGGGTGAAAACTTGTTTATGTCTATTGAAAATATAGAAAAAAGAAATTCTGCAAAATGGGAAAAATGGATATTTAATAAGGATGGGTTAGAACGGCGTTGTACACAGTATAAAACATCAAAAGCTTTAAGCAAAGCAGAACAGATACCTGTTCTAAAATTTATGTTCACATTTTCGCCAACGGCAGATGTCTCTGAACGATGGGGTATATGGACATGGAAAAATGGTTCTTTAATATGTGAAAAACGAGCGTTTTCCAGCTCTGAATAGTTAACTTTTATTTCGTTAAAATTTATAAATTTTAAGAGTTACGGGATAGAACATCTAATCGTCCACACTAAGATCTGCTAACCTTTGGTTCATTTTCAAGAAACCCGAATTTAGATGTTATCTGAAAATCCTCTGAACTATACAACATTGTGTAAGGTATGTTTAGTGATATTAGCTAACTTTTATTTCGTTAAAATTTATAAATTTTAAGAGTCACGGGGATTATCAATATCATAAAACATATAATAAATATGAATCAAAACATTCACGACATATTTTATGTTTACCTTGTATATCTTTATATGAAATACGAGAATTTCTGTTACTTAGGCAATAATACAGTTGTATTTACTATATCGTGTCTCCTCAATTTATGCATTTTTAAATAGTCATTGAAGTTAGTTTTATAATTACATAAATCACATTGATACCATTGCACATTAATATCATGTACTGACAATTTATGCTTTTTAAATCACCATTTTGTTTAGCTTTATAATCATAGTTATCTTGATTCACATTTAAACATGGTTATATTAACAATAAATGAATATAGCATATAATTATGATTTACAGTTTAATCTTTAATACGATTCATAAGAAAACAATATTAACATTTCTTAACGTTTCTTCAAAATCATATTTTAAAATCTCTAAAAAAATCAAACAGTAAGAGTAAAGTTTTAACAGATGATTAATAAAGTATAATATCAAAACCTTTCAAAGGTTAGTTACAAACATTTGAAACAATTAATAGATGAATATTAAAATGTCTTCTCATTATAACAGGATTATTATATTGCTTAGGATCAAATTAAACAGTTACGTTGATACGTTGATGTAACCCTATTCATATGTATATTAAGATGCTGTAACAAAAGTTTTTTTATTGTAAATGTTTTACTGCAAATTTTACATTTATAATGCTTTTTTATATGAGATTTATTATTTAAACGATAGGCGCGAGATATATATGTGCCTTTGTATTTATTTTTTCTCTCAGAACGATGAGTTCGATATTTTAGCGAAGCTAAAATTTGACCGGACAACGACTCTTTCAAACCAATATCATGTACTGACGATTTATGCGTTTTTAAATGACTATTCTGTTTAGCTTTATAATCACATCGATCACATTGATACCATTTTACATCAATATCATGTATTGACGATTTATGTCTTTTTAAATCACTATTCTGTTTAGCTTTATAATCACATCGATCACATTGATGCCATTTTACATCAATATCATGTATCATCGATTTATGTCTTTTTAAATTATTCTCTTTAGCTTTATAATCACATCGATCACATTGATGCCATTGTACATCGATATCATGTAGTGCAGATTTATGTCTTTTTAAATCACTATTCTGTTTAGCTTTATAATCACATCGATCACATTGATGCCATTTTACATCAATATCATGTATCATCGATTTATGTCTTTTTAAATTATTCTCTTTAGTTTTATAATCACATCG
>Ga0310122_10002816_pt1 | contig 11064 bp, 7 predicted proteins | sample CB6_Bottom_1051__FD_203503 | JGI IMG/M metagenome (GOLD analysis project Ga0310122, IMG submission 203503) | Marine microbial communities from Western Arctic Ocean, Canada - CB6_Bottom_1051 | ecosystem: Environmental > Aquatic > Marine > Oceanic | place: Canada: Western Arctic Ocean | collected...
TCCATGCCGGGTGTCGCCCGGATGGCCTGGTCGACAGTTTGGAAGTCCTGTGCGGCCACCTGCACCCGATACGTACCCACAGGCACCTCGAAGGTGAAGCGGCCGTCCCCATCCGTTGTGGTTTCCCCGACCGGTTCGGTCGCATCACTCACGAACAGGCGCACGGTGACCGCCTGCATGACACCGCCGGTCTCATCGGTGACCGTGCCGGACACCAGGGCGGTCTGTCCGGCGGCTGCCTGGATGGTTGCGGCGACCGAGGCACCCATCGCGAGCGGGTTAAAGAGCATCAACCCGAATGCCACCGCGGTGCCACGAAAACAATCTCGAACGTTCATCACAGGGCGACACTTAGATCAACCGAGACTGGGGACGCGAGCCGATCAGGGCCGGCGGCAAAGGCGTCAGGGAGGATCTTCACGGCGAGCTCGCGGTTGAGCTGGGTGTCGGTGGCCTGCCAGACCTGGCCCATGCCCCCCTCCCCGAGGAGGGCGGTCGGGTCGTAGTGCCCGAGGCGGGTGCCGGGACTGAGGGGCATCTCATAGTTTCAGATGGTCTCCAACGGTCTGACCCCGCACATCCTAGGCGTTGGACGACCGCGAGTAGAGCCACAGCGCCAGTGCAGTCGTCGGCACTTCAAAACCCAACGCACCCAGGTGGAAGGCGGTCAGGCTGCCATCCATCAGGAGGCCTGCGGCCCTGCTCAGCAGGACGGCACCTATCACGACCGTCGTCAGGAGCAGCGCCAGCGCCACCTGAGAGCGGGCGCACCAAACGAGGAATATTGCGAGCCCGATCTGAAAGCCACCATAGGTGGCTCGGATGTCGGTGAGACCGCTCGCGTCCGCCGATATCCCGGCCGACGCCGTCGGGGTGGCTGGCGACACGAGGTACAACACGCCCGCAAGCGCGAGGATTGCCGCAACGATCCAGACGAACACTCGGTCCATGTATGCACCTCCCTTGATGCCCCCTGACTAATGGGAGAGGTCATCCGCTTTCTCCGATCACGACGACGTCGCTGTAGAGCACGATCCTACCGCTGGCGAGCACGGGGGGCAATGCAGGGGGGTGAGGTGCCGACTGACGCAGCCCGTCAGCACCGGTCGAGCTCGTGCCGACGCCCGGCTGCGCGTGAGACGCGGAGTGCCGTGGCGGCATCCCAGATCGACAGATGGGCCGGCGGGGCAAGATCGAGTCCCAACTCGTGTGGCGGTTCCGGCGCGGGGCGGATTAGGCCCAGTCCCGCGACTCGCTCTCGACGCCGATACAGTCAGCGCACGCGCCATGCTCCCGATGTTGGCATGATTCAGCGAGGCGAGGACCTTGGCTTCCCGCTCGAAACGGGCCAGCCAGTCAAGGTCAGCCCTGGCCGCTGCGGACAAACCCTTGAGCGCGACATCGCGGCGATTCAACCGGGACGGGGCTAACGGCTCACGCGGGTGCGCGGCGTCCCACGCGCGCGCGAGGCGCTAAGGGACTGGCGGGCAACAGAGATCGAGCTTATGGCTCACTCAGAGAAATCAAACAGAGAAATCAAAAACGAAGTCAGTCCACTCAGCGATCTGGCCATCGACTAGATAGAAAACCCCAACAACTGGAATCTCCAGGGTTCTGTTCGGCAGCACAAACCGGTCCATGCGGTCATTGACGACCACCGGACCACGTGCCCACGTATCCGTGATTTCAAATTCCGCTGACGTCGCATTCCCGGCGAAGCTCTGCAGGAGCCCAACAATGGCATCGGGCCCTTCAACCATGGGAATATTCTGGCTCGCTCGATACTTGCAGTCGCTTCTTAGGGATGCTGCTACCCTCTCCCAATCAAACGGCACGACAAAAGCAGCACAGAAAGCGTTCACGACTGCGATATTGCCTTCTTCTTCAGGAGTGGGTTGAGCCGCACCAACTTCGTAGGGCATGGCGACCGCAACCATGGTGCCAACGCTGCCAGCCGTAAGAAAAGACCGCCGTGTCACCCGCTGAATCGACTTTCGCATATCCTGCAAACCTCCAAGGCCCGTTTGTCGATGACGATGCGCGTGTAGACGCCGATCCTACCGCTGGCTGGCAGGGGGTGCAATGCGGCTCACGCGGGTGCGCTTCGTCAGCCTGCGGCCTGAAGGATCGCGTGCACTTCTGGGCGCACTTCCCTGATCCGATCGATGTCCAGTTGCATCTGAAAGATTCCGTCGAAGAACTCGTAGAGCCCCCTCAACTCTTCGCTCCACGGACCTGACACCGCCTCAAGTGGTGTCACGCCGTCGTTGTTCCGTAGGTCGGTCGCGGCGCCCGCCTCCAACAACAACGTGACGATTTCTGGGTGACCGAAAAACGCCGCCAGAAACAAGGCGCTCGCCCATCGTTGTTCTGGATATTGAGTTGGGCTTTCCTCTCGATCAAAAACGGCACCAGATCGGTCTGGCCGAACATCGCTGCCAGCATCAGCGGCGTGCTGCCGTTCGGTTCACGAACATCAGGATTGACTCCGGCCTCTAACGCCAGCTGAAGCGTGTTGAGATCACCCGTTATGGCCGCCATCCACGGGTCAGGCTCATTCTGCGCCGAGCTCGGCGTGCTGAACGCCACAAGACCGAGCACGACCATGGCAAAGATGCGGACGAGAGGCTTCATGCGGCGCTCTTTAATTCGGGTGTAGAGCCCGATCCTACCACTGGCGGGTAGGGGGTGCAATGCGCGGTGGGGCACAGTCCACCGGAGTCAGATGGCGTGGCGTGTGGATGACTCTTAGCTTCGTGCGGGTTCGATCCCGCCCTCGGCACTTTATTCTTGAGGAGTTACGGCAACTAGGTGATTCAGCGATGTGGCGAACTGTCCCCAAACTGTCCCTGCCAGGGTTGGGAACAGACTACGGGATGGGGATCGGCGGTCGGCACCGCTCCATCATAAGTGTCCCGCGGCTGACTTGTTTCGGCCAGTCCGCCCGCGGGAGCGGGCACGGCGAGATGACCGGACCCTAAGTGACTACCGGCGTCCGGTGCGACGAGCACCGGGTCACCCGATCGGGTCGGCGACCTCGCAGTCGACGTGGTCGAGCCCGACTTCAATCTCATCCCCCTCCCGACGATGCTACGCCTGCCGCAAAAGAAGCTGGCGTTCCGGCTTACCTTGACAATGCTAGAAATCTTGAGGACAGTTCGGATCGAAATGGGGGGACTTCAGCGTGGACTCGTCATCGGACTCGCCGCCGGGGTCGTTGCCCTGACGGGAGGCCTCCAGGGCCAAGTCCCCGAGAGCGGGCGTGGCTATTCGTCACAAGACTGGCCGTTGGCGGGTGGGGACTGGACGAGCGCGCGCTACTCGACGCTGACCGACATCTCGACCGAGACGGTGGACCGGCTCGGCGGGGCCTGGGTGACGCGACTCGAGGGCGGCGCATCTTCGCGGGCGACACCTGTCGTCAAGGCCGGCGTCCTCTACTTGACGGCCGGGGCCAACGTGTTCGCGATCGACGGCAGAACCGGTGAGACGGTCTGGCGCTGGCAGCCGGACAGCGCCGAAGCGGGGATGGTCCCGTCATGGCAGGGCGTGGGTCTGGGTGAGGACCTCGTGTTCGTCGGGCTGAGGAGCGCGCAGGTGGCGGCGCTCCGCCAAGACACCGGCGAGCTGGTCTGGGTCGAGTCGGTCGGCAGCGTTCCGCAACAGGCGGGCGAGCAGGTCACCACGGCGCCGATCCACGCCGTGGGCAAGGTCTTCGTCGGCGTCGCGAACGGCGACAGCGGCGGGCAGGGGCGCGTTGTCGCCCTCGACGCGGCGACCGGCGACATTGCGTGGACGTTCTTCGTCGTGCCGCGTCCGGGTGAGTTCGGCCACGACACCTGGCCGCAGGACTCCGATGTCTGGCAGGTCGGTGGTGGTGGCGTCTGGCTGGTCGGGACCGTCGATCCGGACCTGGGGATGGTCTACTTCGCCACGGGCAATCCGGTGCCGATGTTTGGCGGCGAGGTTCGCGAGGGCGACAACCTGTTCACCGCCGCCGTGCTCGCGCTCGACATGGAGACCGGCGAGCGCCGGTGGCACTATCAGGTGGTCCGCCACGACATCTGGGATGCGGACATCGCCACCCCGATGCTGCTCTACGAGGTGGAGGTCGACGGGCGGCCCCGGAAGGCGCTGGCCGCCATGCGGGCCGACGGTATCCTCTTCCTGTTCGATCGGGAGACCGGCGAACCGCTGATCCCGATCGAGGAGCGGCCGGTGCCGCAGGACGCACGGCTACTCACGGCGGCAACCCAGCCGTTTCCGGTGGGCGCCGAGCGCATCATCCCCGACTGTTCGTTCTGGCGCGACAAGGTGCCGCCGCCGTTCGAGCTCAGCTGCAGCTTCTTTACCCCGCCTTCGGTGGATCAGCAGACCGTCGTTGCGCTCGGCGCGCCGATTCCGATGGTGCGGGTCACGCCGATGTCGTTCAGCCCGCAGACCGGATACATCTACGCGCAGGGCCGAGGGCATGTCGGACGCGCCAAGCGCTTCGAAGACCCGTGGATTTCGGACAACCGCCCCGGCGGCTATCTGAGGCTCGGGCTTCCCGAGTCGTCCGGTGTCCTGGCGGCGGTCGATCCGCGAACCAACACCGTGGCCTGGAAGCAGGAGATCCCGGGTGGGCGGCTCGCCACGAGTGGTCCGCTCTCGACAGCCGGCGGCCTGGTGTTCTGGGGTTCGGCCGACGGTCAGATCGACGCCTATGACGCGCGCACCGGCGCGCGGGTATGGGCATTCCAGACCACCCCGGCCGGGGTGCGGATGCGACCGGGCCCGGCGTCCACCTATGCGGTCGATGGCACCCAGTATGTTGCCATCCCGATGGGCGGCGAGCTCTGGGCGTTCGCGCTGGACGGCACCGTGCCCCCGCGAGACGTGCCGGCCTCAGAGCCACTGTCGGACCTCGTCCGGTGGGTCGGCCCCGCGCCGCGTGAGACCGACGAGGTCGAGACCGGAACGCTTCGTGAGAATCCGTCCTGGTCGCTGGGCGGAAGGCGGAACGCAATTGACGAGCACGCGTTCAATCCACAACGCGCCCAGGTGACCACCGGCACGCGTGTGCGGTTCATCAACAATGGCGAGATGGCGCACACCATTGCGGCGCGAGACGGCAGCTGGACCACCGGCACCATCGTGCCAGGGCTGTTCGAGTACGTCGCCTTCGATTCACCCGGCATGTTCCTCTTCCATTGTACGGACCACCCCTGGGCGCTCGGCGAGATCACGGTCGCGCCCTAGACAGCTCCTATGGACCAGATCGTCACGTTTGGTTCAATTTTTTCGTCGCCGCCGCAGATGTCTAGCCCCCGCGCTGGACATATACTTCCTGCCGTCCCGACTGGTTCGAGTAGTAGGCCAGCCACTGCCCATCGGGCGACACCGCCGACGTAGACGAGGTGTCCCGTCGAGACATAGTGTGGCGGTCCGTCTGGAAGGGATCTATGTCCGAGACATCACCGGCCGCGAAGACCCTCGTGCCGGTGAGATGACGCGGGCAGGAGACGGCACGGGGCGCTCAGGACACCCACGGCTTTCTTGACAATGCTGGATTTCTCACGGACAGTTCGGATCGACATGCGCAGACTTCAGCCTGGATTCGTCGTTGCGATCGCCGCCGGGGTCGTTGCCCTGACGGGAGGCCTGCAGGGGCAGGTTCCCGAGAGTGGTCGTGGCCATTCGGCACAGGACTGGCCGTTGGTCGGTGGGGACTGGTCGAGCTCGCGTTATTCAACCCTGACCGACATCACGACCGAGACAGTCGACCGGCTCGGCGGGGCCTGGGTGACGTCGCTCGAGGGCGGCGCGGCGTCACGGGCGACCCCGGTCGTCAAGGACGGCGTCCTCTACCTGCCGGCCGGGGCCAACATCTTCGCGATCGACGCCGGGACAGGGGAGACGATCTGGCGCTGGCAGCCGGGCAGCGCCGACGCGCAGATGGTCCCTTCGTGGCAAGGTGTTGGTCTGGGTGAGAACCTCGTGTTCGTCGGGCTGCGCAGCTCGCAGGTGGCGGCGCTCCGCCAGGACACCGGCGAGCTCGTGTGGGCCGAGTCGGTCGGAAGCGTTCCGCAGCAGAGCGGCGAGACGGTCACGACGGCACCGATGTATGCGCAGAGGAAGGTCTTCGTGGGCGTGGCGAACGGCGATAGCGGCGGGCAGGGGCGCATCGTCGCCCTCGACGCGGCGACCGGCGAGATCGCGTGGACGTTCTTCGTCGTGCCGCGGCCGGGCGAGTTCGGCCACGACACCTGGCCGCAAGACTCGAACACCTGGAAGCTCGGTGGCGGCGGCGTCTGGCTGGTCGGCACCGTCGATCCGGACCTGGGAATGGTGTACTTCTCCACCGGCAATCCGGTGCCGATGTTCGGCGGCGAGATCCGCGCGGGCGACAACCTGTTCACCGCCTCGGTGCTCGCGCTCGACATCGAGACCGGCCAGCGGCGATGGCACTATCAGGTGGTCCGTCACGACGTCTGGGATGCGGACATTGCCACGCCGCTCCTGCTCTACGAGGCGCAGGTCGACGGGCAGCCACGCAAGGCGCTGGCGGCGATGCGGGCCGACGGCTTCCTCTTCCTGTTCGACCGGGAGACCGGCGAGTCGCTCCTGCCGATCGAGGAACGGCCGGTGCCGCAGGACGAGCACCAGCGCACGGCGGCGACCCAGCCGTTTCCGGTGGGCGCCGAGAGCATCCTGCCCGATTGTTCCTTCTGGCGCGACAGGGTGCCGCCGCCGTTCCAGCTCAGCTGCAGCGGGTTCACGCCACCCTCGGTGGATCAGCACACCATCGTGGCGCCCGGCGTGCCGATTCCGCGGGTGCGGGTCACGCCGATGTCCTACAGCCCGCAGACCGGATACATCTACGCGCAGGGCCAGGCGATGGTCGGACGCGCGCGGCGTTTCGCAGATCCGTGGCTGGTGAACACCCGTGACGTCCAGCTCACGCTCCCCGGGCCGGTCGGCATCATCGCCGCCGTCGACCCGCGGACCAGCCGGGTGGTCTGGAAGCACGAGGTGCCCAGCGCGCGGCTCGGCACGAGTGGTCCGCTAACGACCGCCGGTGGCTTGATGTTCAGGGGCGCACCCGATGGTCTGGTCGAGGCGTATGACGCGCGGACCGGCGACCGGGTGTGGGCGTTCCAGACGGCCGCCGCGGGCGCGCGGATGCGACCTGGACCGGCGGTCGCCTATGAGCTCGACGGCGCGCAGTTCATCGCCATCGCGATGGGCCGCGAGCTGTGGGCATTTGGTCTGGACGGCACGGAGCCCGCTCGCGGCGTCCCCGTGGAGGACCCCTGGGCAGACCTCCCACCGCGTGGTTCCGCCCCGCGCGAGACCAGACAGATCGAGACCGCGACGCTCATCGAGAGCCCGTCCTGGGCCGTTGGCGGCCGGCGGTACGCGATCGAAGAGCACGGGTTCAACCCGATTCGCGCCCTGGTCACCGTCGGCACACGCGTGCGGTTCGTCAACAACGGAGAGATCGCGCACACGGTCGCGGCGCGCGACGGGAGCTGGACCACCGGCACCCTCGAGCCGGCGACGTGGGAGTTCGTCACCTTCGACGAGCCCGGCACACTCCTCTACCACTGTACGGACCACCTCTGGGCGATTGGCGAGATCACGGTAGAGCCGTGAGACAGGACTTCCTTCGACGCACAAGGGGAATACGGATGACGAAAGTTCAGCTTGGCCTCGCCTCCGCAGTCTTGATGGTGACGGCCGCGGCCGCGTCCGCTCAGCGCCTACCCGGGACCGAGAACGGCGAGTGGCGCTATCTCGGCGGCGATGCCGGGCACACTCGCTCCTCTCCCCTGGACCAGATCAACGGCGACAACTTCGCCGACCTCGAGGTGGCGTGGATCTGGCGGGGCGATAATTTCGGACCCAACCTCGACTACTTCAGTCGGTCCACCCCGATCTACGTCGACGGCATGTTGTACACCGTGGCCACGCCGCGGCGACAGGTGGTGGCGATCGAGCCCGCCACGGGCGAGACGCTCTGGACCTTTCGCGAACCCGAGACCATCCGGCACTTGCGCTCTCCCAGACAGGCCTACGGGAAAGGGGTCGCCTACGCGGAGGTGAACGGTCGCGGCGTGATCTACGTCACCAGCCCTGCGTTCTTCCTGTGGGCGCTCGACGCCAAGACGGGTCGGCCGCTGGAGAACTGGGGCACGGCGGTGCCGCTGGATGGTTTCCCCGACACGGGAGGCCTCGACCTGATCCCGCCCCTCGTAGCGGACTGGGGGCGGTGGCAGGACCGAAGTGCGAGCTACGACCCCAATTACGGGATCCCGAGAGAGCTCGGGATGGTCACGGCCTCGGCGCCGCCCATCGTGGTGAACGGAGTGGTCGTCGTGCTCGTCGGTCACCAGCCCAGCTACGGCCAGACCCGGATCGAGAACGTCCCTGGTGACATCATGGGATTCGACGCGGCCACGGGAGGGTTCCTCTGGAAGTTCCACGTGATCCCCCGGCCCGGTGAGTTCGGTCACGACACGTGGCAGAACGACGCCTGGCGGTGGTCGGGGGATATGTCGTCGTGGGCGCCCGCGTCCGCCGACCCGGAACTGGGGCTCGTGTATATCGTGACCAACGCCTCGACCGTCCAAGGCTACGCGGGCCATCGGCCCGGCGACAATCTCTTTGGCGGCAGTGTGCTCGCGTTGGACGTCCAGACAGGCGAGCGGCGGTGGCACTTCCAGATTCACCGCAGCGACCAGTGGAACTACGACCTGCCGACCCCGCCCATGCTGATGGACCTGACGGTGGACGGGCAGCAGATCCCGGCGCTGATTCAAAACACCAAGCAAGGCCTGATCTTCGCGTTCAATCGGGAGACCGGCGAGCCGATATGGCCCATCGAAGAACGGGCGGTCATTCAGACGGAGGTCCCTGGCAACTACACGTCGGCCACGCAGCCCTACCCGACCAGGCCCGAGCCTGTGGACCGCATCGTCTGGGACGGGCTGACCGAGGAGTTCGTCATCGACTACACACCGGAGTTGCACCGACAGGCGCTGGAGATCCTGAGTCACTACCGCATCGGGGGCCTCTATGTGCCGGCGCTTCCCGAAGACCACGACAATGATTTCTACAACAACGTCGGTTGTCTCGGGGGTGGCAACATCATTCCCCATCCGCCGGTCGCGGACCCGAGCACGGGACTGATGTACGCGTCACATAGACGAGGTTGCAGTGCCCCCTCGTTCATGGCGCCCACGGGCGGGGTGGACGTGGACAACCCGAACTACGCCGTGCCGAGCGCGACCGGCGCCACCCCCAACACGACGCCCACCACCGGCACTACGGTGGTACCGTGGTTGCCACGCGGCGCCCGACGCCCGACCGACGCTCAGACCCCGTTTGTGAGGGTCACGGGACTGCCCACCATCGATGGCCTGCGGCTCTACAAGCCGATGGACAACCAGCTTTCCGCCTTCCAGATGAATACCGGCGAGCGGTCCTGGTCGTTGCCGGTCGGCGAGACGGCAGACGTGATCACGAACCATCCTCGGTTGGCGGGGGTGGAGATACCCACTGCGGGAGGAGCCGGCTGGTCGATTCAGATGGTGATGGGGGATCTCCTGGTGCAGACCAGGGCGCTCAGTGAAGGCACCCGGCAGATCGTTCCCGACGCCCCGTTGGAGCTCCATGGCCGCGACAAGTTGACAGGCGAGATTCTAGGAAGCGTCGAGCTTCCGGCCCCCGGTCAGTACGGCATGATGACCTACTTGCACCAAGGCAAGCAGTACATCGTGGTGCAGATCGGGAGTGTCCATACGAGCTTTCCCGGCTCGCTGGTGGCGCTGACGTTGCCGTGATTCGGTGGCCGAAGACTGCAGCGCTGCTGCGGGAGCTGGGCGCCGATGCCCGACTCGGGCTTCCAGGAACGGTCCAGGAGCGCCTGCGCGACGTCCCGATCGACTCCGCCGAACAGCCCTGAAGGGCAGGGACTGTTCCCATCCCCATCAAGGGCAAGATCCCGTGGCGCACCGTCTGGTCGCCACCCGGCGGTACGCGGTACAATGTGGCTCCGGAGCCACACTGATCCAGGTCCGCGGAGATGACCCCATGAGCCTCCAGAAATCCTTTTGTCCGCTGTCCGCCGCCACCATCGTGGTCAGCCTGGCGTGCATGTCGCTCGGCGCGACGAGGAGCCAGGCGCAAACCCCGATCGTGCAACCTGGCGCTCCCGGCGAACCCAGCCGGCTGATCTCGGCTGCCGAAGCCTCCGACCTCGCCGGTATCCGGTTCACGGACGCCGACGTGAAGTTCATGCAAGGGATGATCTCCCATCATGCGCAGGCGATCGAGATGACCGAGCTCCTCGCGTCGCGGAGCGACCGTGACGTGATGCGGCGGCTGGCACAACGCATCGAGCTCTCTCAGGAAGACGAAATCGCGATGATGCAGGAGTGGCTGCGTTCACGCGGGCAAGCGGTCGCCGAGCTCGACGCGCATCATGCGCCCGGCTGGGAGCCGATGCCGGGCATGCTGACCGAGGAGGAAATGGGCCGGCTCGAGCAGGCGCAAGCGGTCGAGTTTGATCCGCTGTTCCTAGAGCTGATGATCAAGCACCATCGTGGCGCCTTGACCATGGTCGACACCCTCCTCTCCCAGCGCGGCGCGGCGCAGGATTCTCAGCTGTTCGCGTTCACGTCTGACATCACGTCCGACCAGAGCATGGAGATCGATCGTATGGACGCCATGCTTGCCGAGCTGTCCCCCGATCCACGGGTCCAGCTCGCGGCCGGCGTTGATGACGCCGGCCAGGCGTCGTGGAACATGGCGTTGGTCGCGACGCGTCCGAAACCCGAAGGCTTCTACGATCCTCACACGCCGGTGGGCCGTCCCGTGCCGACCGAGCCGGTAGCGGACGCGGAGCCGACCGAACAAGACGAGCAAAACGAGGCGGCGGACGAAGACGAGCCGGCACGGCGCGGCCTACTCAACTTCGCGAACACCGATCTCGCGTTTGCCGGAGACGTGCTGTTCGAGGGCAACTACCACGGGTTCAGCACCTACCGCATCGAGGTCCCGGCGTCTCCCCAGCTGGTC
>Ga0310122_10002818_pt1 | contig 11060 bp, 5 predicted proteins | sample CB6_Bottom_1051__FD_203503 | JGI IMG/M metagenome (GOLD analysis project Ga0310122, IMG submission 203503) | Marine microbial communities from Western Arctic Ocean, Canada - CB6_Bottom_1051 | ecosystem: Environmental > Aquatic > Marine > Oceanic | place: Canada: Western Arctic Ocean | collected...
AGGCACCCGGCACCGTCACCGGCGTCAGCCTGGTCGGGGCGCTGAAGGATCCGGGCAAGAGTATTCGCACTTCGGCTCTGACGCAGTACGCGTCCGGCTACAGCCTGAGAACGACTCGATACCGCTATACCGAATGGGGCGAAGAGGGCCAGGGCGGTGTCGAGTTGTATGACCGTGACAAGGACCCCGCGGAGCTGATCAACCTCGCCGGAGAGGCCCGGATGAAGGCCGCCCAGGCCGAACTGGCCCGGGCGTTGCGGCAACGCGTGGCCGAGGCCCGGAAGAAGCCGGCGGGCCTGGTCCAGATCCGGTTCACCAATCGGCGGCGCGTGCGATGAACCTCCGGGCCGGGACGCTGGCGGCGTGCGTGGCCACGGTGCTGCTGGGTTCGATGCAGGTACTGGGGGCCGAGTTGCCGACGGTTCTCGAGGGGTTTCGGATCAAGCTGGTGGCTCGTGAGCCTCTGGTGCGGAACCCGTGTGCGGTGGTCTTCGATTCGCGCGGCCGGATCTGCGTGGGCATGGGGCCCCAGTACCGCACTCCACGACCTGATACGCCCGGCGACAGCGTCTACATTCTCAGCGACACCGACAGGAACGGCGTTTTTGACACGCGTCACGTTTTCGCCACGGGCTTCAACAGCATCCAGGGCTTGGCCTGGCACGGCCGTGACCTGTGGATTGCCAATGCTCCGGACCTGACGGTTGTCCGCGATCTGGACGGCGACGACGTGGCCGACCGCTACACGCGTCTGTTCACCGACCTCGGCAATCTCGAACACGGCCTGCACGGGCTGCACTGGGGCCCCGACGGCCGGATGTACATGTCCAAGGGCAATTCGAAAGGCCTGACTCGCCGCGGTCGACTGGCCCCGTTGCCCTTTTCGAGAGCTTTGGGGGGTGGAGTTGACCTACCCCCAGATCTTGTACCACTCCTAATGAGAGAGTTTCAGGTCAGTGGCAACGACACGCTGGTTGGTGGCGAGGGGAACGACAGTCTCTACGGCGCGGCCGACAACGACATCCTTCAGGGCGACGACGGCAAGTCGGAAACGTTTCATACCCGGGATGACGACCGGCTGGATGGCGGCGACGGGACCGACACGGTTCGAGGTGGCGACGGAAGTGATACGATGCTGGACGATGCGTTGGAGATCGACGAGAACTTCACTTACTGGGACGCATGGGTCGACGCGGTGTAGGCGGGTTAGCCGCTGCCCGAACACCCCCAAGACCCGCCGCACCTGCGAATTGGAATCTGTTACAGTGGCTCTTGAGGCCTGTGTCTCGAGTAAGGCGACCTGATGACGGATGCTCCCACCACACGTCCCAGCCTGCTGCTGCGGATTCGCCGTCGGGATGATCAGGCGGCATGGGCGGAGTTCGTTGAGATCTATGCTCCGCTGATTCACGGCTACTCCCGCCGTCGCGGCCTGCAGGAAGCCGATGCCGCCAACCTGACCCAGGACGTTCTCAGCAAGGTGATGAGCCACGCCGAGCGTTTTGAATACGATCCCTCTCGAGGTCGATTTCGTGGCTGGCTGCTGACTCTGACTCGAAATCGGGTCAACGACCACTTTTCGGGACTCAAGCGTCAGACTCGAGGCAGCGGCGATACCGGCGTTCGGGCCGTTCTCGAGCAGTTTCCCGAGCAGGACGAGCAGGACGAGCAGGACGAAGAGCAGTGGGACAGCGACTACCAGCACCGGCTGTTTCACTGGGTGGCTGAGAAGATCCGGGACGAATTCCAGGAAACGACCTGGCGAGCGTTCTGGAGTACGGCAGTCGATGGACAGGCAGCCAAGCAGGTTGCCGAGCAACTGTCGATGTCCGTCGGTGCTGTCTACATTGCCAAGAGCCGCGTGCTGGCACGGTTGAAGATCCACGTCCGCGCGGTGGACGACTCAGACGAATGGCTGGGCGACTGAACCGGTTCATGCAACAGTGTCCTCGAAAATCCGATCTGCAGAAGTTCCTCGTCGGGGGTCTGCCGAGGGGGCAGCATGACGGTATCGCAGCGCACCTGGACGAATGTAGTACGTGCCTGGGTGTGATCGAGGCGATCTCCGGTGCCGAGCCCTTTCTCTCGGAAGTCGCTCGCCAACTGGGACGACCCACGCCGGATGTCGACCCGGCTTTGGCTCGCGTGATGGCCGGAATCGGAGATGGCCCGCAGACGATTGCAGAACCGAAAAAGTCGCGACGACGGCCCAGCGAATTGCCCGCGGGTTTTCTGAGCGAGAGTGACGACCCACAACTGCTGGGGATGCTGGGCTCGTACCGCGTTCGTCGCATGATTGGCCGAGGTGGGATGGGTGTCGTGCTCGAGGCCGAAGATCCCGTCTTGAAACGCGTGGTGGCGATCAAGGTCTTGGCAGCCCACGTGACCGAGCGTCCCGATGCGACAAGGCAATTCGTTCGAGAAGCCCGTGCCGCCGCCGCGGTCACTCACGAGAACATCGTGACCGTCTACGCAGTCGACCACTCGGGCAAGATCCCCTACCTGGTCATGGAGTACGTCGAGGGGATGTCGTTGGAGGAGCGGATCCTGGAGCAGCGGCCGATAGAACTGCGAGAGGTGGTTCGAACGGGGATCCAGATCGCGTCGGGCCTGGCGGCCGCCCACGGTCGAAACCTGATCCATCGCGACATCAAGCCGGGGAATATCCTGCTCGAGAAGAAGACCGGGCGGGCCAAGATTTCTGATTTCGGCCTGGCTCAAGCGGTCAAGAACGACTCCACGTCCCGGCCCACTCTGCTGGTGGGGACTCCCGAGTACATGGCACCGGAACAGGCACGGGGCGATGCGGTCGATCATCGAGCCGACCTGTTCAGCTTCGGCAGCGTGCTGTACGCGATGTGTGCCGGCCAAACGCCGTTTGCCGCGGCATCGACACGAGCCGTAATTACCAGCGTCGCTGACGCCGTGACCGATGATCTCACCGAAGTGGCACCCCAGACCCCCGAGTGGCTGGTCGATGTCATCAATCGGTTGCATGCAGAGAATCCTGCCGAGAGATTCCAGTCAGCGACCGAGGTGGCTCGGCTGCTCCGCGAAGAACTACTGAGGATCAAGGGACTGACTCGTTCCGGCCCCTCCGGCGTCATCGAGCCCGATCGGGCCGGGCGTCGCGGCTCCGGGGCACGACGGCATTCTCGTCCACGGCTGCGGCCGACGGTCGACTGGCTTGTCAATCACTGGCGTAGTGTCGCTGCGGTGGCGTTGTCGGTCCTTGTCGTCGTGCTGCTAGTCGGAAACCGCGGTCAGCTGGTCTCCTCACCGGCGGCACCGACTGGAGTCGTACCGCTGGCGGCACGCAGCGGATCACCGGCTGTTTCAGCCGCGGAGGAGGCGACTCGAAAGGATCTCGTGCCGAAGGGTCCGATTGTGGTGCTCGAGGTCAAGGACGGCGTCGAGAAACAACTCGAAGAATTCGACCAGTTGGTCGATGCGATCGCGGCTGCTGCCGATGGAACCATCATCGAATTGCGGGGTGATGGGCCCTTCGAGGTTGAACCGATCGACGTGGGGAAGAAGTCCATCACGCTCCGGGCGGCCAACTCATGTCGTCCGGTGATCAGTCTGAAAGACGATCACGGTGGACCTCTCGAGGCGCCGCTTTTTCACACCGAGGGCGAGTTGCGACTGGAAGGCATTGTGTTTCGACGAGGTGCCGGCCGCAGGCCGAGTCCAACCACGGGTCGATTGCCTGACGCGATTCTCTCGGTCCGGTCTGCTCGCTGCGAGGTCATCAATTGTCGCTTCGCGACGAGTGGTTTTGCGGTGGGGATCATGGCCGAACGGGTTGATCGCTTCCAGGTCCGAAACTGTGAGTTCCTGTGTCTGCGGGGTGCGGCCGTCGACTGGTTCTGTCCCGACGGTGGGCGATTGGAGTTGGCCAACTGTGTCCAGATGGGGCATGTGGCAGTCTTCGTTCATCCTCAGCGGCGCGAGTTGCGAGACGTGTCGGTCGTTATCCGGGAGAGCACTTTTGTGGCGGCGAACGTGGTGCGGTTGATGGCCTCGGGCCGTCGGTTGCGAAATCGTGATCCCCAGGGTGGGGTTTCCTGGCCGATCACTCTGAGCATGTCCCAGAGTGTCCTGGATGCCAGCAACGCGGTGCTGCAGGTCGAGCGTCCTCGGAGGTCGCGGCGTGCTCCGGCCGTCGAGCAGCCGTCGGGTGATTTCAGGCCTCACGATCTGGTCCGCTGGTCGGGAGAGGGAAACCTGTTTCTGACAGGCGAGAAGATGATCGCCGTGCGGCTCCAGGGACGTCAACTTCCGGTCCCGTGGGCACCACGAGGACTGCGAGAATGGGAGCGATTCTGGGGTGGCCACGAGCGAAATGCCCTGGCATCGCAACCGGGTCCCGAGGCGCGGTCCTTGCGGCGACAGGCTCTTGAGAACGTGACGGAGATCATGCCGGAGAGCTTCCGGTTGCCGGCTGAGAGTCCCGGTCGGGGGGCCGGACCATCCGGCCGTGACCTCGGTGCCCGCATCGAATGGGTGGGGCCGGGTGCTGGGTATGAGGCCTGGAAGCGCTCGACGGCTGCCCGCCGCTGAGATCGGCTTCGGCCGCGAATCGAGAAAACCGTGAAAGGTTTTCGAACGACCACCGTATCGACTGGTGGAGTGTTCTCGCGGGCCTTGCATGGGAGAAGCGATGAAGACCTCAGCCAGCGCAGGGAGATCAAAGTCACCGAGACGCCGTCGGAACTACCGTCCCGGTCGATCAGTCGCAGCCGAATGGCTCGAAGAACGGCTGCTGCTCTCCAGCACCCTGGGTGAGGCGCCGTGTTCGCCCATGCCGGTCGATGCCGGCGAGGGCCAGCAGGTTGAAACGGCTACAGCCTGCCAGGCAGCGTCCACTGTGGCCGAGTTGAATTTCTTGCCGGACCCGGGTGTCCGAATCGACCTTGGGGCGGTTTCCGAGGTGGGGATCGACCAGGAAACCGGAGAGATCTTCCTCTACTTCTCGATCGGTCCTGACGCCTACCTCGCCACCTCCAACGACGGCGGGCTGGACTTCTCCGATCCCGAAACACCCGGCGACATGGCTCACGATCCGCGAGGGGTCCTGATGCCGCAGCCCGATGAATCGGGTAACCCGATCTGGCGACGTATCAGGTGGGACACGTCGGTGGGCGGCTTTACCAGCATGGTCTCCAGCGATGGGGCGGTGTTCTCGCCCGAGGAGGGGGTCCGCTACGATCCGGCGGAAACCGAGATTACCGGCGTGTACACAGTCTTCAATACGTCTGATGGACGCGTCGGACTGATGTACATCGGCGACAAGGGCACGACCACCGCCAACGTCCGCCTGGCCTACTCGACGGACAACGGCCAGTCGTTTCAGCTCGAATACGACAATCCCCTGGGCGATGCCGGGACACACGACGAGGGGCTGAACCAACGTGACCCGGCAGCCAACCTGCTCGACGATGGACGAATCCGAGTCTTCACGATGGTGCAGGGAGGGACCGAGGCACCGCTTCCGGGTACGCGGGCCGTGACTTCGATTTTCAGTTTCACCAGCACCGATAACGGGCACAGTTTCGAGGCCGATTCGGGTGTGCGGCTGGTTCCGGAGGACTTCACCGAATTCGATGTCTGGTCACTCAACGATCCGTCGGTGATCCAGCTTCCCGACGGTCGCTACCGGATGTTCATCGCCGGACTGATCAGCGAAGAACCGGACGCGTCGGATGCGCATTGGGCCATCCTGAGTGCCACGACCTTGCGGCCCGATGATCCGGGATTCGGTGGCAACGTCCCTCATCTCCAGGGACCGACCGGAACGATCACCGATCCCACTCCCGAATTCCACTGGAGTACCGTCGAATCAGCCCAGTCCTACGAATTCCAGATCGTCCGGGGACCCGGTGGAGGCTCCGAAGAGCCGGGATCTGCGGCTGAAGGGTCTGAGGTCACGGTGGTGAAGTTCGAGGATGGTTCGATCGAATGCCGTCCCGTGGGGGATGGGCCGTTCCCGGCCGTGCTGTACAACCACGGAGGGCTGGGAACTGCCGTGGGTGGCGACCTGATGGGGACCTGCGTCGCATTGGCCGAAGCGGGTTACTACGCGCGATCGGAGCTGCGACCCCAGAGCATCTCGCTGGATGGCCAACTCGAGGACGTCCTCAGCGGCCTCGATCAACTCCGCAGCAATCCCGACGTCGATTCCGACCAGATCGCCATCGCGGGGTTCTCACGAGGAGGGCTATTGGCTCTGCAGGCTGCTGTCGAACGGCCCGGGCAGATTGACTCGGTGCTGCTGTTCGCGCCCGCGCCCGGCAAGGGCGCGATGACCGAGCTGCTCGAGGAAATCTCGGCCATCGAAGCTCCCGTCGAGATCCTCATCGCCGAGAACGACGACCTGCTGCCGCTGGCCCGGGACGTCGAGGCGGCGTTGGCCGATGCGGGAAAGGACGTCGAGTTGACGGTGTACCCGGAGTACGGGGACGACGGTCACGAGCTGTTTTTCGAGGTTCGCGAGTCGTACTGGAACGATGTTCTCGAGATCCTCAGCGACCTGGATGACTCCTCGAGTGCGGCTTCCGGAATCGAAGTCGATCACCTCTCGACTCAAGCCATGCTCGTCGGGACACATCGGCCTGAGATCCTGGCCATCGACTCGGGCGGGATGCTGGCCGTGGTGGTCCAGCCCGGCGACGATTCCGACGGTAACCGGATCAAGCACCAGGTCTACCGCTACGACTCCGACGGCAATCAGCTCGGTGAGCCGTTCGCGATCACCTGGATCACCGAGGAGTATGGCGAGCCGGCCGATCATCGGGCGGTGATCGTCAACGACGAGTTGGTCGTCGTCTACCAGTCGCTGGTATTCGACCAGGACGCGGCTCCTCACCAGGGACCCGCCGAGCAGTACGCGCTCAACCAGTCACTGATGCTGGCTCGCTACTCGCTCGAGGGAGTCGAGTTGTTCCGCGGGCCGATCGTGGCTCACGTGACCGATTTCTCCGAAGAGAACTTCCCCGACCACAGCCTGGTCCCGCTCGAAGACTCGTTGCTCGTCTCGACCGGTGCCGACAACCAGATCAAGCTCCGCGAGGTCAGCTATTCGGCCGAGGTGCTCAACACGCATTCCTTCGGGACCGAAGCGATCGGTTCGCTGTCGCCGATTGGAAACAGCCTGTTGAGCGTCGGAGACCGGGTCTGGATGATCGCCGGGTCGTGCATGGGGCAGCTTGATCCGAACGGCATCTCGGTGTTGGAACTCGATGCCCAGTACCAGCCGACTGAATTGGCGTCCTTTGTCACCGACGGGCAGGAATTGACGTTCCCGACCGGCACGCTGCGGCACAACGGTTACACGTTCGTGAGCTACGACGCGCGAGAAGCGGCCGAGGGTCACGTATCGCCTGAAGAGTCTCCCTACTCGCCGCGACTGATGGTGCTCGATGCCGACCTGAACCAGGTCCTCGACATGGCCATCGGCTCCGGTCCCGGATTCGCTCACGTGCATCCCACGCTCGATGTCGTCGATGACGAACTGGTGATTGGCTGGAGCATGCAGGCGGACACCGAAGACACGAACCGCTCCACCCCACAGGTGCAGCTCGAGCGATACGACCTGAGGTTTGTTACCGGCGAGTCACCGGCTGAGCCTGGCGAGAGCCCACTCGAGCCTGGCGTCGGCGATCCGATTGTGTTCCAGGTTGTGATCTCCGACACATCTGTCACCGTGCCGGAACTGACACCGGGCAACTACATGGCTCATGTCCGCGCGTTGGACGAATCGGGTACTTCGAGTCCCTGGAGCCAGTCGCTGGAGTTCACCGTGGCCGACGGCGAATCGGAAACCGGTCCGGTTGAAGTTCGCTTTGATCGGAAAACCGGTCACCTGGCGGTGCGGCTCCAGGAAGCCGCCGGAGTCAGTCTGCAGTCGGTCGACGGGGCTGTGCAGTTGCTGGTGAATGGACTGCCGTTTAACCCCGGTCACTCGCTTCCGGCCGCAGCCGTCCGAAGCCTGGTGGTGTTCGGAAGCCCGGGCGACGATTCGATCGACCTGAACGGTGTGACGCTCGAGGCGTTCTCGAACCTGGCACAGGTACACGTCAACGGAGGTGCCGGCAGCGACCTGATCATCGGCAGCGAACTGGCTGATGGGATCGTCGCTGGTGAAGGCCACGATGTCGTGATGGGCGGAGCGGGCGACGACCGCGTGGACGCCGGCCCGGGTGACGATGTCGTCAGCGGGGGTGATGGCAACGACGTGCTGGTAGGAGGAGACGGCGACGACTTCCTCAACGGCAAGCGGGGCGATGATCGGCTCGACGGCGGGCCGGGCAACGACACTCTTGCCGGCGGAGCGGGTGCCGATGCACTCAGTGGCGGGCCCGGCAACGACGTCCTCAACGGCCATGCCGGGATCGACATCCTGGTCGAACAAGGCAACACCGACTTCGTGCTCGGTCACAAGTCGCTGAAAGGACTCGGCGACGACCGGCGCGGCAACGTCGAGCAGGCTCGGCTGACCGGTGGTGAGGACGGCAACCGGATCGACGCGTCCGGGTTCGAGGGTCCTGTCACGATCGCCGGTGCCGGTGGTGACGATGTCCTGATCGGCGGCTCCCGCGACGATCAGCTCAATGGCGGACCTGGTAACGATCGTCTCAACGGTCGTGGCGGAGACGATCTGCTCAATGGCGACGACGGCGACGACCGCGTGATGGGTGGTGGTGGGAATGACCAGATCAGCGGTGGTCGGGGCGACGATGTGCTCAAGGGGCAGGGTGGGATCGACCTGCTGAGTGAAGTCGCCGACACCGACTTCGAGCTCTCTGACGACAGGCTCTACGGCCGGGGACGGGATCAGCTCTCGGGAATCGAACGGGCCCGTCTCGAAGGTGGTGTCGGGAACAACGACATCGATGCGAGGAGGTTTTCCGGGTCGACCACACTGCTGGGAGGAGCCGGCGATGACCTGCTGCGTGGTGGCAGTGCCTACGACCGGATCGACGGTGGTGAGGGCGACGACCGGATCGCCGGCTTTGGTGGAAACGACCTGTTGATCGGTCGCCATGGCCGCGACGTGATGCTCGGCGGGAGCGGAGACGATCGGATCTTCGGCGGAGCCGGTAACGACGTGGCACTGGGGGGTGAAGGTCACGACCGTGTTAATGGCCAGGGAGGCAGTCACGACACGCTCGCCGGAGGCGAAGGTGAGGATCGGCTTAGAGGCGATGCCCGGGAGATTGATGAGGCGTTTCGGATCGTCGCGGACTGGATCGACGAGGTCTGAACGACTGTGCAGGTTGCCCGCTCCTGGAGTTCTTCAATCCGCCGCAGGCGGACTAGGACAGCGGCTGGGTGACACGCAGGAAGGCGAAGAGGTGCCGGATCTGTGCGTTGCTGAGCTTGTCGAGCAGGCCGTCGGGCATCACCGACTTGCGGTTGACCACCATCTCGTCGATGTCATCGCGTGGGACGACCACGTTCTGGCCATCCACTCCGCGGAGGACGACGACCTGGTTGTCCTGGTCGGCGATGAAGCCGGTCACGATCCGCCCGCTCTCGGTCAGCACCGTGTAGTTCTCGAATCCCTTGCGGATCTCCGCACTGGGATTGATCACGTTCAACAGGATCTCGCGAATATCGTCTCGCTTGAAACCCGTCAGATCCGAGCCGACCTTCCCGCCCTCGGTGAACAGCGTGTGGCACTTGCCGCAGGTCTGCCTGTAGAGCACCTTGCCGGTGTAGGGGTTTCCCGCCCCCTTGGAGGTCACCAGCATGCTGTTGAGCTCCTCGATCCGCCTTTGCATCTGCTGGGTGGTCGCTCCGGAGACCTCGCCGAAGTGCTTGTGCACCAGCGATGCGATCGGCTTGCTGTTGTGCAGCAGTAGCTTCCGCTGGATTTCGATGCCGACGGACTGCTTGTCGATTGCTCCGGAGTCGATCGCAGCCAGGAACCCGGCAGCCCAGTTGCGCCGGCTGGCCAACAGCGACTGGGCAGCAGTTCTCAGCGACCCGCCCAGCGCGTTGTGCTGCCTGACGATCTGTTGACCGACGGAGGGATCCGAATAGGCCTGCAGGCTCAGCAACGCCGCCGCACTCAATTCAGGCAACTTCCCCACGTGACGGGCAAGAATGGTCGAACCCGGTGGGTATACTAGAAACGAAACACCAACCCCAAAAACAACTTCAATATTTCTATGCGACACTCCTTTGTCATCCTGATTGCCACGGTTTGCCTGGCTAGAGTCAATCCACCGTTACATGGATTTGACAAGCCGACTGCGGCGACAACAACCACGAAGTCGTTTTCAATTCATCGCCTCGCCTGGCTGACAGGGCGGTGGGAGGGACCAAGGAATGGTGGACTTCTGGAAGAAGCGTGGTTACCGCCGAGAGGACATTCCGTTACAGCAATCGTCCGCTTAGCGACGAATGACCGGACCGAATTCGTTGAGATTATCAAGATCGAAAAAAAGGGTGATTCACTGGAACTGCGGCTACGGATGTTTGATTCAAACCTGAAGCCGATTAACAAGGAACCCCATGTGTTCACGGCCGCAAAACAGGGAAAACAGAGCATCACCTTTCGGGGAGTGTCTCCAGCCGCCCATCGCACATTGAGCTATGAACGACCAGCACCAGACCGTTTTGTCATTCGCTGGGAAACACGCCAGGGGAAGCGTACCGTCATCCACCTCTCAGCCGCGCAGCCCAAGCGACAGAGAGTCCGCGACGAACGAAAAAGATGATGCCCCATGAGTTAACGAGTTTTCCTCAACCGCCTTCAACCGGATCGAGGTCACTGAGACCTAGACCCCGCCAGATCCGAACCGCGGCAGCCGGCGTCGGGCGGGGGGGGCGGGGAGATTGTGCAATTCAAGGAATAGAAACCCCTCGTGCCTCCTGAGGCTCTCTGCGGCCGCGTCCGACAGGCTCGTTAGGCCGTCGAGGAACCTGTCGGCGTCGGAATTGCTTCTGTGAACAACTGATCGGTGGAATCAGTGGCGTGAGCGGAATTTCCAGGAGAATGGGTGGACCGGATCACCAAACGAGAGATGATTGGTCATGCAACCACGGATTCA
>Ga0310122_10002819_pt1 | contig 11060 bp, 8 predicted proteins | sample CB6_Bottom_1051__FD_203503 | JGI IMG/M metagenome (GOLD analysis project Ga0310122, IMG submission 203503) | Marine microbial communities from Western Arctic Ocean, Canada - CB6_Bottom_1051 | ecosystem: Environmental > Aquatic > Marine > Oceanic | place: Canada: Western Arctic Ocean | collected...
CCGGACCTGGACCACATCGAGAGTCTGATCGGACCGGCGACCCGCGCGATCGTCATCATCGACCCCAACAACCCGACCGGCGCCGTCTACTCGACCGAGACCCGCCGTGCGCTGGTCGAGCTGGCCGAGACACACGGCATCGTGATCCTGGCCGACGAGGTCTATGCGGACCTCGCCTACGACGAGCCGGTGCCGCCGATCGGGGCGTTGGACCCCGACGCGCCGGTCATTTCCTTCTCGTCGATCTCAAAGACCTATCAGGCGCCCGGGTGGCGAGCCGGCTGGCTCGGCGTCAGCGGTGGTGGACGGCTCGACGCGGTGCTCAGCGCGATCAACGAGCTGGCTGACGGCCGGCTCTGCAGCACCGGTCCGATGCAATTCGCGATCATGGCGGCGTTGACCGGCAACGACGACCACAAGGCAACCTTCGTCCACGCGCTGCGCGAGCGAGCCGAGGTGACAACCAGGCGGTTGAACGGCATCGAGGGCATCTCGTGCGTCCCGCCACGCGCGGCGTTTTACGCGATGCCGAAGGTCGCGCTGCCACCCGGCCGCACCGACGAGGACTACGTGGTCGGGCTGTTGCGCGCCACCGGGCTGTTGTGTGTCTATGGCTCGGGGTTCGGCACCGCACCCGGCGACGGCTTCTTTCGTATCGTCTTCCTGGCGGCACCACCGGAGCTCGAGGCGATTTACGACACGATCGCGGCCTTCACAGAGCGGTTTCGCGCGAGAGGCTAGTGCGTGTTTTTCAGACAGGACACGGTGTCATGATTCGGCGTCTCCTCGTGGTGCTGGTTTCGGTGTCGGCGCTGGGGGACCCCGTCGCGGCGCAGACCGCCGAGGCACCCGCCTACGCGTCGCTGGTCGAGGCGCTCGAGCGGGCGGTGCTGGCGGGTGACTCGGCCGCATACCTGTCACTGGCGTCGGCCACCGCGGATCGGAACGCCGCGGAAGCGTTCGGACGCGAGAATCTGTACCCCGGTGTGGATCGTGCCATCGTCAGTCCACGGTTCCGCGTACCGATCGAGGATCTGCCTGAGAACACCGGCTACACGCTGACCGTCGAGGTGTTCTCCGAATCGGGGACGCGGGGACGGCTCGAAACATGGCAGCTCGAGATCGTGCGGGAGGGGGACGATGCCGTCTGGCGTATTCGCGACCAGACGTACGTCGACTCGATCGACAGCCTGCGCCACCTGAGCCTGACCCCCACCAAGCAGTACGCTGCCGACAACCTGGTGGTGCTGGGCGAAGACCTGTCGTTGACGCTGACCGGGTCGGTATTCGTTGCCGAGACCGAGATCGGGGTGACCGGGCTCGTGCTTCTGGGCAAGGGAACGATGCGTTTCACCCCGCAACCGGAGGCGGAGCGGGGTCAGGTGCGGATCTTCAGCGGTGACGAGACGTTGGAGGCACCGTTCGAAGCGGCGTTCATCCGGGTGCACCCGGAGTCCTTCAACTCACACGTCTCCACCAGCCGGATGGTGGAGCAGGCGGTCGACCCCGATGCGCTCCGGAAAGCCAGAGAGGTGTTCGATGAGTTCATCGGCCTGTCGTTCACGCTGGACCTCTCAGACATCAGCGACCGGCTGTGGTCGCTCAGCCCCGGTGTCGGCGACTTCCTGGCCGAAGTGCGCACCCGTCGCCACGGCACGCTGACCTACGCCCAATCGGGACAGCAGCCGGAGGACATCTCACTCCAGAAGCGCGAGACCAGCAAGATCATCTCGCTGTACCAGTCGGCCCGGAAACGGGCGACGCGGGGACGCTACTTCGCCGACGACGAAGCCGTAACACTCGACGTGCTGGACTACGCCATCACCGCCTCATTCGAGCCACTAGGTACCTCGCAACGGTCGATGCACACGAGGCCCGCGCTCCTCGGCTGTCGGATCGTGGGCACCACCCGGCTCGCGATGCGGGTGCGGGGGCTGCCCATCGGGACGTTCAGTCTGCGGCTCGCCGACGAGTTGGAGGTCACGTCAGTGACGTCCAGCGAGTACGGCCCGCTGCTGTTCTTCCGACTGAACGGACAGAACAACCTGTTCGTCAGCCTGCCCTCTGAGGTCCCCGGCGGCACCGAGTTCACTGTCACCGTGAGCTACGCGGGCGATCTGCCCGCCCAGGAGCTCGAGGAGACCTGGATCGGCACCGCCGCCTACATGTTCGAAGCCGCGGAACTGTTCGGCGTGGGCGAGCCGCGCTACGTCTACAGTAGCCAGAGTGACTGGTATCCGCACGCGCTCTTCCCGGACTACGCGACCGCCACGCTCGAGCTGACGGTGCCCCCCGAGTGGGGCGTCATCGCCAGCGGCAGCCCGCTCGACACGAACCCGCCGGTCACCCGTTCCCCCGGGGGGGAGCCGCGCCGGTTCTCGTTCGCCGCGATCCAGCCGACGCGCTATCTGTCGGCGCTGATCTCCCGGTTCGAGGACCATACGTCGCCGACGCGTCAGGTGCGGCTGCCGGACGACGTGACACGGCCGTCGGTGCCACGGGCGGATGGAGCAGTGTTCTACGACACCCTGACAATCGACGCGCAGGGCAGCCCGATGAGCATCAAGGAGATCGAGACGGTCACCAACCAGACGGTGGATATCGCGTCGTTCTACGCGTCGCTACTGGGCGACATCCCCTATCCGACGTTGACGGTGGCACTGACCGACAGCCGGTTGCCGGGCGGTCACAGCCCCGCCTATTTCGCGGTGATGAGCCACGAGCTGCCCAGACGCCCGGGCATGATGGTCTCGTGGAAGACCGATCCCGTGAGCTTCAGCAGCTACCCTTCCTTCTTTCTGGCGCACGAGATCGCGCACCAGTGGTGGGGACAGGCGGTCGGCTGGAAGAACTACCACGAGCAGTGGTTGAGCGAAGGATTCGCGCAGTACTTCGCGGCGCTCTACGCCGAGCGGAACGGCGGGCCCAAGGTCTTCACCGACATCATCCGCCAGATGCGGCGCTGGGCCATGCGGAACTCCGACGAGGGCCCCGTCTATCTTGGCTACCGGCTCGGTCATCTGGAGGGCGAGACGCGTATCTTCCGGGCGCTGGTCTACAACAAGGGCGCCATGGTGCTGCACATGCTACGCGGGTTGGTCGGCGACGACGCGTTCTTCGGCGGTCTACGACGCTTCTACCACCAGTGGCGGTTCCAGAGGGCGGGGACCGACGCACTGCAGCTGGCGTTCGAGATCGAGTCGGGGCAGTCACTCGGCCGGTTCTTCGACCGCTGGATCCACGACACTGCGCTGCCGGAGTTGCAGTTTTCGTCTCACACCGAGACGACCGCGAACGGGGAGGAGATCGTGCTGCGGTTCGAGCAACTGACCGAACGGCTCTTCGACCTGCCGGTACGCGTGGACCTGACCTACCGGTCGGGAGAAGAGGAAACGCTCGTCGTTCCGGTGACCGACCGCGTGACCGAGGTCCGGGTGCCGGCGCGTGGACGCGTACGCCGCGTGCGTGTCAACCGCGACGGGATGGCGCTGGCGAAGATCGACCGTTGACGCTCTGACGCTGTCAGGTGTTGGACTTTGGATGTTCGTGGCGACAGGTGTGCCGAGCACCCGTCAATCTTCGAGGTAGATCGCCGTGACGGCCGGATCGGTGTGCGATTCGGCCAGGGTGAAGACCAGCACGAACCGGCGACCACGGTACTGGTAGAACCGGGTCAACCGTTCTCCGTCTGCCGCAGCGTCGATCTCGTATCGGCCGACCTCGGCGCTGCGGCCGAGGAGGGCGGCGATGTGGGTCGCCGTGTCCCCCACCCGTATCACCTTTTCGTCATCGAAGAGCAGAACCGGCAGACTGATGGCCCCAGCGGGAACGGTCGTTGGCGGCGGGCTCTCGATAGTGGCCGTGGCCGAGCCAGCCGCGCCGCCGGTCCCGGCACGCAGTTCCCGGACGACGCTCGTGCCAACCACGACGACGGCCGCCAGGAACACGACCGCCAGCGCCCACTGAAACACCGGGACACTCCGACGTAGCAGACTCACCATGAGAGAGTGGCATCTCCGGCGCCCCGGATGCAAGGGCCTGGAGCCCGTGGTGAACGTCCGGCTGTATTCGACCGCCGCTGCATCACAGGTCTCGGCGCCACGCCGGATGTTCACTGCGAACTGCTGGAGGGCACGACCTTGATATGATCGACGGAAGGGAGAATCCAGAGCACGCTCTTCTGGAACCGTCCGGGGCGGCGCGGATGAAGCCCCCGGGCCGGTAGCAGCGTCTAACGATGTGACGACCCGCGGCTGCCGCGGCTCGTGAGTGGAGGCGAGAAGTGAGACCGACCACACGTTTTCGCGGCTATCTGACGGCAGCGCCGGCACTCGTTCTGCTGTCTGGCCTGACAAGCCCGATAGCCGCTCAACCGCCCGACGTCGCGATCAACCCAGTCGCCGAGACCGACGCGCTCCATCCGGGGACGACCGCTCACCTGGCGCTCGAGGTGAGCCTCGACCCCGGTTTTCACGTCAACTCGAACACGCCGCTGGACGAATTTCTGATCCCGACGGTCCTGACGGTGGACCCGCCCGCTGGTATCTCACTGGAAGGGGTGGCGTTCCCCGAGGCGATCCTGCTCGAGCAAGCCGGTGCCGAGCAACCGCTGGCGGTGTTCGAAGAGGAGTTCCTGATCGGCGCGGCACTGACCCTGGATGCGGCGCTGCCCCCGGGATCGTATGTCGTCCCAGGCACACTGCTCTATCAGGCCTGCAACGACCGGATGTGCTTCACCCCGACGAACGTCCAGATCCAGTTCGACCTGACGGTGGCGCCGGCCACCCAAGCACTCAGCACCGTCCGCCCGGATCTGTTCGGCGGTCTGACCCTGGTTGACCCGGCTGCCGGCGACCCTGTACCGGCGCCAGCTCCGAGCGCGCCCGCCCTGGACGACCTCTCGGTGCTGGCTGCCCTCGAGGCCTTCGAGGTCCTCGGCAGCACCGGCGGGTATCTCGACACCGAGGCGTTTCTCGACTTCATGGCGGCCGCCGAGTCTGGCGAAGGCCAGCCGGGATGGTTCGAGGGACGCGGTCTACTCACGATCCTGGCGCTCATCCTGGTGGGCGGGCTCGCGTTGAACCTCACACCGTGCGTGCTCCCGATGATTCCGATCAACCTGGCGATCATCGGCGCCGGCACCAGAGCGGGCTCCCGGATGCGCGGCTTCGCGCTCGGCGGCACCTATGGTCTCGCGATGGCGCTCGTCTACGGCATCCTGGGTCTGGTGGTCATCCTGACCGCCGGCACCTTCGGGACGATCAACTCCTCCCCCTGGTTCAACCTGGGCATCGCGGCGCTGTTCGTCGTCCTCGGACTGGCCATGTTCGACGTGCTCGCCATCGACTTCTCGCGGCTGCAGTCGAAGCTGACGATGGGCGGGAGTGCAGGCGGGTCGTTCCTGGTCGCCTTCGGGATGGGCGCGGTCGCGGCGCTGCTGGCCGGCGCCTGTGTCGCGCCGGTGGTCATCCAGGTGATCGTCTTCTCGAGCAACCTCTACGGCACCGGTACGACGATCGCGCTGGCCCTACCGTTCTTCCTCGGTCTCGGGATGGCCATACCGTGGCCGATCGCGGGCGCCGGACTGTCGTTCTTACCGAAGCCGGGCCCCTGGATGGTCCGTGTCAAGTACGCCTTCGGCGTCATCATCCTCGGCACCGCGGTCTACTACGGCTATCTGGGCTACGGACTAATTCCACGACCCTGGGTCGCGACCCAGGTGACCGACAGCGTGCAAGAGCTGCTCGAGGAAGGCTGGTATGCCTCGCTCGGACAGGGGCTCGAGGCGGCGCAAGCCGAGGACAAACTCGTGCTCGTCGACATGTGGGCCACGTGGTGCAAGAACTGCCTGACGATGGACAAGACCACGCTCAAGGCTCCGGCGGTCGAGGCCGGCCTCGCAAACTACGTGAAGGTGAAGTTCCAGGCCCAGGACCTCGGCGCCTCCCCGGCGAAGGAAGTCCTGAAATACCTCGAGGGCTTCGGTCTGCCCAACTACGCGATCCTCCGGCCACGCTCCGACACGCGCAGCGCCGACGCCGGACCTTAGGGTCCGTGTTATGAACACGGCCGTACTCATGACACGGGCCACTTAGCCTCAGGTGTCGAAACACTGCACATGATTAGATGGGCGTGGACAGTGGCGGCCGGCGGTCTGCTGGCGGTGGCGGCATGCGCGGTGCAGCCCGACGAGGTCAATCTACGGGGCTCGTTCGCGGAGCAGATTGCCGCGGTCGACGGCGTCGAGGACTTCGAGCGTGACGGCGACGAGCTGACGTTCTCGGGGCCGGACGGCCGCGGCGGCACCGGGAACTGGCGGGTGCGCATCGACTCCGCCACGCTCGAACCGGGACCGGACGAGCAGGTACCCTACCAGGGTCACGTCCTGTCGTCCTGGTATCGGGATGGGGAGCTGATCGAACCACTGGGGTCGATGTCCGGGCTTCCCGACGCGTTTCTCGACACCGGTGTCGCGCAGGATTGTTACGCACTCTGGGACACGGCGTCACACGCCTGGGGCTGGTAGCACGGACGGCCCGCTGACGTCGGTCGGCGAAGCCTTCCGGCATCGTCCGACTTCTGCCTTCTGACTCCTGAATTCTTGGGCGTCTACCCCGGCACCCTGACGCGCAGCGCACCGGGGTGCACGGTGGCCGTGAGCGTCTCGCTGCCCTCCACGACCTCACCGTCGACGTGAAACCGGATCGGCTGCTCGGCGGAGATCGTGATGCTGCTCGCCGTCCGCATGCTCACGTCCGGTTCCTGGTCGATTGTGCCGTTGAACAGACGCCGGACGCCCCAGAGCGCACGGAGTGGGCTGAGTGGTCCCACCACGACCAGGTCGAGCAGACCGTCGTCGAGCTTGGCATGCGGGGCGATCAGGGCCCCGTACCCGTATTGCCGGCCGTTCGCCAACTCGACGATCAGCGCGCGATGCTCGAACGTCTCTTCTCCCGCCGTGATCGTGTAGGCCTGGGCCACGTAGCTGAAGACCAGTGACAGGGTCGCCTGCACGTAGCGGAGCAGCCCGCGGCCGGCAAGGCGATTGAAGAGACTGGCCACAGACGCGTCCAGCCCAACCCCGGCGAGGTTGACGAAGAGGCGCCCGCTGAGCTCTCCGACATCGATCGTGCGGTCGATGCCCCGGGCCGCCGTCGCGATTGCGCGCTCGGGGCGCAGGCTGATGCCCAGCTCGCGAGCCAATCCGTTGCCGGACCCGGTGGGTACGATACCCAAGACCGCATCCTGAAACGCGAGCGCCGTGGCGACCTCGTTCACCGTGCCGTCGCCGCCCCAGGCGATGATCGGCGAGAACCCGCGGCGCACGAAATCTGCCGCGAGCTCACGTGCATGACCGGCACGTTCGGTGAACACGATCTCACCGCTGAGGTTCGCCTCGGCGAATGCGCGGCGGGCATGCTCGGCGAGAGGTCGCGTGTCCGAGGGCCGGGTGGACGAGCCGGCGTTCGGGTTGATGATGGCCGCGGCCGGTGAGAGGGGCGCTGTCATCGCGAGTCGGGTCCGCCACCCTCGGTGCGACGCAAGACTTTCACGACGGGCTGCTGCTGGACGGCAGTGCTATAGTACCTGAGGATGACACGTCGCTGGGTTCGGATCGCTGTCGTCGTCGTGACCCTGGCGACGCTCGGATTCACGGGCAATCAGATCCGACTCTCCGAACTGGCGCTCGACGATGAACAGCACGTCGAGCGTGTCTTCACCGACCTCAGCTGGGCCCTGACCCTCACGCTCGGCGATCTACGCGCCGCCCAGCAAGCCTACGTGGCGGCGGGCCAGGACCGGCTCTACTGGACCGCCAGGGTCAACAGCCATCTGGGCACGGTGCGGAACGGCCTCGAGAACCTGCGACGGCTCGCCATCAGCCCCGCGTCGATCGACGCGCTCGACTCGGCCGATGGCGCGGTGACGGACCTAGAGCGCATGGACGGGCGCGCCCGCGAACACGTGGACTTAGAGCAACCGCTCATGGCGTCGGACCTTATCTTTACCGACGGTCTCGAGTTGGCCGCCCGGGCCAGCACCAACGTCGAGCTCGCGCGCGCCACCGAACGCACCACGCGGAACGAGACCATCCGGGCCGCCCGGTCCTCGCAAGCGACAATGATCGCCACCGCCGCCGGCGCCCTGGCGCTAGCGCTGCTGCTGCTCATCCCGATGAAACGCGCGGAAGGCCCTGCCCCCTTCGAGTCGATCGACGCGGAGAAGACCGAGGCGGTCCTCACCGATGAGTTGGGACTGTCGGTGGAAGACCGGAAGATGCTCGACACCCTGGACCTGAACGCCGTCGACCCGTCGCCGGCGGCTGACAGTCCGGAGCCGGTCCCGGACCTCCGGGTCGCCGCCGACCTGTGCACCGACCTCTGCAAGGTGACGGACACGAGCGAGTTCCCCGAGCTATTGGCCCGCGCGGCCGCCCTCATGAACGCCACGGGCGTCATCATCTGGGTGCGAGACTCGAGCGGTCACGCGCTGCGACCCGCCATCGGGCACGGATACCCGGCACGGGCCCTGGCGCAGATGGGCTCAATCCCCGAGGATGGCAACAACGCCACCGCCGCGGCCTATCGCAGCGCCCGGATGCAGGTGGTCGAGCGCGACGACACCAAGAGCGGCGCCCTGGCTGCGCCGCTGCTGGCAGCCAACAGCTGTGTGGGTGTGCTCTCGGCAGAACTGCGCGCAGGATGGGAGTCGAGCGAAGCGGTGCAGGCCACCGCCGCGATCATGGCGGCACAGCTCGCGACCTTGCTCTCGGCCGACCCGCCAGCAGACACAGCCGCATCACCCGCCGAAGCCCACGGGTAGGGTGCCACGTCCCGAATGCCGCCACGCTGTGGATTGTGCCAGCAGCCCGGCGGCGTACTCATGCCGTGTCCGGTCGTTGCAAGCCGGGACGAGGGGGCAAACTCGTCGTCGCGAGGGGACCGGCACGTCACCTAGGCAGGACGGCTGACCCGGATGGGCCGTCATTCCACCCTGGTTATTGGGCCGATCCTGGCCGGCACGGCTTTTGTCAATACGGGGGCAGGTCGCGCGGAGTCAAGTCGGGATGCGTTAACTCAGGCAGGCGCTGGCATCGCCGCATCCCGTTTCGTGGGGCACTGGCGATTCCGCGCGGCCCCTTTCCTTTCCGGTGCGGGCCCTAAAGGCCGCGGTGACGTTCCCGCGGTGATCAGGAGGCCGCCGCGACCTCTCACCTCGGTTCCAGGTTCGGACTATACTGATCGAATGGAGCCGCTGAACCTGCCGCTGGACTATGCCGCGATCGAGCGCATCCTCCCGCACCGCTACCCTTTCCTGCTGGTCGACCGGATCACGGAGTTTGAGGTCGACAAGCGGATCGTCGGTATCAAGAACGTGTCCCTGAACGAACGGTATCTGGCTCACCGACCCGGCGAGCGTCCGGTGCTGCCGCCGACGATCCTGACCGAGGCGGTCAACCAGGTCGGCGCCATCCTGATTCTCGCCAAACCGGAGAACCGGGAGAAGCTCATCTTTATTGTGGGCATCGAGCGGGTTCGCTATCGCCGGCCGGCGCACCCCGGCGACGTCCTTCATATCGAGGTCAAAGTGAAACGGCTGCGCAGCCGTATGGGCCAACTGCACGGCGTGGCCACGGCCAACGGCAAAGTGGTGCTCGACGGCCGGATGACGTTCGCGCTCGGTCCCACGAAGAGGGCTGCACGTGACCGGCTAGCTGGAACCTAAGCGCTCTCGGAGAAGACCGGCGTTCCCGACGGCGGCGGAGAGGCAGCCGGCGGCGTGGCGGGCAGCGTGGCCTCGCGTACCGTCTCTTCGCGTCGCCCACCGACCGTCGAATCCGTTGTTCGTGGCGCCGCGCCTGAAATTACAGCACGACCATCAAGATCACAGCACTGGGCACCAGCACGGCCACCAGCAGGCCGATCGCGAACAAACGGGTCCCACGTGTCTAGCGAAGCATCACGATCACTGACGGCCGGCGGGGGAATGGCAACGGAGCCGACCACGTAAGAGTATTCTCCTCGAACTCGCAAGAAAGCACACCAGTTCTTGATCAACCCGGGGTCGACGAGACCCGCAGAGTCGGTGATAGAATGCGGATCATGAGTTCGAAGAAGAATCGCAGACACGCTCGTCCCGCACCTGTAGTCCAGGAGCGGTCGAAAGGTATCCCGTGGCCGTTTATCGCCATCGCGGTGGCCGTCGTCGCGGGCGCCGGTCTCTACATGGCGTGGGGGTCATCGGGCCTCGCTCCCTCACTAGACTCGACCGGCCCGACCGCCCAGGCGCCCACCACCACCGCGGCGACGGCGCCAGACGCGTCGCCGACCGGCGATCCTGGTTCCATCGCGTCGGCGGTCAGCGGGACGGCGCTCACTGCCGAAGGGCCCAACGACCTGCCGATGCCGCCGCTGCCATACACATCGCAGATGAGCGGCTCGCCCGAGCAGGTGAGACAGGCCTATGTATTCGCTGCCCAGAACCCGGGCGTGCTCGGGTACGTACCCTGTTACTGCGGGTGTGAGCTCGATGGGCATCACTCGAATGCGGACTGTTTCGTCGAATCACGCGCCGCCAATGGCGCGGTGCAGTCGTGGGACACCCACGGCATGACCTGACCGCTCTGCCTCAGTGTCGCGCGTGACGCGATGCAGATGCATGCTCTCGGCGCTTCGGTCGCGGATATTCAGGGTGCGGTCATCACCAAGTACGCCGCCACGTACCCCACGTCGACGCCCACCCCGGCCGTGCCGCAATAGGGTGCAGGGGCTACAGGAGGCAAGAGACAGGCGACAGGAGTCAGTAGCAATCTGAGGGCTTCTTTCTGTTTCAGTCTCCGGCACGGGAACGCCTCGCTGCATCGCCGTTTCACCACCCTCGACGCCCTCCGCGCGTCGCCGTACGTATGAAACGGACCACCAAACGCGCGCCCCGGCGGTCGCGCCGGTCCCGCCGGCCGCGAGCCGAGCTGCTCGGCAGCCTCTACGACTCCGTCCGGGAGGGGGTGTACATCGGGACGTTCGACTCCGACGACGGCACGACGCTCGGCGCGAATCCTC
>Ga0310122_10002820_pt1 | contig 11058 bp, 10 predicted proteins | sample CB6_Bottom_1051__FD_203503 | JGI IMG/M metagenome (GOLD analysis project Ga0310122, IMG submission 203503) | Marine microbial communities from Western Arctic Ocean, Canada - CB6_Bottom_1051 | ecosystem: Environmental > Aquatic > Marine > Oceanic | place: Canada: Western Arctic Ocean | collected...
TCAGATGTACAGGCAATAAAAAAAGAAAAGCCAGTATGTATTTGGATACACCATGTTTGAGCCAGCCAAAACGTAGGCTCTCAGAGAGAAATATATGTTGTACATCTCCCATGTTTCCTGCAGAAAACAAGAAGATTTCATGATTGAGTCTGTAGTATCTTTGTTCTTTGATGGTTAAGACTTCTTTTTGTACAATTTTTTCTAAAACTTTTTCAAACTTTGGCACCTGGTGCATTTTGGCAATGACATTAAAAGAGCCTATAGGGTTAAGTATGAGTTGTGCATGATGTTCTTTTTTGTCTAAGACTTTCACCACACGTCGCAAGGTACCATCACCTCCATGAATAATGATGTATTCATAGTCCTGCAAGCTGACATGGTTCTCAAGTTCACAGAGTGTAATAGAGTGAATGTCAAGTCCTTCATAGTGTAGTTCTTGACCAATAGAAAGTAGTGACATGTGACTCCTTAGTGTTAGTGAACCCTCTGAGTAATCTAGACGTTCACAACATCACTAGCTTTTGTCTAGGCTAGGCACTCTTTTGTAGTCCTAGCCTTAGCTAAGTCAAGAAAGAGTAACGACGCATAGGCGAAAGCTAGTGATGCCCAAAGGGTGGGCTTTGCAAATGCAATCTTGCACAAGATATTTACTGCATCTTAGCAATGGCTAGGATTTATAAATCTCTTGCACAATCTCACATTTGCAAAGCCCATTGTGCAGGTCTAGATTACTCAGAGGGTTCACTTCAGTAGCTTCGGTTATAATTATAACTATGAAACTTGAAAATGAAGATGCTCTGGACAATCTTATTATTTGTGGGCACTGTTTTACCTTACATGAAGAGACGCCCATCAAAGATGGGTCTAAAGCTTGTTGTGTAGGTTGTGGTGCAGTATTGTACCGTTATGACTCTAAACTTATAGAGTATGGCTTGGCTTTGAGTATTACGGGGCTTATTTTTTTTATCTTGGCCAATGTCTTTCCTTTGATACAAATAGATATTTTAGGTACTTCACAATACATCACCATACCTAAAACCATTTTTGCACTTTTTGAGAGTGGTTTTTTCCTGGTGGGGCTTCTATGTGCTTGTCTGATTTTTATTTTTCCTCTTATGATTTTTCTCATCAATATCACACTCTTTATACTCTTAAAACTACATCGTGGAAAAAACCTCACGAAACACTTACTCATACTGCTTTCACATATCAGTCCATGGAATATGGTAGACATTTTTCTTATCTCCATTATGGTGGCACTGGTAAAACTCATAGGCTTAGCACAAATACACATGGGCATTGCCTTTTGGGCACTGATTGTGTTTGTAGGCATTGACATTTATATTGTCAAGCAGATACATATCTCTGAACTGTGGATGTTAAGGAAAAGACTACTTTTAGACAAGGACACGTCATGATAGAAGTTGATGAAGACCAACTCATACGTTGCCCCGTCTGTGAAGCTGTCAACATCAATAAAGGCAAAAACAACATTTGTCGTCGTTGTGATTCACCTATTTACCAACATCGACATTTTTCTACAGAAAAGTCATGGGCTTACTTGATTACCGCAATGATTGCGTATATCCCTGCAAACCTTTACCCTATGCTCGTAACCTCCCAGTTTGGTCAAACAGAGGGTAGTACCATTTTAGAGGGTGTTGTCTATTTATGGGCGCATGGTTCATACCCTGTTGCTATGATTATTTTCTTTGCATCTATCATCATACCGGTGATGAAGTTTTCTATCTTGATTTATTTATTAATTAGTGTAAAATACCCTATAGGAAAAGACAAAAAAATTTCTAAACATAAATTATATTATATGACAGAAGCAGTTGGCCCTTGGTCAATGATAGACGTATTTGTTGTTGCCATACTTGCCGCACTCATACACCTCACTGCGGTGAGCATTGTTGCAGGTACTGCGGCTACGGCTTTTGCCATTTCAGTCTTTTTCACACTCTTAGCAGCACATGCCTTTGACGAAAGACTTATTAAGGAAAACAGATAGATGTCTAACAACATACCAGAAATAACAGAATCAACAAAATTTAACCTTTTTACCTCCATTTGGATTGTGCCTTTTGTTGCACTTATCATTGCAGTATCTTTGGCCTATCAGTACTTTTCTGACCTTGGACCTGAAATTGAAATTATTTTTCCCCAAAATGAAGGGCTGGTTGCCGGACAATCTGTGGTGAAGTTTAAGAATGTACCGGTAGGAAAAGTAACCAAAATTTACATGAAAGATGCTACGGAAGGTGTCATTGTAGTTGTGCGTATGGACTCAGATGCAGCCAAACCGTTTATGACAGAGTATGCAAAGTTTTGGATTGTGAAACCTGAAGTGGGATTGTCTGGCATCTCTGGTTTAGATACCTTACTCTCTGGGACATACATTAACATTTATTCTGAACCTGGAGGTACCTTTAAGGAAAAGCACATTGGGCTTAGCCAACCTTATCAAGACAGTAGTAAAGGTACATTCTTTCACCTCTCTTCACACAAAGGTAAAAATATTTCAGTGGGAATGCCTGTGTATTATAAAGACATTGAAGTCGGTAAAGTTGAGTACAAATACCTCTCTTTGGATGACAAAAGTGTTGAGGTGGTTGTTTTTATTGAAAACAGCTACGTGCAGTATGTATATAAACACTCAAAGTTTTGGATGCAAAATGCCATGAACATTGACTTTACCAAAGGTAAACTTGACATTGACATTGCTCCTTTAAGCTATCTTTTAAGAGGAGGCATAGTCTTCTCTTCACCTGCTAAGAAGAGTATACGACATAAAGTACCTGAAGATCATGTGTATACCCTCTATAGTAATAAAACAGAAGCAGAGATAAAAAATATAGGTTCAAGTATTCAAAAGAACAAAACATTTGCACTCTATACAAAAGAGCCCATTTCAGGTTTATCAGATGATGCATTAGTACGCTTCCATGGATTTAACATTGGACAAGTGATTGACATTGAACTCTCTTACAACCGAAAAATGCGTCAAATGGTTGGACGTGTACTCATTGAGCTAGACACCAGCGTCTTTTTAGATAGGTTAGATAAAAATAGCACAGGGGAAGAAAATTTCTATGAAGCAGTAGAACAGGGCTTACGTGCCAAAATTGCTTCACTTGACCCCCTTACAGGCGCACAGTACATCGACTTGACCTTTAAACACAATGATGGTGTAGGCAAAATCACCAAAGGAAAACGATACAAACAAATTCCAATGACAAGCTATAGCTCTACAGGCGTCATGACTTCACTGACTGAAATACTAGACACCATCAATAATTTACCACTAGATGAGCTCTTTGCTTCACTCGCAAAAGTGGCTAAATCTGCTGAAGCACCTGTTGAAAACCTCGATGCCATACTCATAGACTTAAAAAGTACCATGAAAAATCTGAATAAACTTACTTCTAAAAAATCTTTTGAAGTCTTACCTGATGAACTTAACCGAGCACTTAAAGAGATGAGTAAAACCCTTAAAAGTACAAGTAAAATGGTCAATGGCTATGGGGACAAGTCTTTAGCCAAACATCAACTTATTCAAACCTTGGAAGTGTTAACCAAAACATCCCAAGAGATGCAAATGTTCTTGCGCATGCTCAACCGTAAACCTAACTCACTCATATTCGGAGACAAGTAATGAAATCTACTAATCTACTTTTGGCTTTTTTGACACTGTTTGTATTTTCTGGTTGTATAGGAAGTACTAATCACTATTATGTACTTTCTGTAGCCTCCCAACCTTCACACATCTATGCACGTAAAAACAAAGTGATAGCAGTTCAAAAAGTTTCTGTTCCTGGGTATTTGTTTAAACGAGAAATAGCCACAGCAAGCTCTTCAAGCCAAATCACCTTCTTGGGTGCTTATTGGGGTGAAGATTTGGATGAAGGTTTAACCAATAGACTCATAGGCTTTTTACAAAAGAAGTTTAACCAACCTGCTGTCTACAATTATCCTTGGGGGCTAGACAAACAACCAGACATTAAAGTCTCTGTGAATATTTCACGTTTCATTGCCCAAAATGGTATTGTTTATTTGGATGCTTCTTGGAGCTTAGAAAACATGAAAAATAACAAACATGTGGCAAGACTCTTCTCTACATCGGTGGCCACAAAAACGGATGCCACACACATTGTTAATACTATGGACCAAGCATTTGCTCGCTTTGAAGAGAGTGTGGCAGAGGGTATTAGGCAATTTTAGAAAAAGATTTTAAGCGCTTTTTCTAAACATTTCCCATCTTTTTCTGTTATTTTTCTGCAAATCCTTTCATTTCTAGAGACTTTTAAGTAAATTCTACATATACTTTGTAATGCAAAGTACTTTGAAAATGGAGAATGAATGAGCGAAAAAGATGAGGTCTTGGAACATATATCAGCGATAAAAAGCCACCTAGTAGACAAACAAACGTTTTATCCTTATAACTATAATGCTACCTATATATGGAGTGTTTTAGCCATTCTTTTGACTTTTTTGATGGTTCCTGCTTATGAAGAAGGGATTGTCTTTGGGACTGTACTGGTGTCCATTTTGGTGACTTTTGGCTTTATCTCTGAAGGGATTATGACAAAAAAGGTCAACAAGATTTATGACATTGAGGATTGTACACTGCGTCAGCGTTTTATTACAAAAAACTTCATTATGCTCTCTTTATTTCTCATTGTACTCTCTGCGACTTTGGCCAAATATGAACTCTATATCCCTATCTACCTCTCTTGGTTGTTTCTTATCTCTATGGGGTATTTTGCTGTTGGGCATGTGCTTAACATAAGAAGATTTACAAAAATGGCACAGTTTAATGTCATGCTTTCTATTGCGCTTTTGGCTGTAGGTGCTTACCAGGAACATCTTGTGGGTACTGACTCCAACTGTTTTATTTTGGTCAAGTTAGCAGTCATTTTAGGCTTAGCTATTTTCCCTGCTATGATTGCTTGGCATCAGAAAAAAGAGTTAGCGCTTCAAAGTTGTGATGAGGATGAGGACTAAAAGATGTTTGATCCACTCTTACATCAAACCGTGAGGTCAAAACTAGTCTCACTGCTCATTGCCAATGAAGAACTGCCCTTTAAAGCACTTAAAGAGAGTTTAGGGGTAACCGATGGGAATCTCTCATCACATCTCTCTAAACTGGAAAAAGAGGGATACTTGAAGATATTAAAAAGTTTTGAAGGCAAAAGACCTAAAACTATGGTGAGCATCTCAAAAAAAGGGCGAAAAGCTTTTGAAGTGTATATTGAAGCACTTAAATCATTTATAGAGGAGAATTGACATGTCTACCGTACTTATCATTACCGCACACCCAAGTTCACATAACCTTACGAGAGGTATTACAAAGATATACAAAGAAGAGAAAGAGAAACAAGGTCATACGGTGAGGGTTGTTGACCTTTACAAAGAGGTTCAACTACCATACTACAGCTTTGAGAAGTTTCCAAACATTCCTGTCTCTGATGATGCCAAACGTTACCAAACCATGGTGTCTGGGGCAGATGAGATTGTGTTTGTGTATCCTTTTTGGTGGGGGACAATGCCAGGAATTTTGAAAAACTGGATTGACTCAGTACTAACCATGGGCTTTGCAGCCAAATATGGAAAAGATGGACGTCCCATAGGTTTACTGAAAGGCAGAGCTGTTACAGTCATTTCTACTTCTGGGGCACCCACTGTGTTATACCGATTTAACGGCATAAGACGTGCCAATAAAAAGATATGGCAAAAAACCATTGTGGAGTTTTGTGGTATGAAGTTTGAAGGTTTCCACCTTTATGGTGGTATGGATACACGTGCAAAAAATGTGCCAAAACTCTTTGCATCAATAAAAAAGTTGGTAAATCGTTAGAAAAAGATACTAGAACCCTTTTGGACAAGGATCTTAGAATTGAACAAAGTAAAAAAATGAACAAAGGAAAAATATGCATCAAAAATTAGAAAACTTCATGGCGAGATTTGGAGGGTTTATCTATGATAATCCTTTTAAAGTACTCTTTGTCGTACTGGCACTGCTTGCCGCACCACTCTCTCATGTCCCACAGATAAAAATGGACACATCAACAGAAGGGTTTATGCATGATGATGACCCCGTTTTACTCACATACAACAAGTTTAGAGCGCAATTTGGACGGGATGAACGCATTATGCTTGCGATTAAAAGTGATGATATTTTTTCCCTACAATTTCTAAAAGAACTGCAGTCTTTACATGAAGAGTTAGAAGCCAAAGTTCCTTACATTGATGATGTGACCTCACTCTATAATGTGCGTAATACGAGAGGTGAGGGTGACAAACTACTCACCGATGATTTACTTGAACCTATGCCAAGCACGCAAGCTGAAGTTGAAGAAATTAAAAAACATGCGATGGCATCACATTTTTACAAAGATTTATTGCTCTCTAGTGATGGCAAGATGACTACCATTATCATAGAAACCGATGCCTACTCTCATGTGGGAGAAACAGAGCGTTCCGTAGAGAGTGAATTTGATGAAGCCTTTGAAGATACAAGTTTGGAGACTTTAGGGCAAAGTAGTACAGAAGCAAAAGAATTTTTAACTGATGCAGAAAATGCAGAGCTATTGGAAGTTGTACACAGTATTGTAGACAAGTACAAAGATGAGGGTTTAGATATTTATGTGGCAGGATCACCTGCTGTGAACAATGCACTTAAAGCACAAATGCAAAGTGATATGCAAAAGTTTACTAAAATTACATTTTTGATTATTATTGTCTTTCTTTTTGTAATGTTTAGGCGTGTCTCTGCCGTAATTTATCCACTGTTTGTGATTGTTCTCTCTCTCTTGGCAACAGTTGGAACCATGGCTTGGGTAGGGGTTGCTTTTAAACTGCCTACACAGATAGTACCTTCTTTACTTTTGGCTGTGAGTATAGGTGCCACAGTACACATTTTGTCTATTTTCTTTGATAGATATAACAAAAATGCTGACAAAAAAGATGCTATCACTTACACGCTTGGACACTCAGGATTGGCCATTGCCATGACTTCAGTAACCACCGCTATTGGTGTGGGTTCTTTTTCTGGTTCAGAAGTGGCACCTATCTCCGATTTGGGTATTTTTGCCTCTTATGGGGTGATGGTCTCTTTGTTTTTGACCCTCACTTTACTTCCTGCTCTTTTAAGTATTACTAAACTCAAAGTAAAACCTAGGAAAACAGTAGGAAAGCTAGATCAAATGATGAAAAAACTCTCTATTTTTCCTGTGAAACACTATAAAGGGATTATTGTAGCTTCAGCTCTTTTGGTACTTGTGGCACTTTTTGCTTCTACGCAAATTAGACTTTCACACAACCCTTTGTATTGGTTCCAACCAGGCAATGAAAACAGAGTCTCTACTGAAGTGATAGATGCACAAATGAATGGAACAGTGACCATTGAAGCCATTGTTGATACGGGTAAAGTAAACGGTTGGAACAATCCTGAAAGACTTGAAAAACTGAATGCTTTATCTGCAAAGCTTGAAACGTATGTCGATAGCCATACACATATTGGTAAAGTCATCTCTTTGGCAACCATTGTTAAAGAGACCAACAGGGCTTTACATGAAAATAAAGAAGAATTTTACAGTATTCCTAAAAGTGAAAACCTAGTATCTCAAGAGTTATTACTTTTTGAAAATTCCGGTTCAGATGATTTGGAAGATGTGGTAGACAGTCAATTTGAGAAAGCGCGTATTACCATTAAGTTACCGTGGACAGACGCCGTAAAAGCGGTGACGGTACTGGACTATGTCACAGAAGAAGTAAAAGCTACTTTCCCTTCTGATAACGTTGAGATTACAGGGATGATTCCCCTGCTTATTAACACGTTTTCAAATGCCATTCTCTCTTCTGTGAACTCTTATGTCATTGCTTTTGTACTTATCTCTTTGATGATGATTCTTATCTTAGGTTCTGTACGTTTAGGGCTACTCAGTATGATACCAAACTTAACACCTATCATTTTAGGTTTATTGTTAATGTATGTTGCAAACATTCCACTCGATATGTTTACTCTGCTTATAGGAAGTATCGCCATTGGACTTGCAGTAGATGACACCATACATTTTTTACACAATTTTAGACGATACTACTTAGAGAGTGGAGATGCAGCTGATGCCATTGAAAAGACATTTTTTACCACTGGTAAAGCCATGGTTATTACCACCATTGTCCTCTCATTAGGTTTTTACTCCTACTTAATGGCTGAAATGATTTCTGTACAAAACTTTGGACTTTTAACAGGAACAGTTATTGTTTTTGCACTTTTAGCAGACCTTTTATTGGCTCCCGCACTTATGATGGTAGCCACTAAAAGAGGCTGGGTTAAATAGAATTAAAAATTAAAAATGAAGGATATACGATGAATATAAAAAAACTACTGCTTGGACTCTCTTTAGGGCTTAGTTTTCTGACAACAAATAGTCTGGCTGAAGATGCACAAGCTAGAGCTATTATGGAAAAAGTGGATGCTAGAGATGATGGCCAAACCATTAAACAAGATATGATGATGATACTCATAGATAAAAATGGAAATAAACGCATTAGAGATATGAAGTCATTTACAAAAGATTTTGGGGTAGATACCCATCAAATACTCTTTTTTAAATCACCTGCTGATGTTAAAAATACAGCTTTTTTAACCTACGACTATGACAATTCTAAAAAAGATGATGATCAGTGGTTGTACTTGCCTGCACTTAAAAAGGTAAAACGTATCCCATCTGCTGACAAAAGTGGCTCTTTTATGGGTTCAGACTTTTCTTACTTTGACATGACCCAAAGAGATTTACAAGACTACAACTTTAAGTTACTGAAAGAGACTTCCGTACGTGGACATTCCGCATGGATGATAGAGTCTACACCAAGAACCTCTAAAGTCAAAAGAGAGTCTGGTTATACCAAAACGGTAGCCATTGTAAGACAAGACAATTACATGGTAGTACGTGCCATTAACTATATGCGAAACGGAAAGAAAAAATACTTAGACTTAAAACGTATCCATAAACAACAGGGGGTATGGCTTGTAGATGAAATGTCAATGACCACAAAAAAAGGTAAAAGTACAGTGCATAAAACCATTTTAAAGTTTAAAAACATCAAACTCAATCAAAATATTAAAGACAGTATGTTCACGACACGTAGACTAGAAAAAGGAATCTAAATATATGATACACTTTAGGTTACATTTTGGAATCATTGCTTGTGTCTCTCTCTTGTCATATTCTACTACGTTTGCTGAAGGTGTAGAAGATGACTTTGCCGACTTTGATGATGCCCCTGTTGTGTCTGAAAAAGTGCAAATAGCAAAGAGTGAATCCATAACTATACCTGATGAAAATGATGACATGGACGGCTTTGATGATGACGAAGTAAGCACTGCGCCTCTTGTGCGCGAAAACAATGCCTCAGAAGAAAATGAACTAATAGAAAATGAAGTTCTAGACAATGAAATGTCTGAGTCAGAAGATGAGGAAGAAAAGTATATTAAAGGACTTACAGGAAAAATCACAGAGCAAGTGGCTTACTCCCTTTACAGTCCTTCCCCACACAATGACATCTCTTCTGTAAAAAGTACACTTTTTCTTGACTATGAACATAAGTTTGAAAATGGATGGAAAATCAAAACAAACGCCAGAGCGTATTATGATGCCATTTACTCTCTGCGTGGTACATCTAAGTTTTCTGCACAAGAGTTAAAAGAACTTCGCGCAGAAGTAGAACTTTTTGATGCGTACATAGAAGGGTCAATCACAGATAACTTTGATGTTAAACTAGGCCGTCAAGTGGTCGTTTGGGGACGTTCAGACACTTTAAGGGTCACCGATGTCCTAAACCCACTCGATAACCGTCGTCCGGGTATGGTAGACATTGAAGATTTACGTTTGCCTGTGACCATGGCAAAGTTTGATTACTTTGTAGGTAACTGGCGTGTCACACCTATTGCCATTGTTGAGCAGCGTTTTTCTAAAAACCCACCTTTTGGCTCTGTCTTTAATCCTTCTCCGCTTGTTGCACCAGCCAATGAAAAGTATGATGATGTGACGTATGCACTCTCTGTGGGAGCAGAGTTTTCTGCTTGGGACGTGAACTTTTATGCTGCACGTTTGCATAACGATGAAGGACAACTAATCCTGGCCACATCTGCACAGAATACTGCCATTATTAAACATGACAAAATCAACATGTTTGGTACCGCTGTCAATGTCTTAAGTGGCTCATGGCTTTTTAAAACAGAACTTGCTTACTTTGATGGGCTCAAATACTTTTCTACGGGAGATGAAAGTTTTGCTAGAACAGACTTACTTGTAGGTTTTGAATACAATGGTATTGCGGATACACTCATCTCTTATGACATCGTCTCCCGTAATTTTTCTACTTTTAATCCTAGACTTGAGGGGGAAGTCATTCCTCTTAGAAAAAATGACTACCAACATGCGTTTCGTGTCAGTTCAGACTTTTTGAATGCTACAGTCACCGTAAATTATCTACTCTCGTTATATGGAGAGAAGTTAAATGAAGGTGGTTTTCAAAGGGCATGGGTCAAGTATGACTTGCTCGATGGTGTCAATGTCAATGTGGGAGTGGTAGACTATATTGGTGGCTCGACACTCTTTGATTTAATAAAAGACAATGACATGATTTTTGCCGATATCGCCTATAGCTTTTAATCAGAGGGTTCAATAAAAGTGCATTTTGGCACTTTATATTTAAAAATACGGTACAATACTTTCAATATTTCCAAGGAAGATGATGCTTATAATGAGAAAGTTTGCAGGGCTTATGCTCTTGTGTTTGTTAGAACCCGTATTTGTAAATGCTGCTCAAGATACACGCAAATATGATGTGGAGTCTGGTATTGTTTTTTATGACATTCAAGGCGCTGCTAAGCTCACACCAGAGACCAATCTTAGTATTATCGGGACAGGTAAATTACGTTTTAAAAACTGGGGTGATACCCTACTTGAAGAGAAAAATACTGATGTGTTAACCACAGGTGCCATCCAACATAAACAACAGTTAAAAAGACTTACAAAGGTCGAACAC
>Ga0310122_10002821_pt1 | contig 11057 bp, 8 predicted proteins | sample CB6_Bottom_1051__FD_203503 | JGI IMG/M metagenome (GOLD analysis project Ga0310122, IMG submission 203503) | Marine microbial communities from Western Arctic Ocean, Canada - CB6_Bottom_1051 | ecosystem: Environmental > Aquatic > Marine > Oceanic | place: Canada: Western Arctic Ocean | collected...
AGGACAGACTCTCGTCCGAGGCGAGAAAGAGAATCATGCGTGCGATGTCTCGGATGATCTCGATACCCGGGCGTTCGCGATTGTGTGGAATCACACCATGCGTGAAAGCGATGGTGTCCATCGGGTCTATGTTCTCCGGCACGAACTCGCGGCGCATTCCCGGCCCGCCCGCCTCGGGACAGACGACGTTCACCCGGATTCCCATCTGACCAAGTTCGATGGCGGCCACCCGTGTGAGGCCGCGAAGGGCCCATTTCGTGGGCGCATAGGCGGCCAATCCGTTCTTGACCGTCAGGCCATCGACCGAAGCCACGTTGACGATCGAGCCACCCCCGCCCGCCTTCATGACGTTCGCGACCGCCTTCGTCCCCAGAAAGGGACCGAGCGCATTCACCCGCCACAAGCGCTCGACGTCTGCCGCATCCGTTTCGACGAGCGCTCGCATATGAAGAAGACCTGCGTTGTTGACGAGAACGGAGGGTGCTCCGAACTGAGCCTGCGTCGCTTCGATCGTCTCGCCCCAACTCTCCTCGCTCGTCACATCGAGACGGACGAAATGCGCAACCGAACCGAGATCGCTGGCCACCGACCTGCCCTCTTCTTCGAGAACGTCGGCGATCACGACCTTCGCCCCTTCCTCGACGAAGAGTCGAGCGGTCTGTTCGCCGGTTCCGCGCGAGGCGCCGGTAATGATCGCCACTTTTCCTTCGAGTCGGGAGGACATGAAAACTCCAATCGGGCTGCAAGAGCATTGAGAAATTCGAGGCAACGGTAGAAGTTCACTCGCACAATCGCGAGGGCCATCCTCATTCGTGAACCACGCACGGGCAAGGGGCGAGCCGCTAGACTCGTCGACTCATGCGCGAAGGAGGTTGGCGGGATGCCGAATCTGAATCTGGTTGCTGGACGATCGATGATCGAATGGTGACCACCCCCATCGACACGATCGCACTCTACGGCTCGCTCATGCGCGGGTTTGGCGCGATGGAAGCGCTCGGCATCGCTAATGCGCTGTCCTTCGCTGGACCGGCCGTGATCGAGGGAGAACTCTACGACCTCGGCGACTATCCGGGCTTGCGACCGGGCGCCGAGCGGGTGCTCGCCGAACTCTATTCCATCCTGGACGTCGGCGTCCTCCAACAGCTCGACGAATTCGAGGGGGTCGTTTCCGGGCGACCCGACGAGTCGTTCTATCTCCGCAAGCGAGTTCGACTCGTCGAGCCCACCGGGCAGCACGCCTGGGTCTACGTCTACAACCGCGAGCCGACCCCGAAGGCAAGAATCGACAGTGGAGATTGGCGGGCTTACCAGAGCGCGCGCGGACGTCCAGCCTCCCTGATCGGCGCCATCGATTCGACTGCGTGAGACTTGTCATGGCTGATTTCGTGACGAAGTTCTCGAATAGTTCACGGCGCCCGGTCATCTGCAGGAGGACTCGAAGATGGGATTCTTGATTCGAATGGCGATCACGGCGGGCGGACTCTGGCTCGCGTCGGAACTCGTCGATGGCATCTGGGCGCGCGATGCCGCGACGCTCGTCTGGGCGGCGCTGGTTCTCGGCCTGGTCAATGCCGTCGTCCGTCCGATCGCCATTCTCCTCACGCTTCCGATCACGTTGCTGTCACTCGGCCTCTTCTTGTGGGTGATCAACGCCGCGATGTTCGGGCTCGCCGCCTGGTTCCTCGATGGCTTCGAGGTCGCCAGCTTCGGTTCTGCGCTCCTGGGCGCCGTCATCGTCAGCTTGACGGGTTGGGTCGGCAACGGGTTCATCGGCGAACGCGGGCGCTACGAAGTCGTCAGGACCCGGCGTTAGCGACGAACTAGCGGAGATAGCCGAGGTAATCGGGCTGCCGCTCGATCATCGACTGGACCATTTCCTCGACGGGCGAAGCGCGATCGACCACTGGATCGACCAACAGAGCCTGGATCACGAGATCCCTCGACTTCTCGAGGATCGCCTGTGCGGTCAGGTCGTGGACCGCGACCTGATTCGCGAGCAGGCCCGCAAATCCCGCCGGCATCGCGTCGAGGCGAATTCCCTCGACGCCCTTGCGATCGATCCAACCCGGCACTTCGACGACCATGAAGTCGGGCAACTGCGGAATCAATCCGCGATTGGGAACGTTGATGGCGGCCTCCTCGTAGCGCTCGTCGGTCAACATGGCTTCGATGATCTTGACGAGCCGTTCGCTTCGCATCGCCTTGATCTTCGGATCCCCTCGAAGCGTCCACTTCTTGTAGTAGGTATAGAAGTCGAGGATCGCCTGGTGGTCCGCGGCCTCCGGCGCCCATTGCAGGTACTCGCCGATATGGCTGTCCGTGGTAATCGGCAGGCAATGAAACTTCTCGAGTAGAACGCGAAACGCTCCACGCTCGGCCCATGGACGAAGGTCGGCCCGCCACTGCGCATCGTCCTCGAGCGTTTGGCCGGCCTCGCTGGTGAGCAGTCGCTTCATGACGCTGCCCATATCCGGCACGGACTCGAAGTAGTCGGGCGCCTTCTCGAGAATTTCCGGATAGGCGTCCTTTCCTGAATCCCTGAAGCTTGCCGTGACGAGAACGCTGAAATGGTTGAGTCCGCCCGCACGAAACTCGATGTTCGCGATCGGCGTCTCGAGAATCGCGGGCAGATGCTGATAGAGCGACGCGATCTCATGGCAGAGGCCGACAAATTTGAGATCGGGGAAGGCGCGATGCACGGTCGTGCAGATGCGACTCATCGGGTTGCTGTAGTTGAAGACCCAGGCCTCGGGGCAGATCTTCTGGATATCCGCACAGATCTCGAGAATGGGCGGCACGATGCGCAGCGAATGGAAGAGTCCACCCGGTCCTCCGTTCTCGCCAAACGCCTGCTTGAAGCCGAATTGACGCGGCACGCTTTGATCGAGCTCCCAGAGCGCGAAGCGGTCGCCCACCTCGATCGCGATCACACAGAAGTCAGCGCCCACCAGCGCTTCCTCGCGCGAGAGCGTCGCGATCAGCTCGACGCGCAGACCATTCGTATCGATGAAGTCCTGGCCCGCTCGGCGCACCCGTTCGAGTGCCTCCGCATTGATGTCGAGCAAAACGACCTCTGCGCCGGCGAGCACGGAACTCTGGAAGAAGTCCCCGAGCATGTCGAAGCCGAATTGCGCACTGCCTGCACCAATGAGAACGATTCTTGTCGACACCGCGACCTCCGAGCCGGGAATTGGGTCCGGGCTCGATGATAAGCACGCCGCCGCGCGTGGGCGAGTCCCGAGCGCAAATCGACCGGACCGATGCCGTTTCGGCTGCTGGATCCGGCGGCGGCCCCATGACGCTGTTGTCTCGAGCGCCCTTCGCGGGACCGTCTGATGCCGTAGACTAGATCGCCCACCAGGAGAGCGATCGATGCCCCAAAAGAACCCCCCGGTTCTCGACTTCCTCAAGCGTTCGGCCCATGCGCTAGGCGTACTGAACGACGTCGGCTTGCTTTCGCCGAGCTACATGATTTCGATGGCCCGAGGCGCTCGCGAAAGCGGGCCGAGCACGGCCATCGGCGTGTTTGGCGGACGCCACTATCGCGGAAGCCAGACGGCAATTATCGACGACGCCGGAACGACAACGTTCGCCCAGTTGCGCACGCGTACGCTTTCGATCGCGCAGGGGCTTCGCGCCGCCGGCGTCGGTCCCGGACATAACGTCGGCATCCTCGCACGCAACCATCGCGGCTTCGTCGAGGCTACTTCGGCCGCCGCGATCCTTGGCGCGGACTCACTCTTTCTCAACACCGGATTCGCAGGGCCCCAATTGGGCGAAGTCTTGAAAAGAGAAGGCGCAGGAACCCTGATCTATGACCAAGAATTCAGCGGGATCGTCGAGCAGGCCGCGAGCGGCCTGCAGCGCTTCCTGGCCTGGACCGATCGCGAACCGAACGTCCCGACTCTCGATCATCTCGCGCGCGAGAATGCGCCCGAAGCACCGCCCCGACCCGAAAAGATGGGCCGCGCCACGATCCTCACGTCGGGTACGACGGGAACGCCCAAGGGCGCGAACCGGTCGAACACTTCCGGCGATCTCACGACGGCCGTCGGATTCCTCGAAAAGGTTCCCTATCGCGTCGGCGAAACGATGCTCGTCTGTGCGCCGACTTTTCACGCGTGGGGACTCGTCAACTTCGCAATGGGCAACACCTTCGCGAACACGCTGGTTCTTCAACGGCGATTCGAGCCGGAAAACGTACTTCGAGCGATCGAAGCCCATCGCGTAAACGTCATGGCCGTCGTCCCGGTGATGCTGAATCGCATCCTCGCCCTCGACCCCTCCGTGATCCGGAAATACGACACCTCGTCGCTGCGCATGGTGGGCTGTAGCGGATCGGCGCTGCCCGGGGAGTTGGCGATTCGCTGGATGGATACCTTCGGCGACAACCTGCATAACATGTACGGGTCCACGGAGGTCTCGGTGACCAGCGTGGCTCTACCCGCCGAGCTTCGATCGGCTCCCGGAACCGCGGGACGACCGCCCCTTGGAACGACCGTCCGAATCTACGACGACGACGACAAACCGGTCTCTCAGGGCACGACCGGCCGGATCTTCGTCGGAAACGGACAGCAATTCGACGGCTATACGGGCGGTGGGACCAAGAAGATGCTCGACGGTTTGATGTCGAGCGGCGATGTCGGGCATTTCGACGAGAATGGGTTGCTCTTCGTCGAAGGCCGAGACGATGACATGATCATTTCGGGCGGAGAGAATGTCTTTCCCGCGGAGGTCGAAGATCTGCTCTCGGACCACCCGGCCCTGCTCGAGGCGGCTGTGATCGGCGTTCCCGACGAGGCCTTCGGCCAGCGGCTCAAGGCCTTCGTCATCCTGAAACAGGGCGCCGCCCTCTTTGAGGACGAAGTCAAGTCGTATGTGAAGAACCATCTCGCGCGCCACAAGGTTCCTCGCGATGTCGTCTTCCTCGACGAGATCCCAAGGAATCCGACCGGCAAGGTTCTCAAGAGAGTCTTGCGCGAAATGGGCGAATGACTCACGTCGATTGGCTTCAAACGCTCGCTGAGATCGGGCTCGGATTCGCGGGCTTTTCGGCGTTGATCGCGGGAATGCGTCGCGGAGAGTCGACTGCGGATCCGGCCAACTCCAGCCGCGGCCGGGCGGTCGTCGAGACGTCCCTGTCCGTGCTATTCGGATGCACTCTGCCGGTCCTCCTACACAGGTTGGGGTTCTCCGAGACGGTGGCGTTTCGCCTGGCCGGCGGTTTGTTTCTCATCGCCGGTGCGCCACTCACCGTTCGTGGATTTCGCCGCGCATTGGCCATTCGCACTCAGTTCCAGCCTCCTCGACCCGTTCTCTCGGCGCTCTCTGGAGTGGCCGGTGTCGGCGGGCTGGGGTTCTCACTCGCCGCGGTGGTCGGCATCCCGGCGGCGGCGGTCCCGACCTACTACCTGGCTTTGCTGATCAGCATCCTCGGCATCGCCGCGGTCAACTTCGCAGGTTTCGTGTTCGCCATCGACGCCGGTGATGAGCCCGACGAAGCCGCGACGGTCGCGACTGCCGAAAACCGCACCTAACGGGCGATCCACTCCTCGAACCGAAGACTCTACTTCCGGAGAAAATGACGATGTATGAGGCGCTGCGACAGGCCCGAGCTGAATTGACCGCCCCGGGCGCCCCCTTCGAAGTCGTTGAAGTCGAAGTTCGAGGTCTTCGCATCAAGAGCTATGCGACCGCGCCCCCATCGCTGCGTGAGGTCTGGCTTGCGTCCGCTGCGCACAGCGACGCAGACTATCTCGTCTATGGGAACGAACGCATACGCTACGCGGAAGCCCATCGCCAGGTCGCGTCCTTCGCGAATTGGTTGATCGCGAACGGCGTCGAACCCGGCGACCGCGTCGCGATCGCCATGCGGAACTACCCGGAATGGTTGCTGGCCTACTGGGCGACGATTTCGATCGGGGCGGCTGCCGTCGGCATGAATGCCTGGTGGACGGAGCCCGAGATGGCCTATGGCCTTCGCGACGCTGAGCCGAAGATCTTGATCTGCGACCACGAAAGACTGCAACGCGTGCTCCCCACTCGTGCGGAATTGCCCCCCTGCACAATCGTCGGCGTGCGCGTCCCGGAATCCGTTCCCGGCGACGTCGTCCCCTGGAACACGATCGTGGGCGACTCCTCCGCGGATCCCACACTGCCCGACATCACGATCGATCCCGATGCCGACGCGTGCATCTTCTATACGTCCGGTACGACCGGCCGACCCAAGGGTGCCCAGCTGACCCACCGAGGCTGTGTCAACAATCTGCTCAGTCTGGCCTTTTGGAGTGTGGCCCAGGCCATGGCCACACAGCGGCGGGGTTCCGACGCGGCCTCGCCCCCAACACCAGCCAGTCCGGCGGATGGACAGGCGACCGCACTTCTCTGCACCCCGCTCTTCCACGTCACGGCGAACAATTGCATCGCGCAGTCGATGACCATGGCGGGCGGGAAGCTCGTCCACATGTACAAGTGGGAGGCGGGCGAAGCACTCGAACTGATCGAGCGCGAACGCGTGACGACTTTCAGTGGCGTTCCCACGATGGCTCGGGAACTGATCGCTCATCCGAATTTCGCAGACACCGATACCTCGAGCCTCAAGGCGTTGGGCGGAGGCGGCGCGCAGTTACAGCCCGACCTGGTCTCGAAGATCGACGAGACGGTCTCGACCGCCCGACCTGGAACCGGTTATGGAATGACCGAGACCTGCGGCGTGATCACTTCCATTTCCGCGGACTACTTCGTCGACAAACCCGAGAGCTGCGGACAGGCCCTTCCCGTCTACGATTGCAAATGCATCGATGCAGATGGCAAGACCGTCGCGGCGGGCGAAGTCGGAGAATTGTGCGTGCGCGGCGCGCAGGTCATTCGCGGCTACCTCAATCGCGAAGAGGAAACGGCGGAGGCCATCAACGACGGCTGGCTTCATACCGGCGACATCGCCCGAATCGACGACGACGGCTTCATCTTCATCGTCGATCGAGTCAAGGACATGGTGCTACGAGGCGGCGAGAACGTGTATTGCGCCGAAATCGAGACCGTGCTCTTCGACCATCCCATGGTGAGGGAATGCGCCGCCTTCGGCGTCCCCGATGATCGGCTTGGCGAGGAAGTCGGCGCCGTCCTGGTCTTGGTTTCCGATGGCGACAGCGATCCCGTGAGCGCGGCGCAGACGCTTCGCGACCACTGCGCGACGCGGTTGGCCAAGTACAAGATCCCCCGATACATCTGGATCACGAGTGAGAGTCTTCCTCGCAATGCCAGCGGGAAATTCCTCAAGCAACGATTGCGCGACGACTTCGATGTCGCCGACGCGCTCTAACCAGAGATACCTCCGTCTTGTCCAGCGACCACCGCAGAGGAATCAGCTGGGCGCTCGCCTCCGCGATCGGCAGCGCGGGCTTCGTGATTCCCTGGAAATTGGCGAGCACATACGGCCCCGCCACCACGAGCACGCTCATCCTACTGGTCAGCGCGGCCGTCTTCACCAGCATCCTGACGGCCTATCAACAAAGATCGTTTCCGACCTTCAATGGATTCGATTTTCGTGTCGCCTTGGGCCTGGCCATCTGTACGCTGGTCGGAAACCTGGCGAGTGCGCACGCAATCGAAGCGCTCTCGCCGGCCCTTTTGACCGTGCTGCAGCGAAGCGAAGTGATCATCGTGGCGTTGCTGGCCTGGCCGATTCTGGGCGAACGAATCGATCGACGATTCTGGATCGGTTCGGCGATCGCCCTCGGTGGTGTCTACCTGATTCAAGATCCGATCGCCGGAGACGATGCGCGAGCAGACGGAATGGTCTGGGCCGGCCTCTCCGTGTTCTGTTTCGGATCGATGTCGGTGATCACGCGGCGGGTGATCCATCGGATCGATGCAGTCTCCGTCAATGCACTTCGTCTCTGGGTTTCTGTCGGACTCTGGTTCATATGGAATGGATTCCCCGCAGAGCTCCATGAAATTTCACGCGGGCAATTGGGCTTCGCAGCGCTCGCGGCCTTTTTCGGCCCCTTCATGGCACGCCTATGCCTGATGGCTTCGGCGCGATACATCGAGGCTCGTCTCACCACGCTTGCAACTCTTGCAGCGCCACCGCTCACATTGGCACTGAGTTATGTCCTCCTCGCTGATCTCCCCGGTGTTCGTGCAATGCAGGGTGGCCTGATCATGCTGATCGGAATTTCGATTCCGATCCTGGGACTCGCGCGCGGCCCGAACACGAGTGACAAGGCCGAAGATACGCCGGCCGACTAAGACAGCACGGCGATCCCTCGTCCTTCGCGATTCAGTTGTGCATCCGGCTCTCGAACGAAGTCCGGCAGTTGCTCGTGGGATCACCCGGATTTCCCTGCGAACCTCAAGTTCGAGCATCGCACGGCGGATGACTAAAGGTAGATCGATCTGCTCCGCCCTCGAGATGTGAGCGGACAGATCGCATTCGTCTTGGTGGAGGCGGAGACCTGCAAATCGAATCGATCAATCAAGCGATTTCGTTTCTCGGGATGAGAGGCGCGGACCGCCGCGACGCAATTTCTCGCGTCTCGCAGGCTTCGCACGACTACGAACGCCAACGCAGCACCACTGCTTCAGAACAATCCGACCGTTCCGAAAAACCTTCGGTCTTGACCCACTTCTCGGATGAAGCTCTCGAGCGCGCCAGGAAGTTGAACGACGAGGACGGCTCCTCGAGACCCGATTCGCTCTCGCGCGAGGAAGAGGCCGAACTTCGAAAGCTCAAGCAGCGAGACCAGGAAGTTCGCAGCCACGAGCAGGCGCACAAGGCGGCCGCCGGGAAGCTGGCCTCTGGCGCGGCCAGCTTTAGCTACCGGCGCGGCCCCGACGACCAGCAATACGCCGTCGGCGGCGAAGTCAAGATCGACGTCTCGCCGGTCGCCGGCGATCCGGAAGCCACCATTCGCAAGATGCGACAGGTTCAGAGCGCCGCCCGCGCGCCCGCCCAGCCGTCTGGCACAGACCTCGAAGTGGCCGCGTCGGCGGTCAAGGCGGAAGCCGCTGCTCGAGCCGAGCTACGCGAAGAGAAGGCCAGCCAGCGGGACGCCGCGGCTGTCTCTGCCACGTCGAACCATGAGACACAGAATGGAACGCCTCGACCATCCGGCGAGCGCAGCGAAACTCGACCCTTACCGGCCGCCTACCGCAGTCATGATGCGGGTCGTAGCGGCGGTCTCCTCGACCTCGTCGCCTGAAAAAAGCCCGGCCTAGCCGCGTGAGTTGGCTTCGTCGAGGTCGTCCCTCGCGGTCAGACCCGTGACCGCATAACGGATGCGAGTACGTCCGCCGCCCAGCCGATATTCGGGCAGGGTGTCCGGACCGCAGGCACCCGTTCCGACGCCGCGCTGCCGCGCATCGAGATAGAGATGAAGGGTCGGCTCAGGCTCGAGTTCCGAAAGATGGGTCGCCCGCTCGATGGCTTCTTCCGAATAACGGCGAAGCGTGAACTCGAGGGGCTCCTGTGCGACCAATCGAATGCCAGAGCCGTCGGCGCGACGCAGTCCGAGGCGTCGAAGGCCGGTTCGGTTGCCCTCGGATTGTGGACGCACGTAGGGATGGAAGAGTTCGTCGACGGTCGCCTCGTGCCTCGCAACGTACACGCCGGCGCGACGGTCGAGATAATTCTCATGCGGGCCGAGCCCGAACCATTCGACTGCTTCGTGATCCGCCGCGAATCGCCAATGAACACCGATGCGAGGAAGATCGTCCATCTCTTTCGGCGTCTCGATTCGATGTTCGAAACGCAGGCCCGATTCGCCAAGGAAGCAGATCTGGTGATGGCCGAGGCGAAACGCTTTCTTCGAACCCTGCCAGACCTCATCGATGGAGAAGACGGCTTCATGTGAGGCCCTGCGCAAGGAGGAAGCGCGAGAGACGAGCGAAAGCCGATCAAGACCCCACTCGCGCCAGCGGGCGAGCACGCCCTGCCCATACATTCCGTCATTGTCGAGCGGCGCCCGCCAGAGCTGAAGACGAGGCGCCTCTTCGAAGAGTTCTCGCTCGCCGATCGAAGCTGAATCGAGGCGGTGGTTCGAGAGATCAATTCGCGCGCAGAGATCTCCGACGCGAACGGTGGCATCTTCTCCACGTCGCTCGATTTCGACGGGGCTCGAAGATCGCGATCTCGAATTCGCCTTTCTACCCCGCCGCGCTGCGGATGCACGCGTCGGCAGCGGAAAGGAGAACTGTTCCCAAGCCACTTGTTCTCCGCGCGCGGCCCAGGGCGTGGCCTTGCGCATATGGAAACGCAAGGTCAAGAACGCTTCGTCCACAGAGATGACGGGAGCGTTGGAGACTCGCGCGTTCCTGGCCCGGCTCCCGCGTGCGTCTCGGAGCTTCTCGAGGTCGAGTGGAAGCGTGAAGACTTGCGACTCGCCGGGCCCCAGATCCAATCGGGGAAGAGATCCCTTCTGAAGAATGCGGCCGTTCAGCGAGAGTTCGAATGTCCCGCGCAGGCCCGCTGACGACGAAAAATCCATCCGATTGCGGATCCGAACCCGGCCGCGCCGAAGCGAAACGGCTTCCACCCGAAGCGGCTGCGCAATCTTCTTCCATTCGAACATCGCGGGATGTGGCCGTCGATCGGGGCCGACCATGCCATTGATGCAGAAATTGGCATCATTCGGTTCATCCCCGAAATCGCCGCCATAGGCCCAATCGACGCGGCCCTCGGACGTTTCCCGGCGCAATCCCTGATCGATCCAATCCCAGATGAAGCCACCCTGGAGTCCCGGGGTCTGATCAATGGCTTCCCAGTAGTCGGCCAGACTTCCATTGCTATTGCCCATGGCATGGGAGTACTCGCACATGATCAGCGGACGCTCGTCGCCCGACGTCTTCGCCCAGCGAACGATCTCCGCGATCTCGGGATACATGGGCGCCACGATGTCAGAAGCGAGATTCTTCTCGTAATAGCCGCGCCCTTCGTCCCCGCCTGAAAAGGCCAGCAGAAAGCGCCGCGCGCTGATGGCGCCCTCATATTGAATGGGGCGCGTGGGATCGAGATGACGAAGATGCGCGCGGGCGGCTTCGTGAACCGGCGCATAACC
>Ga0310122_10002823_pt1 | contig 11056 bp, 9 predicted proteins | sample CB6_Bottom_1051__FD_203503 | JGI IMG/M metagenome (GOLD analysis project Ga0310122, IMG submission 203503) | Marine microbial communities from Western Arctic Ocean, Canada - CB6_Bottom_1051 | ecosystem: Environmental > Aquatic > Marine > Oceanic | place: Canada: Western Arctic Ocean | collected...
CGTACGACGTCAGGGTCTCCTCTTTTGCCTCGGACATACAGATGATCGGCAACAAGCCGACGCGCATCGCCTCATCTAGATCAAATCGTTCGCCGAGCTCTTCGGGAACGAAGGGGTGCATCTGGCGGTTGAGCGCTCGACCAGCCAGCAGGTTGACCCCGGCGCGTCGGAGCTTGCGAGCGCTCGAGCCGCAGAGAATGAACCGGAGACGTTTTTCTTCGATGAAGCGGTGGACCTCGTTGAGCAACTCAGGCAACCGTTGGACTTCATCGACGACCACCCACTGTCCGTCCGCCAGCGCCCGCAGCTCGTTGGCAAACTGGGCCGGATCCACAAGCAAGCGCTGATAGACCTCGGCGCGAAGTAGATCAACCGTATGTGCGTCTGGGAGGATAGAGCGCAACCAGGTGCTCTTTCCGGTACCGCGAGGCCCGAGCAGGAAAGAGCTCTTTGGAGGAAATTCCTGAAGACGCGAGAATAGCATTACGACATGTCTTTCGTCATTTATCCATGCAAAATGACGTCAACGTAGACATTTTGCGCAAGGCCCTGGATCTCTCTCTCACCATTCACTTGCAGTCACGCAGCGAAGACCGGCTCTTCAGCTCGGGCGAGACGGGTGGTTCACATTCGCCTCGGGCGGGGGGCTGACCCACCGCGAGCCCCTATGGGGCAAACTTCTGAATCCGCTGGTTGACCACGTCAGCCACGTAGATGAAGCCGTCCTCGTCCACGGCAATGCTGGTCCTGCCGAAATCAAACGGGTCCGAAAATGATGTCGACTGACGGCTTATCGGCTCCCCAGCTGGTGATGTAGGTACCGTCTTCGTCGATGGAGACCACCCCGACGCTGGCGTCGAGCACGTAGATACGTCCGTCTGGAGCGAAGTCGAAGGAGATGGGCCACTGGAGACTGCGCCCCCTCTTCTTCAGAGACGGCCCGATCTGCGTTGTCAGAAACGTGTCCCACACCCTGGGATTGCGCACGGTTCCGATCCGCAGCTGGCCCAGCTCCGGAAGGCAGATCCCCAGCTTCTGCGCTCCATTGGAGACAGTCCATGCCCGAGTCTCGGCTACAAAGCTGTCCAGATCCGGTCGCCGGGTGCCTTCGCCTTCCCCTGTCACGGCGAACCAGCGATCAAACGCAGTCACCATCAGGGCGTCTCCGATCGCCGCGATTGAGTTAACGTCTCCCCGCCCGCCGTGCCAGAAGACTCGTTGCACAATCGAGACCCGCAGCCTGCCTTCGACCATCTCCAGACTCAAGCGACTTGCCACGGGGATCCCCACGTTACCTGTCTCGCCCGAGGTGGTCTCGGGGAATTCGATGGGGATGTTGGTGACGAAGGTATCCTGACGCGCTGGCAGGTCGGAACCCGGGGGCGGTGTGAAGGTCCATTCCAGCGTCGCCCTCGACCGCCGATCCTTGTCGAGATGGAGGAAGAACCGGGAGGCTTGCTGAAGACGTCGCACTCCAGGCGGAAGTTCTCCCACGCGTCGTCGCGCCGGCGCGCTCCTCCGTCCGCGGTCAATGGCGAGATCCGGCCGTTGGCACTGAAGACAGGCCCCTGCAGATCCCAACCGTCGACAGGACCCTCTGCAAGCTCACCCTCGGGGAAAGCGGAGAAGTCCTCGCTGAACAACACGTTGCCAGCGCTCGAGACCGACACGTTGTCGAAGATGGCGAAGTCCCCGCGCAGCAGGATCTCTCCCTCAACGACGGCCTCCTCACCGGCAAGGGGCAAAGCCAGCTCCTCTGTGAAGAGCTCGATTCGCTGCTCGATGGGCCGCCCGTCAGGTTCGATAGCCACCAGGAGCGCACCCTTTTGTCCAAAGCTGTAGATCCTCCTACCGGCTGCGTCGAGGGCCATACTCGTGCCCCCGCAGAAGACGCACCCATCTGCAACGAAGCCCATGCCCAAAACCCTGAAACCCCAGGCAGAGGCGAGGAGATCTCCAACCTGCGGCAATTCGGGCAAGCCATCATCGCCGATGAACGCGGCGCCAAAAATAGGCACGACATCAAACGGCCGGTGGTGTTCCAGCAGAGACCCGTCCGCATCGAATACGTAGACCTGAACGGCAGTCTCGTCGGGGGCGTCCTCCAGGGCCAGAGCGGTGATACGATTACCCGGTTCCCGGTAGAGACGGATCCAGTAGAGATCGCCATCCAGATCCCAGCTGTCGACGAGGGGATGGATGATGCCGCCAAGCTCGTCGCTCGTCAGCTCCTCCCCCAGCTCCGTGCGCACCACAATGGTGTAGGCGTACTCCGTGTTGCCCGCCAGACCGCTGTCGACGAGGGCGGTCCGGGTGAGATCGGTGATCTCGGCCACGATCTCAGACTGCGCCGCGGTCGAGCGCCGGACCTCGTAGCGGTCAAAACGCGGACCGCTGTAGGCCGTCCATTCGAGGGATGCCGTCGCCGTCTTCGAGTCGAACTCCAGTAGAGTGATCCGCACCGCGGGCAGATCGAGAGCCTGCACCTCCCGCGCCTGAGAGGCGACCTCCAGCCCGGCGGCATTGACGACCGCGACCCGAGCACGCCGTCGAGCTGCTGGAGGAGGCCGCGGACCTTTTCGATCGCGCCCGCAGGAAGGACCCGACCTACGCCACTGCGGTCACCAATCTGTCCTGTGTAGCCGACCTGCTGGGCGAATTTGAAGAGGCCGTCGTACTGGCGGGGAAGGCGGTCAGGATCGCCACCAAAAGCGGGGAGCAGTTCTCCCTGGCCGGCGCTTTCGCCATTCGGGGGATTGCCCGCTTCCACGCCGATCCCGAGGATATGGAGCGGGCGCGGCAGGACCTGGAACTTTCGGGCGAACGCCTCCCGGGCCTGGCCGCCGCCAATCTCGCCGTCCTTTCGGGGGTGGCGGTACCCGAGATCTCCGCCAGCGCAGGACCGGCGGACGAGGTAGAGCAGATCGCCGGCTTCGGCCGTCTCAACTTTGACGAACTGATCGATATGCCGGCAATAGCGGAAGTCCCCCGAGAGAGCCGCGATCGGCCGGCTATCGACATCTTCAGGAGCGAGGGGGAGGGGTGGAGATCTCTCGTCATCGAATCTCGCTACATCACGGTGTCGATCGTGACCGCCGAGCCCGGATACCGGGGCGAGACTGAGCGGGGGATAAAAATCGGCTCAACCCTGGACGAGGTAACCAAAGCCTACGGCGCCGCGTACAGGACCGTAGTTGGCAGACAAGGAGTATATCACGCCTTCGATGGCAACGGCATCCTCTTCCAGACCGATGAGCTCCATGGGGTAAGTCGGTGGATGATATACGCGATCGACCAGTAGAACCCTCTCGATCGTACACACCTACTCCATCCAGTAAAAACTCTCTTCGTCCAGTGACATGTCGGCGCTTTTCAGCTCCCCTTCGCCAGATGGTCCTGCCTGCTGCTCCCGCGCCAACGGCGCGGCTTTACCCAGAGCTGCCATAGCCCGCTGGTAGTTCTGCTGGTACCCCTTTCTAGCCGGCTCCAGTTCGATCGCCTGACCGAGGTATTACGCCGCCTTCTGCACGTCCCCTTTGAGAAAGTAGGATATGCCGAGGTGGTTGAAGACGTTGGCGTCGCTGCCGCCCAGATCGACCAGGCGGCTGTAGGCCGATTCGATCGCCTCGTCGTAACGCGTCAGCGAGGCGTACACCCTCGACAACTCCGACCACAAGGCGAGGTTGTCCCGGCTTTCCTTCAATGGCGCCAGGTAGGTCTTGTCGATATGGTCATCGATGCGATCAGTCAGGCGCGCCTGCTGCACGGCCACGCCGCCTTCGATCTCCGGTCGCCGTGGCGCCGCTCTCGCTGTCCCAAACCTGGGCGCCACCGGCTCGTAGCGCTCCCAGGCGCTGGCGGTGTCCACCACCAGACGCTTTCGATCTCGCCTCGGAAGCCCGGCCATCTCCTCGGCGCCTGCCCGCCAGGCTTCCTCGAAAGACTTGCCGATAAAAGTGATCTCCACTGGAATCCACAGGCGATCTCCCCTGATGAAATAGACCCCCTCGTCGAAGGGGAGCTTGAAGGCCATGCGCCGGGAAATCCCGGTGTCGAACAACATGAAGATGTGCTTGGGATAATCGACCAGTGCCGTATGCACTCCCGCATTCTCCAGCAGAGAGCAGTACACCGCGGTGAGATCGTCGCAGTCTCCTCTCCTGTCTTCCAGCACTTGAGCCGGGTATTTGATGTGATCGACGACCGACCGATTGGCGGTGGGGCGGGCATAGGGGCTGTTGGCGTCCTCTATATAACGCACACCGTGCGCGCCGAGAGCTTCGAACAGAACCATCGCTTTCATCAGATTGCGCCCGGGATTGCCCAGCGACCCGATCTCCTCCTCGAAGGCCAGCAGCACCGACTGCGCGAAGGCCTCCACGGCGGGATCCCCGGTGGTGACAAACGCCGCCGCTCTTCTGACATCGTCCCACACCAGGGCGCCGCGACCGTGCAGGACGACATCGCGCCCCGCCTGCAACGACACCGGCTCCCCACCGATCTCCGCCCGGAGTCCTACTTCTACACGCACCTGAGTGGGACCCTCCAGGTTCAGGGTCTCTGGCGCCAACCGCGCCTTCAGGGCCACTTCGCCCCTCCCGCCGGGCGCCACCTGCACCACCTGCTCGGTCGGGCGTCGCATGCGTCCCGGAATAAACAGGCTGAGCGTAGCGCTCACCGAGTCCGGCCCGTCGTTGACAACGACAACGCTTCCCACCGGCTGGCGCGCATAGGACCTGTAGAAAGAGGCGTACAGATCGTGGACTTGCAGATCATCCAGACGCAAAGAGGCCACCCGCCCGACCGCACCCCCGCCAGCCCCGGCTTCCCGCGATACTTGACTCCTGTCCTCGACGTAGGGCTTGCCGCCGCCTTGCGCGGCGAGGGCCTTCTCATCCATCTGCGGCGGGCGCAGGAGGAAGATCGCCGCGACCACGGCCGCCGCCAACGCCAGTACCGGCCCAACGAAGGCCGGTCGGCGGAAAAACGGCATGGCGGTTGTAGAAGAAGAGGCCGCCCGAGGGTTTTCCCGATCACTCTCTTCCGGCATCTGGTTGATGAAGCGGGCGAACTGCGACGAGAACACCCGCAGAGGCGAGCCCTCCGACCTGACCACGTAGCCATCGTGCGTCAGAGCCCCGAGGGCCGCTTTGCCGCTCTCGATCCAGCTCGCCCCCGGCGCCAGCAATGCCCTGCTCAATGGCGTTGGAACAAGCTATCTGGAGAAAGAAAGGCAGATACCCGCTGAGACGCAGGATCTCATCCGCCCAGGCCTCCAGGGGCTCACCGGCAGCAGCCGAGGGGACGGCGATCATACGACGGGCCTCCTCGTCGGTCATGGGACCTACGTGCGTGGTGGTGAAGATGTTGAAGAAGGGAGACTCCGAAATCGCCTCGCTGTGACAGAGGGCCCGCAACGGCCTGCGGGAGGAAGTGATGTAGGCGACATTGTGCAGGTTGGCCAGCGAGCGCAGCGCACCGTAAAACTCGGACCCGAAGGCAGCGCTGCCGGTGACGATCTCGAACTCGTCGAAGAGGCAGACCAGCTGTAGACCGGCTCTATCCAGTGCGCGCGCCGCCCCCTCCAGGTCGGACAGGTTCGTCAGCTCGCCGATTTGCAAGCGCTCGCCGGCCGCCTCGGCCAGGTACTCGCCGAAAATCCGACAGAACCCCTCCTGGTCGAGCTGGCGCAACCCCTGGAAATCGATAAAAATGAAGACGTAGCGCTCCGCGCCCTTCAGCCGCGAGCTGTAGATCTGCGGCTGGGAGATATACCACAGCAGCGAGGACTTCCCCGCCCGAGAAAGCCCAGACACAGCACTAGGTAGCGGACGAGGACCATCGGAGACAGGAGGGGGCTCACTGGCAACGGAACTACGCCATCTGGCTGTCCACGGGAAGAATCAGGCGCGACGGGTATTCGGAACCGTAGTACAGCGTCTGTTGAGCCGACACCAGCTCTGCATCGGCCAGGTCGTTGCGTCCGGTATTGTGATTGCGATCGTGATTGGGAAAGTCGCTGCTGGTGATCTCCAGACGGATGCGGTGACCCTCCTGAAAACGGCAGGCTGTGGGCCCCAGCTTGACCCTGATCTCCACCACCTCGCCCGGAGTAAGCAGCTCCTCCACATCCAGGGAGTGCCGATGCCGCGCTCTCACCATGCCGTAGCTGATCTCCAGGGCCGGTCCCTTCGCGGGGGAGTCGAGCGCGGCGGCAGCGTCGCCGTCGCCAGCCGGGTCCCCATTGCCAGCCGGGTGCTCGTCTACCAGCCGGGCGAAGAAATCCGTGTCGGTCGCGGTGGAGGAGGCAAACAGCACTACCTCGGGATAGCCGGCGATCTCCACCGCCTTCTCCAGCGGCGCGGTGCGGTAGTAGAGGATGTCCTTGCGGTGCTCGAGCACGCGGCGATCCGCCGGTGAGGTGAACAGCTCCCGGCTCCACAACGTCGGAGTCGGATCCCGCGGGTCGTACACGTAAGAATCGGTGGGAGCGGGCGAGGCTGCGCGCCGCGCGCCTGCCGAATCCGTCCCGCCTTCACTGGCCACGTCGCTGGCCCCATCGTTTGGCCCGCTTCCCTCGAGCCCCCCATCCCCGTGAGCCGATCCCGCGTTGCCGCCACTGGCCAGACGATACTCATGCGGCTCGGTCTGGGGCGGCGGCCAGCTGTCGGCGTGCCGCCACTGGTTGCAGCCCATGACGAAGTAGCGCATCGCCGGCTCTCTGTCGACGCCGTTGGGCAGCCCCTTCAGCCAGTAGTCGAACCAGCGGATGATGACGTCGTTCAGATCGATCGGGGCCTGGGGTCCGAAGTCTATGTCGCCGACCTTCCGCTGGCCGAGAGTCGGGTGGCTCCACGGGCCGGCCACCAATTTGCACTGGGTCCGCGCCACCTCCGTGCGACCGTTTTGCTGCATGCCGGCCAGGTGCCGCATCGAGTCGTTGCAGTGGTCGTACCAGCCGCTGAAGTCGAGATTCGGCACTTCGACTTCCCGGTGCGCCTGCTCGAATTTCCAGGGCTTGCGGTTCGGGTGTCGCAGCCAGTCTTCGGCGTATTCGGCCATCCCCTTGGGCAGGTAGCGAGGCAACTCCAGCCAGGGAAGAAACCCGAGCCAGTGGCCCTGGTCGACCTCATCCCAGGCCTTGCGCCCCTCTTCCGGCGTGTGCGCGCCGGGCTCACCCAGACGACGCCGTGTGTCCGGGGCCATCGAGGTCATCCACCATTTCACCCGCCGACCGGGCCGAAAACCGCCCGGCCAGTCAACCGCCGTCAGTTCCAGGGGAATAGTGTAGGCAGCCATCGCCACCAGGTGCGGTGGCCGCAGCCGAGCCAGCTGCCACTGCATCCACGCGTTGTAGGAAGCCCCCATGGTACCGACGCGTCCGTTGCAGAAATCCTGCGCCGCCAGCCACTCCACCGAATCGTAGCCATCCTCGGCGTCTCCCGTGTGCTCCTCGGTGAAGGGGATGTAATCCCCGTCCGAGGCGTAGCGACCGCGGCTGTCCTGGGTAACTACCGCGTAGCCGGCGCGCACGTAGCGCTCGTATCCTCCCGCTGGCTTGCGATACGGCGTGCGCAGTAGGATGGCGGGAAACTCCCCCTGGCTGTCGGGGCGAAAGACATTGGCCCGCAACACCACGCCGTCGCGCATGGGAACATCTACGTCCTTCTCTTCAATAATCCCGAGGACGCCGGCCTCCCAGGCCGCGTCGGCGACTAGCTTCGCCCGCTCGTCGGTGGCGCCTGTATGTTCTGACACTAGCGAATCATTCCTGTCTCGATGGGGGTGAGGGGGACTTCGAGACCGTCCTCGCCAAAAATGACGTGTCCGTCGAAGATCTGCCCGACCTCGCCAATTACGCGCTCGCGCACCCCCGGTGATTCCAGCTGCTCGGTAATGTGGACCAGGACCAGGGTCCGCACGGCGGCGTCGCGCGCTGTGCGAGCCGCGTCCAGATGCCCCGAGCAGCAGTCGGTCATGCGCTTGTCGGTGATGGCGATGTTGTCGAAGTGACACATGTGAAGGAGCACATCGGCGTCTCTGGCCAGCTCGGTCAGCCGCGGTGTCGGTGCGGTGTCGCCGCCAAAGACGATCGTGCACTCATCCGTAGTCAGCCGGTATGCCAGACAGGTGAGCTGGGGCTGGACATGGACGACCTCCGCCGTCTCCAGCTGCCACCCGTTCCCTTCAACCACGCTATGGTCGGCGACCTCCGTCACCAGGGGGGCCGGGCGCTGCCGCGGCAGTTGGCCACCGCGCATCTCGTAAATGTAGTGGCTCCCCGGGTGCTGGGTCCGCGCCGCCAGATCGGGGCCGTAAACCCCCTCTTCGCCGAACAGCTGCTGGGTCATGCGGGCCAGGGGCGCGGGTCCGCACACCACAAGATCCGGAATCTTGCCAACCCCCTGGTCCCAGCGGGTCAGCACCAGATACCCGTAGTCGACACAGTGATCGTAGTGCAGGTGAGTGAGAAAGAGCTGGGAGATCTCCCGTGGGTTGATCCCTTTTTCGAGGAGGCGGCGCACACAGGCGGGCCCGCAATCGAACAACAGTGTCTCCCCACCGACTCTAAGCAGGTAGCTGGAGCCGCCTCGATGAGTGAGGGGGGAGGGCGATCCCGTGCCGAGTAGGGTCAGTTCAGCGGTCACGAGATCACCTCTGCTCCCGATCGCCTGCCCCTTCGTTAACCGAGCGACCAATCGTGTCCAGCTGCACCAGCAGGGCCCCGATCCCCCCGTCGTCGACCGGCTGCTTCTCGAGCGCGTTGGCCAGCCGGTCGTCGAGCTCGCTGCGGATGTCCGCCCAGCGGGCCCGGTGAGCCTTCAGGGCTTTATCGATGGGCGAGAGCCGCGCATATCCGGATTTCAGCAGCAGCATCTTGTCGCGCCCGGTGAACTTGCCGGGCACATCGAGCTGATAGAGATACACGCCACTGCCCACTCGCTGCCCGTCGTCGGCGGCGGCGAACCAGGTAATCTCCTGGGGCCCCGCGAACTGGTACTCGTCGACGAGCACCCGGACCTGCTGCCCGATGGAACTGTATATGGCGAGCCGCACATCCGAGTCTTCGGCCAGGACATACCGCAGGGTTGTCTCCGACTCGAAGGGGTTGGGGTAGCTGGTCAGCAGGGCGAAGGTATCCGCCGCCGCCGGTGGGGCGTCCTCCTCGAGAATGACGGTAGCCACATGAACGCCCAGGGCTGCCAGTTTGGTTCCCGGTTCGACCAGACCATAGTCGCTGTTCCTCAGATCAGCTTCGTCGAGGCGCAATTCGGCTGCCTCGGAGGGTAGAATCCCGGTCCAGGTCTGGCCTGGCAACGACTCGAAAACGACCGGTTTGCTCTGCTCAAAGTCGGTGGATTCCTCGAAGCCGTTCCACCTCTTGATGACACCGGAGTGCACCTCGAAACGACCCTCGACGTTGATCTCGCAACGTGAGGGATCCACCCCAGCACCCAGTCGGTCTCCCTCCAGGAGCACCCGGGAAGGGCTGTAGATCACCAGACTGCTCTCGGGACCAATGGTGAGATCGCCGTCGATGACGATGTCGCCCATCCACCGCACATGCCGTTGACGCTTCCCGCCCAGCGCGGCAGCTGCACGTCCACCTGCATGACGTCGCCATCGCGACGCATCTGAATGTCGAGCCCGGTCCTGGCATCGGATTCACTGCCGTCGATATCGGTGGATGGGTTCGACTCGTGGCCGAAGTGAGCGCGCCGACGCCCGTCGAAAGGATCTGTCTCATCGCCCAGGTTGCCCTTGTGCGCGGTCCGGTACCGCGCATCGGGGGCCCAGAAATCGAGATGGTCGAACCCGGCTTGGCGATTCGGGTTCCCCTCGTCATCGTAAAGCCCGTCGGCACAGATCAAATCGACGAGCTTCTTCTCCTCCTTGTTGTTGTTTGCCGGACGCGAGCGCACATGCCAGACCAGGAGCCCCTCTCCAGGAAGATTCCGGTTGTAGTATGACTCGCGGCTGCGGTACTCCAACAGCAGGTATCCGGGTGAATAGGTTGCACTTCCCCACCCGACGGCAAAGAACTCGGTGCCGAAAGGGATCGAGTAAATCTGCCCTCCCTGCTGAAGGTCGGCGATGGTCAGGCCAGTCACGTCTTCGCCGATCGCCACCAGCTTGTCGTTGTCGGGACCGATCCACCCCAGCTGCTCCAGGCTCCACGGACAGAACGGGCGCGGTCCGTCGCTGGCCTTGCCGCGCCCCATGAGTCCCCATCGTCCGATGCCGGCGCTGTCGTCTGCTGGGCCGCTGAATTTCCTGTCGTAGAGATCTGGAAGTCCGAGGCTATGGCCAAATTCGTGGGTCATGATGCCCACCGTCTGAGAACGGGTGCCCGCCCGCATAATGTTACCATGACTGCGATCGCCGCTGACGCGGATGGGGGCCCCGTCAGCTCCTTTGTCCTGGGTCTGAAAATCTGTCTCCGACTCTCTCAGGCCGGCGATCCCATTGGCCTTGCCGAGGATAAAGCCCTCGGGCGTGGAGCGCACGAGGACAAAGACGTAGTCCACCAGACCGTCCTTCGTCGCCGTCGAACTCGCCGAAATCGATATCCGCGTCCACCAGTTCGAGTATATCCTCGACAAAGTCGGCGTAGCGACCGCGCTCCCCAGGCCGCTTGGTGACGTAGCCGGATTTAGGAAGCGGTGAAGTGTACCGCTTGGGCAGCGAACGGCCCCGAATCTGTAACTGCCCGAAGGACATGGTGTCGTAGAAGTGGGCAAAACTGCCCGGCAGCTCAGCGTCGAAGAGATTACCGGCGTAGTCCGGTACGCTGCTGTCGCCCGCTTCGTCGCGGAACTGGGCGAAGATGACGAGGGCGCTCAGCGTCCCCTTCGAGGGTAGCGGATCGACCTTCCTGGCAAAACCGAACGCGCCAGAAGCAGAAGTGGGGACTTCGATGAGTTCGTAGGGCTCGGGAGTCTGCTCCCCGAAAGGCAGGACGGTCCGGACGACGGCGCAGCCGCTCAGGAACAGTGCGCCCAGGCACAGAGAGGTCAGGCACAGAGTGCCCACACGCAGGGCGGAGGCGGTACAG
>Ga0310122_10002824_pt1 | contig 11052 bp, 5 predicted proteins | sample CB6_Bottom_1051__FD_203503 | JGI IMG/M metagenome (GOLD analysis project Ga0310122, IMG submission 203503) | Marine microbial communities from Western Arctic Ocean, Canada - CB6_Bottom_1051 | ecosystem: Environmental > Aquatic > Marine > Oceanic | place: Canada: Western Arctic Ocean | collected...
AGGTTGTTGTTGACGGTCTGCTCGGGATAGTAGCCGCTGTTCAGATGCAGGTAGCGGTCGTTGTCGTATCCGCCGAAGTAGTTGACTGAATCCCAGCCGCCATCCTCCGACCAGACATCGATGCTGCAAGAGTCGTCGTAGACGATGCGGTTGGCGATGCCGTTGCTAGAATAGTAGACTACCGAGTAGCCGACGCTGCACATCAGATCGACATCCAGGAAGGCCGAGTCGGCGAGGGACAGATCGATTCCCGAGAGAACCAATACCTCATCCTGATTGTTGTAGTAGCCGGTCTCGGACTGGCCGTTCGTCGAGTTGGTGTCGCGTACGCCCACCCAGTAGTAACCGGTCGGGTTGGTGTCCGCCTCCCACGGATCCGGCGAAGCGGTGGCGTTGTTCTTCTCGAGGTGCCACGAGGTGCCATCCGGAGAGCCGGAGAACTCGCCGGTGTGAGACGCGCCGCCGAGCATGCAGCCTGCGCAGTTGGCGTTGTTGACATTGCCATCGAAGTCGTTCGAGTAGACTACCGTGTCCGTCCCCCCGGTGACCTCACTGACCCTCACCTCGACATTCACCGTGCCGGATATAGTCTCAAGACCGGTGTTGCGGACCGTCACATTGACGTCACGGACACCTTCACCGAGGGTTGCTCGTCTGGTCGCCGGATTCCAGGTCGCCGGATAGACGGTCAGCCCGCCTATACCGACGTCCTGCGCGTCGAGTTCGACGATCTTGACCGCGTCGACCGCGCCGGCCCAGCCCTTTGAATCAATCCAGAGAGTGCCATCTGAGTAGGAGAATGTGTAATCGCGCTGGCCGACCGCGAGGTCGAGAGCGCTGTTCGCACCGCCGCTCAACTGGTCGACGATGACGATCGTCGGGCGACGGCCGACATTGAAGGACTGAGGACTGGCCCAGCCGCCGCTGCCATCGGAGAGGATGATGTTGACGGTGTTCAGGTCGAGAAGATTGTCGGTGTTCAGGAGGGTCTGGTTGCCCAGACCGGTCGATGTGACCGATGTCACGGTCAGCAGCGTCGGCACTACGAAGTCGACATGACCATCCTGATTGACGTCTTCGATGGTCACAGATGCGCCGACGAAGTCCCCGATATCGGCCTTGTTGCCGATGTTCCAGTTGGCGCCGTTCCGCAGCGCGTAGGTGATGTTCTGCTCCCAGCCCTCGGTCATCGCCACCATGTCGATCACCCCATCGGCGTCGGTGTCGGCGATGTCGATATCGCCGTCGTACGGCGTGCCCATCGCGAACACGTGGGTGTTGCCGGGGCTCGTCGTCGGGTCGAAGAAGCGCCCAGTGAGACAGTCATACTCGACGACCGTGATGTTGTCCCAGTCACCCGCATCGAAACCGGCAGGGCCGTTGTAGGCCGGCGCAGTGATCATCCAGGCATCGAGGTCGTCGCAGGTGCCGGCGTTCGGTGGCGGAGCGATCTGTGACTGTTCGCCATATTCTCCGATCTCCATGCCGTAGTAGTAGTGGCCTGTCGCACCACCGAGCGGCATCGTCGTGCTCGCCTGATTCTGCACCGCCGTCGGGTCGGGTCCGTGATAGACCGAGAGCACCATGTTGACGATGGTGCTGTCGATGAACAGACCGATGATGTCGTCATCGCCATCATCATTCATGTCAGCAACCCTGATGTCAATCATGTACGGTGAGACAGTTATCGAGTTGGAGGAGGTCCAGCCGCCTTCGCAGTCGCCGTAGAGAACCGTCAGATTACCCATCACGGCGCCGCCGCCGACCACTCTGATGTTCGCATTGAAGTAGATGATGTCTGGGTTGTTGTCACCGTTGATGTCGCCTATCTCGACGGCCGAGGCGTCCGCGATGTCGTAGAAGCCGGCTCGGCGAGACTGGTTGTTGGCGATCCAGATGTCCTGCCTTTCACTGAAATCGCCGGCGTCGTTGTACAGAATCGAGATGAACATGCCCATGTCGCTGGCCGTCACCAGATCATTGTCGCCGTCACAATCGAGGTCACCCGAGGCGACATCGAGCGGGTCTCGCTGGACATGGTAGGTCTTTACCCGTGAGGCGGAAGCCGGGGCCATCGACAAAAGGATGGAGCCGAGCATCAGACTGACCAGCATCAGACAGCGACGGCGGGTCTTGGCGTAGTCGCGCGGCTCATGGGGGTGGTTCATCATGTGCCGCGCTCTCGGCAAGTCCCTTTTATGTCTTCAGTGGCCACGACAGCCCACCGCTATGCGGTGCGATTACTGACCGATGCCGATCGGTCATCCCCGAAAGGGATTGGCAGGTGGCTCCACCGACCTACGAAACCAATCGCCTCCAGCGCCCGGCAGACTCACTTCGCCTCGAGCCAGTGCGGTGCCGGAGAGTAACTGATAGAGCCGGGCGACAGGACCTTCTCGAGACGACCGAGGACCCACAGCCGGTCTAGGAACTCCTGCAGCTCGACCCGGTCCTCGGCGACTCGGCCGGCAAGCAGATCGAGGATGGAATCGGCTTCGAGTTCGGTCACCCCGTGCTTCCGCACGACGGCTTTCAGGAGCAACTGAAGCCAGGCCTCGGTCTGCGGATCCTTGGTCGCGCCGTTCTCCAACGGCTCCGGTACGGCGACCGTCTCCAGCATCCGTTCAAGCGCCGACACATCGACGACAGGTGACGTCGGCACATCGAAATCGGCGAACTGATCGGTCAGATCGAGGCCGCCGATGGTCCGGACGACGGCCGGGATGAGACTCGGATCGGGCGGCGGTCCGGGCAGTCTCGGCGCGGCTTGAGATGATATGCCGGCATCGTCAATGGCACCGATCGAGCCGTCTGCACGAGCCGCTGAGGTCATCGTGACGCCGAGTGGCATCGACCAGCCGAGCCGGTCATCCTCGAGCCCGAGCGTAGCACGAATCCCGGCGACCCACGCCGCGTCACCCTCGACGACGACATCGATGTCGTCTTCGGGCGACCTGAACCTGTACCGCACCGGACCTCTCAGTTGCACGACGCGGAAGCCGCTCTGAGGGGTTCTTCAACTCATCGAGCCGAGGTCTTCTGCCGAACCGCACAGGAGTCCGAACCATAACCACCGCCGAATCCACCACCGCCCGGTCAGACGAGCGTGTCCGTTCACGCAGAATCATCATCCTGCGGAGAACGAGATTCGACGACCCGGTCATTCTTGGGAGGTGGCCACAGACCGAGTGAGAATTCCGCTCGACTTCGGAGTGTCGATGCAACAGCCTGGCGTAGGGCCGTGGAAACGGCCAGACGAGAAGGCCGGGTGGACTCAGGGTGACATGCGCGCATCCGAGTGTGCAGGTGAGCAGCGGTGGCAGCACGGAGTGGACATCAGCAACCGGGATGACCGGCCGCCTCGATCGAGCGGTCGAGATCGACGATTCGGTTCTCCGCGTCGACGTGGACCACCGTCGGCGCATGACCGTCGACCGCCTCTTCGGGCACACCTTCGTAGGTCAGCAGAATCACCATGTCGCCGGGGTGGACGAGGTGAGCGGCGGCACCGTTGATGCAGATGCTGCCAGAACCGGCCAGCGCCGGAATCGCATACGTCGTCAGCCTGGCGCCGTTCGTGATGTCGAGGATGTGCACCTGCTCCCACTCCGCGATGCGGGCCGCTGCGAGCAGGTCGGCATCGATCGAAATCGAGCCGACGTAATCGATGTCGGCCTGAGTCACTGTCGCGCGGTGAATCTTCGAGCGTAGCATCATCCGCATGCTGTTCAGCGGTTCCGAGCCGCCAATGGCCTATCAATCCGACCATTCTCAGGTCAACTCTTCCGTTCACGCTGGCCACCGCTCAACCACCTGCCGCTGGCTGCCGTTCAACCGCCCACCTCTGGCGACCTTTCAGCCCCTACCGTTGCCGACCGTTCACCTCGCTCTATGATCGGACCTCCGTGCCGCTCCGACCGAGCATCGATTCGCCCAGCTGACCGGCCGAGCGAGTCAGCGATCCCTTCTGACGATCGTCGGATGTCAGGCTGAGTCAGCGACGAGTTGCCTGAGCACCGTCGGCAGGATGCCGCCGTTGCGATAGTACTCGACCTCGACGGGCGTGTCGAGCCGGACGGTCGCATCGAAAACCGTCACCGATCCGTCCTGCTTGCTCGCGGTCACCTGGATGGTGCTCAGCGGTTCGAGGTCGGCCGACGCCGGAATGTCGAACGTCTCGCTGCCGTCGAGTCCGAGGCTGTCGGCGTCCTCACCGTCCGGGAAGGTCAGCGGCAGCACGCCCATGCCGACGAGGTTCGAGCGATGGATGCGCTCGTACGAGGTCGCGATGACCGCCCGGACGCCGAGCAGCAGTGGGCCCTTGGCGGCCCAGTCGCGCGACGACCCGGCTCCGTACTGGCCGCCGGTCAGCACGACCAGCGGCGTGCCGTCGGACCGATATCGCATGCTCGCGTCGTACACTGAGGTCACTTCGCCGGTCGGGAAGTAGGTCGTCCAGCCGCCCTCTGTGCCGGGTGCGATCAGATTCCTGATCCGGACATTGGCGAACGTCCCGCGAATCATCACCTCGTGGTTGCCGCGGCGGCTGCCGAACGAGTTGAAGTCGCGCGGCTCGACGCCGTTCGACATCAGATATCGACCGGCTGGACCGGAGTGGGGGAAGGCACCGGCGGGGCTGATGTGGTCGGTCGTCACGCTGTCGCCGAGTTTCAGCAGGACGCGTGCGCCCTCGATGGCTGTGACGGGAGTCGGTTCAGGCGTGATGTCCTCGAAGAACGGCGGCAGTCGCACATAGGTGCTGTCGGCAGCCCATGGATAGAGATCACTCGTGCCGCTCTCGATGGCGTCCCAACGCGGCTCGCTCATGACCGTCGCATAGCGATCGGTGAACATCTCCGGGGTGATCGCGGCGGCCATCACCTCCCGGATCTCCTCATCGGTCGGCCAGATGTCGGCGAGGAACACCGACGCGCCTTCGGAATCGTGGCCGATGGGGTCCTTCTCGAAGTCGATGTCGAGCGTTCCGGCGATCGCATATGCGACGACCAGAGGTGGACTCGCCAGATAGTTCGCCTTGACCATCTGATGGATCCTGCCTTCGAAGTTCCGATTGCCTGAGAGCACCGCGGCGACGATGAGATCGCCTTCTTCGATCGCCGCTTCCACCTCATCGGCCAGCGGTCCCGAGTTGCCGATGCAGGTGGTGCAGCCGTAGCCGACGTTGTGGAAGCCGAGCCGATCGAGCGACTCGGTCAGGCCAGCCGCATCGTAGTACTCGGTGACGACACGGCTGCCCGGCGCCAGGCTCGGTTTGGTCCAGGGCGCCACCTTGAGACCCTTCGCCAGAGCGTTGCGCGCGAGGAGGCCGGCACCGAGCATGACGCTCGGATTACTGGTGTTGGTGCACGAGGTGATGGCCGATATGACGATGTCGCCGTGCTTCAGGGTATAGGTCTCGCCATCCGAACCGGTGACCTGCACCGAGTCGTGGCTGCGGGCCACTTCGACACCATGCCCGGAGTGACCGACGTCGGCGTTCAGACTCTGCCGCCAGTGCGCTCTCATCGCCGACAGGTCGACCCGGTCCTGCGGCCGCTTCGGTCCGGCCAGCGCCGGTTCTACATCAGACAGGTCGAGCAACATTGAGGAGGTGAACAGAGGGGTGGGGGAGTCCGACGTGTGGAACAGCCCTTGCGCCGAGAGGTAGCGTTTCACGTTCTCGACATGTGTGGGGTCGCGTCCGGACAGTCGCAGGTAGTCGAGCGTCGTCGCGTCGACCGGGAAGAATCCGCATGTGGCTCCGTATTCGGGCGCCATGTTAGCGATCGTCGCGCGGTCCGGCAGGCTCAGCGTCGCCATTCCCGGACCGTGGAACTCGACGAACCTGCCGACGGCACCGTGCTGTCGGAGCATCTCGACGATCCGTAGGGTCATGTCGGTCGCAGTTACACCGGGGCGGAGCGCTCCGGTCAACTCGAATCCGATGACCTCCGGCAGCAGCATGTAGATCGGCTGGCCGAGCATCACCGCCTCCGCTTCGATGCCGCCGACGCCCCAGCCGAGCACCCCGAGGCCGTTGATCATCGTCGTGTGACTGTCCGTGCCGACCAGCGAATCGGTCATCCAGACGCCGTCCTCCTGCCGGGCCACGCTGGCGATCCACTCGAGGTTGACCTGGTGGACGATGCCACGACCCGGCGGCACGACGCGGAAGCCGTCGAGGCTCTGCTGACCCCACTTCAGAAACTGGTAGCGCTCCAGATTGCGCTGGTACTCGATCTCCAGATTGCGCTCCCGCGCGTCCGGGAACAGACCCGACACGTCGACCTGCACCGAATGGTCGACGACCAGATCGACCGGCACCTGCGGGTTCACCGACCGTGGATCACCGCCCAACGCCACCATCGCGTCACGCAGGGCAGCCATGTCGACGACGGCCGGCACGCCGGTGAAGTCCTGAAGGATGACTCGGGATGGGGTGAACGGGATCTCCTCTGGCTGCATGCTCGGCGACCAGCCAGCGATGCGCCGGACGTCCGCTTCGGTGACGAGGGATCCGTCGCAGCGACGAAGCGCCGCTTCTAGCAGGATGCGGATGGTGTACGGCAGTTCGTGCAGCGTGCAGACACCTGCCTCCTGCAGCGCCGCCAGCGCTGCGTAATGGCCGACCCCGCCATCCGCCGTCTCGAATGTCGCTGCTGCTCCGAACGGGTCGTCGCTCATCCGCCCCCATCCCCGTTGTCGGGTGCTACCGGCGGGCCGTCCTTCAACCCGCCCCTTCCGCGGTTTCACGCGTCGCGACCAGCCCCCGACCATGCGGCGCTGGAGGGGTTTCGCCCACCTCTTCCTCGCCTTCACTCCGCTCGCACCGCGCTGGCAGCCCATCTGTCTCGGCTCGCCTTGGCCGGCGGCTCATTGGATGATCTCGATGCCGACCAGCGTCACCTCGGCCAGCGGCAGGTCGTTGTTGCCGGTCTGCACGTCGCTGATCGCGGTGATGTGCTGACAGCCATCCGTCACCTTGCCGAACACCGTGTGCTTGCCGTCCAACCAGTGCGTCCCCGCCTCGCCGTTCTGCGAGTTCGCGGCGTCCTCCGGCAGGATGTAGAACTGCGCCGCCCCGGTGGTAGGACCGCCGCTGTTGGCCATCGCTATGATGCACGGGTCGTGGCCGAGCCCATTCGACGCTTCGTCTGGCAAGGCCCATCTGCTGCGCTGGCAGTCGGCTGAATCGGCCATCGCCTGACCGTCGCAGAAGCCGTACCACTTGGCGGTGTAACCGCCGGTCCCGTCACGATTCTCGAAGTCACCGCCCTGGATCATGAAATCGCCGATGACGCGATGGAATATCGTGTCGTTGAATTGACCCTGCTCGCTAAGCATGACGAAGTTCTCGACCGTTGACGGTGCCGCATCCTCTGCCAGTTCGACCCAGATGGTCGCGGTCTGTCGGGTCGTCGCGTCGCCCGCATTGGTCTGGTAGGAGATGGTCAGTTTCGCGGTGCTGCCATTATCGACCTCACCGGTCTTCAGGAAGATCAGAGCGTCCGGGTAGTACTTCAGCGCGATCAGGAGCATCATCGTCGCCACTATGATCGCGCCTAGTCCCCAGACCGTCGGAGCGCCGTCATCGAGCAGCCGGATGCCGCCTCTGGTGATACCGAGTTCGTCCATCGAGGTCTGCACTACGTTCATCCGTCGACGCACCTCCTTGTTCGGCTCCTTGTTGAGCGACTTCTCGAAGTGCTGCAACGATTCGCGATACAGCTTCCTGCCCGTTCCGCCTTCCACCTGCTGCGCCAACTTCGCCTTGCAATCAGCCGCTATCGCCCATGTCTTGCCGACATCCGCATCCTTGGGCTCCGCCTTCCACGCTTTGCGCAGCGCTTTCAGAGCCGCCTTGGCGTCGCCGCCATCGAGCAGCGTCTCCGCTTCCTTCCATGCATCCTCGACCGCGGCGGGGGTCGCCATGGGGCGGCCGACAGGACTCTTGTTGAAAACGGCAACGGAACGGCGAGGTGGCCGGGCGGCCGACGGCCCCGGCTGAACCGAGGTGCGAAACGAGGTCAGCGCCGGGCGGCTGCGACCCATCCTCCGTCGCCGTCTCCGGCCGGCTCGCGTCGAATCTGATGACTCTGAAGGAATCCGGTGCTTCCCGGTTGAATGCCGGCCTCCCGATGCCGCCGTCCTCGGCCGGCCACAGTCCGGTCTCTCGACCTGTGGTTCTGCGAGGACCTAAGGGACTGACCCAGTGAACGGATGAGAGAAATGGTGAACAATACCTTGAAAGGGCCGACGCTGAGCGCTCTGAGACAGCGAAAGGGGTACTGATGGAGTGGTAGTTGTCCAGTGATTCGGAACGGGCCAGAAAATGACCATCTCAGGAGTTTGCAGAAGATGACACCCATCGTCAATGATTTCACGATAAACATCGCGACTGCGAACGGCACCGGTTCCCAGTCAGCCAACATGATTCTGCTGAACGCCCTGTTCAAGATGGGCACCGGTGTGAGCGGCAAGAACCTCTTCCCGAGCAACATCTCTGGCTTGCCGACATGGTACATCATCCGGGTCTGTGACCACGGCTATCAGGCGCCCGGCGATGACACCCACATCCGCGTCATCATGAACTCCGACACCTGGATGCAGGATATCGCGGACGCGTCTCCTGGCAGCGTCATCCTCTACAACATGGACGTCAAGATGCCGGTCGAGCGCGACGATTGCATCGTCTACGGCATGCCGATGACGAAGATGGCGCGCGGACTGAATCCGAAGATGGCGAGGATGATCGCCAACATGGTCTATGTCGGCGGACTGGCGCATCTGCTCGGCCTCGACGACGATGAGATCGGTTGTGCTGTCTCGGTCCAGTTCAAGGGCAAGCAGAAGGCCATCGAGATCAACTGCGAGGCGATCCGGCTCGGTCGCGAGTACGCGACCGAGCACTTCGACGAGCCGCAGCCGTTCGCGGTCGAACGGCGCGACCACGACGACGACCTCTATCTGGTCGATGGCAACGAGGCGATCGCCCTCGGCTCGATCTACGGCGGCATCAACATGCTCGCCTGGTATCCGATCACACCATCCACGCCGATCGCTGAGCAGATCATCGAGTGGCTGCCGAAACTTCGCCACGATGCGAACGGCAAGACGACCTGCGCCGTCGTCCAGGCGGAAGACGAGCTGGCCGCGGCCGGCATGGTGATCGGCGGCGGCTGGGCCGGTGGCAGGTCGATGACCTGCACCTCCGGACCGGGCATCTCGCTGATGTCCGAGTTCATCGGACTCGGCTACTTCGCCGAAGTGCCGGGCGTCATCTGGAACGTCGCTCGCGTCGGTCCGTCGACCGGCCTGCCGACCCGGACCCAGCAGGCCGACCTGAACCTGCTGCGCGAGGCGAGTCATGGCGACACCGACCACATCGTGCTGATCCCGGGCACCGTCGAGGAGTGCTTCGAGTTCGCCTGGCGCGCCTTCGACATAGCCGAACGCTACCAGACCATCGTCTTCGGTCTCAGCGACCTCGACCTCGGCATGAACCGCTGGACCTGCAGCGGCTTCGAGTACCCGCTCGAGGACATCGATCGCGGCAAGGTCGTCCGGACCCAGGCCGAGATGGATGAGATCCCCAACTTCGGCCGCTACCGCGACCTCGACGGTGACGGCATCTGCTACCGAACCCTGCCCGGCTCCGGCCTCGCACCGATCCTCTACCGCGGCACCGGCCGCGACGAGGACGGCGCCTACTCCGAGGACCCGGATGTCTACGTCAAGCACATGGCCCGGCTGAAGCGAAAGACCGAGGGCGCCCGGCCGCACCTGCCGGCGCCGATCCTCCGAGAAGAGGAGGAACTCGAGGTCGGCATCATCTGCTTCGGCTCGATGGAGGCGACCATCCAGGAGATCGACGACATCCTCGAAGAGACCGGCATGATGGTCAGCCAGTGCCGGGTCCGAGCGCTGCCGCTGCACCCGGAGGTCGAAGCGTTCGTCGAGAGGCACGACACGATCATCGTACTCGAGATCAACCGGGACGGCCAGATGTACGGCGTTCTGCGCAAAGAACTGCCGATACACCTGGTGCCGAAGGTGCACAGCGTCGCCTACAGCGACGGCATCCCGCCTCGCGCCAGACTGTACGCTGAGCGCATCTTCGAGGTACTGAAAGAGGTCGGGGCGGCGGAAGGCGAGTTGGAGAGGGAGGTGAAGGCGTGAGTGTGAAACTGAATGTCATCGACAGAGAGAAGTCGGAATACACCGGCGGCAAGACTTCCCTGTGTCCCGGCTGTGGCCACGACCAGATATCCTCGGTCATCATCCAAGCAGCCTGGGAGAACGGCATCGCGCCGGAAGGGATCGCCAAGATGAGCGGCATCGGCTGTTCCTCCAAGACACCCGCGTACTTCCTCGGAAAGAGCCACGGCTTCAACACCGTGCACGGCCGAATGCCATCCGTCACGACCGGAGCAGCGATGATCAACAAGGATCTCGTGTTCCTCGGAGTCTCGGGTGACGGCGACACCGCCAGCATCGGCATCGGCCAGTTCGTCCACGCCATCAGGCGCAACCTGAACATGGTTTACGTGATCGAGAACAACGGCGTCTACGGCCTCACCAAGGGGCAGTACAGCGCCACCGTCGAGGTCGGCAGTCAGAAGCGCAAGGCCTTGCCGAACGAGGTGCGTCCGATCGATCTGTGCAAGATGGCGATAAACCTCGGTTGCGGCTTCGTCGCTCGCTCTTTCAGCGGCTCGAAGAAGCAGTTGACCAGCCTGATGAAGGCGGCGTTCAGTCACAACGGCATGGCGGTTCTCGATGTGATCAGCCCGTGCGTCACGTTCGCCAACAACCAGGGCTCGTTCCGGGCCTACCAATACGTCAAACAGCACAAGTCCGAACTGCACACCGTCGACTACATCCCACACTTCCAACCGATCACCGAGGTCGAGGTGCCCGAAGGCGAGTATCGCGACGTCCCCCTGTACGATGGCAGCGTGCTGCGTCTGGAGACCGTCGACAGTGGCTTCGATCCGAGTGACCCGGTGGCAGCCTTGGCGGCGATTCATCAGGCGGAGTCCGAGCAGCGTC
>Ga0310122_10002827_pt1 | contig 11049 bp, 17 predicted proteins | sample CB6_Bottom_1051__FD_203503 | JGI IMG/M metagenome (GOLD analysis project Ga0310122, IMG submission 203503) | Marine microbial communities from Western Arctic Ocean, Canada - CB6_Bottom_1051 | ecosystem: Environmental > Aquatic > Marine > Oceanic | place: Canada: Western Arctic Ocean | collected...
ACCGGTACCATTCAGATTCGCTAAATTGAATGGCTGCTTTATAGTAAGCCTCTGCCCCGCCCATAGTCTCCATTTGAGGCGAGAATATACCGTTTGAGATAATGCCGACCACATAATATAAGCCGTTAACCTCATCAACTGAATTACCGGCTACGGTTCGCTCTTGAATACCGAAAGTGCGGGTGCCTATTGTCTCTTGATAAATGACTTCACCGACGATAACCCGGTTATCCGTATCACGTTTAGGCTCGGCGGGTAAGCCCGCATCGCCGGGGGCGGGTTTCAGTTTCGGTTTCGACATTGAACCCCATAGAAACACCCCAGCAATAACAAAGACCGCAATCACGCCGCCCGAGGTAAGTCTTGAAGCCGTCATTATTTTCACCTCTTTTTGAAAATAGGCCAAAAGATTCGTTCTTCAATCCTTTTAAGTCTTTTTTTCTCAGTAGTTGGGAATACTCTTTTTGTCCATTCTTTAAGGGTTTCTTTTTTCTTAGCCATCATCTCACCTCTTTTCAAATCCCCGGAATATACGGTATTCCCCCGCCCTTGAGGTCGGCCAATTGAGCCGAAAGCATCATGCCGGTGACGGTACCGAGTAAGAACATCATAACCATTAGACCGCCGTTCATCTTTTCCGCCACCATCGCCCTCGGGTCTTTTCGCCAAACATCAATTGTTGATAATATCTGGCCGTCAATAATCGAGTACCGTTTTTGCTTTTCTTGTAGGCCCTGGCACGTTTAGCGGCCTTGACCTTTATTCGCCGTCGGTATTGTTTTCGGGGCATCATTTCACCTCTGCCTCTTGAATGGTACTAAACGCCCTTTCATGTTGTACCTAATCCACTTTCCCTTTGAACCTAATTTCCATGTATATTTTTGAGGGGGTATCTTCCGAGATTCTTTGGCGAAGTTACCCATCCAATTTCCTTTTTTAGTAAAAGCCATCATCGCCGCCCCCACATAACGAGATAAACCCAATAAGCACCGGCAAGAAGTCCGAGGGTAATTTCAATGCGATTCATCAATACCCCTTTCCGCCTCGTTTAAGCCGCCTAGACCGCTTTCGGGCGGTTAAGCCCTTTCGACCCTTGCGAGTGTGCCTGACTCGCCCTGCCCGACGTTTAGAGGTACGAGCGGCCGCCTTCGCCGCCTTGAGGGTCTTATACTTCCGTTTGAGTAATTTACCGGTGACGTATGACCTGACTCTATACCCACCTTTCACTTTATCGACCGGCATTTAATACACCATCCAAAATGAAAGAATTGAATCGTTTCCTCCGCCCGCTTGATTCTCGTTTCTAAGATACAAGTACCCGTCATTTGAATTGACGATAATAGGCAATGCCCACGCCGCATCAAGGGGGAAATGGTCGCCGCTTGCTGATTTGTTAGGATAGACCCTTGCTGAGGCTTGTTCAATCCAAATGTGAACCTCTTTTACCCCATGAAGGTCAAGAGGGATAACCTGAGCCGCTGGGATAGTAAGCCGGGTAAATTGTGACGCTTGCCTCATGGGGTAAAACCCCCATCAAGTCGTTGTCGCCGCTTCAACGGTCTTTGTGGTCGAATCAACCGAAACCGCTGTTTGACGTGGCTTGTTTCCGGTCTTAGTGCCGATTGCCTGAACCCATACCGGATAAAATGCCATTGTATTAGTCACGGCCGGTGCAACTGAAAGACCGGTTATCGCCAATTCGATATTCGCTCCGGCGCTGATTCGTCTAAGGTTGAAGAATAAAGCCCCGGCTTGACCGGCTATCATGTTTTTATTGGGCATTGCTCCGGCGGCGGTTTGGTCGGGGGTATTCCCGAATACCAAAGATGAGTGACCGCCATAAGAACCGTTCAAACCTCGCCATTGAACCGCCGTCAATTCTCGGAAGGCACCGTTATTGACTCGGCATTGAGTGAAACCGTCAGAAACGACCGTATCATTTGCCGAATATACGCCCAACATTGCCCAATTCGCTTTGCCATCAATAACAATAGTGCGAGTCGCCGCATTGCTTAAAATGAAGTCTTGACGACCGCCAAAAATTGTTGATTCGGTCGAGACGCCATAATTCAAAATTACATTCAATTGACTTGTTCCCGGAATCAAAGCCTGGGCGCCCATAAGAACCGCTTCATTGCCTAGAGTCACCGAGATATTCACTCGATGAGAGCGTGAGGCGTCAAGACCAACCGGCCATGTTACTTCGCCAATGGTATTGGTACCGCCGACAATTGTATTTGCCGCCGAATCGGTACCGCCAACCCGCTGAATAAGTACGCTGAATTGACCGACCGCCGCTGCATTAGCGGCCGCATTTGCATTGTAATCCATAATTATATTCGAGCCGACTTGAACCCTCAGATTGCTTATGAGATTGCCGAAACCATTACCGAGAACATTCGGAGCCGCCCCGTTCATATCCATTTGTAGTCCGAGCGAAACAACATGAGGCGACTGGTCTTTAGAGGCCGGTAAATCGAATGCGAAATTATACGCTCCGCCGTTAGCGATAAGCGTTACTTGACTTGAAACTAAATCAGTGTAAGCCATCTTCAAGCCACCGTTGAACCTGTAGTACCATGACGTATGCCAACGATACCGTTTTCAATGGTCTTCATCAAAGGTTGCGTCAAAGTCCATACGACGAGAAACCCGACAGTTAAACCGACTGTACCCAGCCACCAACCGACGGTGTTTTCAATTTCGTTTGCCATCTAAGCCAACCCCGCCCATTTTTGGGTTCCCGGCATGAAAGTCTGAGATACCCATTCATTCAACGTGCGGCCGGTCGGGGAAAGTAAACCCCATCCACCATTAGCCATTGCGATAGAGAATCCTAACCCAATTGCGAGCATCCCGCCCCCTATCATTTCGTAAACGAATCCATTCGCCATGCCGGAAAGGAGCCGTGATGAAGTATTTGAAGAGATTACTCGGGGATTTCAAGAGGGTTCATCAATTGAGGTTCATTTTCTTTCACATCATGCCATAAGAAACTATACTGTTTTTCTCGGAGCGAAATAGCATATTTTTCAATATCGAGATTGAATCGGGTCAAGGCGTCTTTTTGATAAATCGGCGGGCCTGAATCGAAAGCAATTACTAGGTCGCATTGACCCTCAAGCATTCGATTTATGATTATTGAATGAGCGACTAAAACGGTTTTTATACGTTTGCTTCTTCCCGTCAAAATCAGCCTTTTCATCTCGGGGCTATTTACTCTCCGAGGTTCAATCCATGTTTGAGCATCATCAAGGATAAGAGTCGCCGAAAAATCAGGGTTACTCTCCTTGTATTCATAGAGTGACGTTATTAGATAATCAAGAGCCTCGTCCATAGTCGAGATTGAGTCGGGGTACCATATCACAAGGCGACTTTTTTCTATTGCTTTGACGGCCTTTTCAACGTCGGTTAAAATCGGTATATCCTTATCGCCTATCTTCAAATCTTGAAACGGGTTCTCATGTTTCGGGCTGACGTAAATTGCTCGCCAATTTTCATCATATCTCGCAGACTTCAAAGCGTTGGTCGCCCAATACTGAACACCGGTACTTTTCCCTGAACCGGCTTGCCCCCAAATTAACGCCGTGAGGTTCACCCCGTCGGGTTTCATCAATCGGTCAATCATCGCTAGGGTCATTATCAACACCTTTAGGGTCAAGGTCGATTATCTCTTGAACCGCCTCATCAGTTTTCTTTTTGAAGCGTTTACCGATGAAGGGAATACGACTCAAAATAGGACGGCGTTTTGTAGTACGCTTACCTTGAATCTCGACTATGGGTTTTCCCACCCAATAGCCCGAGCCTATCACCCATAAGCCCGTCGCTGAGATAGGTATGCCTGAAAGCCCTTGTTCTTCGCACATATCGAGGGTAAGGTTTCCAATCCACTCATAATCATTTGAAGTGCGAGTGATTTCGTAACTCTTATCCTGGGTAACCGCCCGACCGTATCTTTGAACGACCCCATCAACGGTGCGGTAAGCAATTCCGATAATCCGCCGCTGAGAATCCCTCTCGGCACCGGTCATATTTCGTACTTTTTTCCCTCGCCCATCTCGTTTCAAACCTTTGAGAAGTGAGGGAATAGGGGCGGTCGCTTCTTCAATCTCTGCCTCAAATGTGAAGTCTCGCCACGTTGGGGTTGAGTCGTCGTTTGACTCGGCATCGGGTTCAACGACTGTTTCAGGTTCAACGGGTGGGGGTGACGAGATATTATCGTGATGAGCGACCGAAGGTTGAACCTCGCCACCCCCGTTTGAAAACTTGCCGTGTTTATGTTGTCGCTGATGTTTATACAGGCTGGGGTAATGCTTGTAGGATTTCCCACATTCGCAAAGATGTTCACTCATGAAAACCACCGACTACGGCTTGCGCTCCGATTGCCCCGATTCGCTGTAAGAATTGAGCAACCGCTTCATTACTGAGAACGGCTGAAAGTCCTCGATGATAAGCCTCGGGCGGTGACTCGCCTTCGGAGCGTGAAAAATGATAGCCTGTAATGAAATTGCCGAGTACGCAGAAAAGCATCATCTCGGCATCGCCGCTGGGTAATGAAACATAGGGAAATAACCGTTTCAACACCTCGTCAATTTCCGGTTCCAATTTCATAAGCAAATCGTCGATTGCCTCGATTGCTTTTGCATCCTCTCGCCATTCCGGTTCCATGATTGCCGACCGGCTGATGTAGTATATAGTCAAATAGCCGTTCTAAGCCGTTGCTTTTTGCTTATAGTCAAATCATAGCCCGAGAGTATTAGAGGCTCTTAGACGGCTTATATGCCGGTATAATAGCCTGTTTGCCGGTGATATAGTAGGCTCCATCATGGCGGTGTGCCTTCAATAATTGGCCTTCCCTCACTAATGGCCTGAGATATTGCCCTAATTGCCTGATACTCACCCGGTAATTGCACCGGTCGTTGATTAAGGAGCATATCTCACCGACTTGAATAGGTTGCCGTTCTTGAATAATTTTGAAAGCCTCGACTATGATAAGATACCGTTTCAAACTTTTGCTCAATCCCATAATCTCACAATAGCCTCTCATGCGGTTTCGACTTAAACCATTTCGTCAAGAGGTCGCCGAAGGTCTTCGGTACCCGTTTCCCCCAGCGACGTTTATTTGAATCGCCCAGGGCCTTGACGGTTGCCTTCTTCACCCTGAATTGATTTATGAGTGAAAAGTCTCCTTTCATTCTCGCCTCACCGATTGAGAACGGTCGGTAAAAAGGCTTGAAGTCTTCCGACCTTACAAGAACCGAAAGGTCACTATATTTTTCGCAAAAATCAAACCAATTATTCGGAAAGTCGCCCCCTATGAAAAGGGCATAATCACCCCGAAAAGTGGACTTGATATTATCAGGGTCGGAGCGTGAGCGAATCGAATAAACGCCCGACATGAGCAATAAGCAATCAGCATTTTCAATTTCAATAATCCACTCACCGAGGTTCGACTTGATACCCTCAATTGTAATATCGAAAGGTCGAGGCGGGAAGATAACCGGCCTTGACCTCTTTTCAGCGAAAACTATACCGTCGGTCATTACACCTACGACGCCCTCATAGTCATTACAACGGATAGCCTCGGCAATTCTCGCTCGGCAAAAGCCGGTTATAGTGCTTGAATAAAACGGGTTCCATAACTGACCGCATTTTCGCATTTTCGTTACTTTGTCGGGGATGGATTGAGCCGTTTTGCCAAATAAACTTACTAGGCATACCTTAGCGACCTTATACTCAGCCGAGCCTTTAGGGTGACTCTCCTTCATCAAAAAGAGGTTTTCTATGAACGGCCTATAAGGTATATTGTCGGTGGTCGGTACGCAATAAAACCATTCGCCATAAATTATTTCCGCCCCTTCCCACTTCCGGTATTCGGCTATCTCTTCCGCACTAAACCAACCTTGAACGAGTCTCGGATTGATGAGACATTTGAAGACCGGTGAAAGTTTAGTCGCTGGGTATATCTCACGCTTCACCGTGAAGTCAATTGATACCTCAGCGAAACCGATTGAAAGGTGAACCCTATTATCTAGCCAATCAGTGAAAAGGTGTGATTCGTCACCTTTACCGCTTATCCAATGAGCCGCCGTTGTGTCGGGTAATTTCCACATCGCCGCCGGATAAGCCGATTTCAAGTCGCCGTCGATAATTCGGGGATATAGCCCCGCCCCGGTTGCGGTGAACATCCCGCCTTGCATTGAAGTCCATGCTCGGGTCACGAACCCTTTCAACCGACTCGATTTCATCTCGTCATTGAGGGTCGGTATTTCGCATAAATCATGCGCTAATCTTTCAGCGACCGAGGCGAGACTATACGGGCGATTCATCCTCACCCCCGCCCCTTCAAAGTCTTGAATCTTGCTCCATGCGAGGCGGGCGGTGAGGTTCGCATCTTGAACGGCATAACGCATAATCTCTTCACGGTGAGACTTTCGATAAGCCGCCCCTTCTTCATCATCTCGCCCTGATAGAGCGATATTGATACCCGAAACCTTGCCCTCTTTGAAAGTGGCTTGACCCGCCGCTTCAAGTGAACCGGTGCGACAACCTTCGGCCTTGACCCTTCCGAAGAATTGTTGAATATCCCAGCATTCAACCGAGCCTAGCCAATGCTCACCTTTTCCGCCCCAGTGTTTGCCATTCACCCGCCACCTAATCGGCTCTAGGGCGAGATACTTTTTCGGTAAATATCGAACCTCGATATATCGGTTTTGAGCGACCATCCGATTGCTAAGAATAGTACCATCTTCCGCATAACTAATTTCACGCCATCGAAACTTTTCTTTTACGACTTGAATACAAGGCCATTCTTGCCCCGAGCAAGCCTCGCCGCTGTCTGCGTCAATAACGACGTTGCCGGTCAAATAAAGGCGTTCTATGGCGTCGGATTGCATCATTTTTATGACTGACCCCGCATCATAAGAGAGGTTGTAATAAAATTGCATTGGCACCGTAACGCCTCGGCGGTACTTGCCCTTAACCTTCTTTTCCCAGCGGCGACCCTGATGGAGATAATGATTCATCAGCCAATCCCTGACCGAGATTGAAAGAGGGTCATATTCAATAATAGTATCAACGTATTTTTCACCGTCCCAATGTGAAGAAGTCCATATCCAAACCGAGCCGCCGACCGTTTCAAAATCACTTCCCGCTACGTCGCATTGAGATAGTAAAGAGGTTGCCGACTTCTTTCGCCTTTGTGTCTTGTAAATGTAATCCTCTCGGAGAGGTATATTCAATGAAAGGTCAATCATTGAAAGCCCCGCCGTTCACGCTCGACGGCCTGGGCCTGAACATAGCAAAGTCCACAAAGAACGGTACTACGCTCCCAGCGTACCGCCGATAAATTAGAGGTGTTATGGCGGTTAATATCCTGACCGCATTTAGCACATTTTCTCATCTTCACATCTCCTTATACCCAATTTTGAATAAATCCCAGTCGAAAGCATCCATTTTCACCGGCCGGCCTTTTTCATCGACCTGTAAAAACATCCGTCGCTCGCTCGGGGTGAGCCTCGCATTTTCTTTCAATTGACGCTCGCCTAGAGCCTGAGATAAAATCCCGTTATCCATATCCCGTTTTATTCGCTCACGCTCCAAACGGCGAGTACGGTTAATTTTCGCAATCGCTAGTTTGCCGTGATTATGGGGTGAGATAGGGGTGCCAACGGGAATACCTAGTTTGCTTACTATCTGCCGCCCTTGAGCATCCCTCTCGGGCTTACGGGCTAAGAGCCGACCCGCCCGACGATTTACCGCCGTTTGACCGGCCTTGCTCAAAGGTTGCTTTGCCAATCGCTCGCCGGTTTCACGGTGTTTCAATCCTCGTACCATCCGATAGACCGCTGAGCGTTTTGCCGCATCGCTATCTCGGCTTGCTATGTCGGGTACTATTTTCGCCACCCCTCGCCACCCCTCTAGGATATACACTTGCTCAAGCGACCGGCGATAATCTCTAGCCAATCAAAGCACCCCATTGACTAGCCATCGCCTCAGCGATTCCCTCATAGAATCTCGACCTTTCATGGCTCTTGCCACTTCCTAGCCAATGGATACGGTTACGCACCTTGATAGGCAGTTTCATCATCTCATCCTTGACGTTATCAGTCTCGACCAAAAGTGGCAGGTTCTTGAGCCATAGGCAAGTCCGTTTAGATTCCATATGACCGAATTGCCAGGGTTGAATTGATTGGTCTGCCTTTCTGATATGTGACGAGATAACCGAAAGAGGATTTTCAACACAGATTTTTTCAACATTTGCATTCATCAGTTTATTCACAAAGGCCAACGCTTCAAACCGTAGGTGAAGAGGTTTGAAACCGACTTCGCCAGGCTTAGTATGAGGTGGAAACCATCGAGCGCCCGATACTGAAAGGTGAGTACATGGTGGGTGCGCTATCATCAAATCAAACTCGTTATTCTCAAGCACTTGAAAAACGTCTTTTTGCTGATGATAACCTAATTCACTTTCGCTAGGTAATAAATCGCATGACATGGCATCATAACCGGCCGCTAAGAAAGCATCTCGGACTATGCCGGAATACTCGCAAGCGATGAGGATTTTACTCATTCAAACACCCTTTGCATTCGCATTTATCGACGGTTCGCCTAATGTTGAAACGGCACACATAGACAATGCGTATAGGTGGCCGTGAATAGACATATTGCCCTTTACGGTCTAGGTCTATATTCACCGAATGCCCTTGATAATCAACTTCTTTCATCCTAGCACCCCATTGACTGAGATAGCCTTTACCATCACCCGACCGTTCAACGGGTCATAGACGGTAAGTATGGTACCATCATTCAATAATAATTTGGCGAAGGTTTGGTAAGAGATTTCACGCCATGACCTATCAACATATTCTAGCCCTTGCCTTAGATAAATTGCCGAGCAAAAATCAACGATTTCCCGATAGGCTTTTGCCTTAGTCGTGAAGTACGCTTCTTGCCCTTCGGTTTGAACCTGATAGAGTATTTTCATTTTCAATCACCGTACCAACATTTTAAGCAAACGTATTGTTCGATACGGCTCGTTTCCCAGCGCCGACCGTATAGTGGTTTATGTTGGCCGCACTTATCGCATTTTAGGCGAAGTGAATCGATATACCTTTTCGTACTCATTCTAGCCTCACCTCGTCCACGGTGAAAGGTCGCTTCGGGTTGTGAATCTGCGTCGAGATTCGATTACCGAAAAGTCCACCCGCCACAAAGTCGGCCATGACCTCATGACAAATGCCGTTATCCCAAAATCCAACCGTCACGATTGCACCCAGTAACGGAAAAGGGAAACCGTCTTGAACATTAGTTTCGCATCGGTACCATTGAGGCGACCGTTGCCATATCTGAAAACCCGTCATTCACTCACCGTCCTTGAAGTATTGTTCACAACGACCACAATAATACTCGTCGTCGCAATCCTTGCCCGTCTTGCTTCGCTCCCCGCAATCGGGGCAATCGGCGTTATCGTCGTCGTCGTCGTTATCAGTATCATGGTTATCATCATCACCTTGTAAGAACCTTACAACCTCTTCCCAACGGCTTGAAACACTCGTCATAAGAGCCTTATTCACGTCTTGAACCTTCTCAGCCTCAGCCCACAAGTTTTCATCCCGTAGGGCTAGGATATTCTCTTCAATTAGAGCCTCAAGTACCGCCGGTTCTAGGGCATCCAATTCCCATGATTCATTTCCATGTTGGGCGATGTAATCGGTTGCTCGACTATCGGTAATTTTCGCAGGGTTTGGCGGTGGGTTGTATTGTTGAATCTGCGCCCAGGTAAGAGCAACCGGCATTACTTCGATTTCCGTTGCACCCATTATTTTGAGTCGGTCTTCAATATCCCGTACCATATCTAGCCCCGAAGGGTCATGGTCGCCTAAGTAAATGATAACCGTTCTCTTGCCTTCTTCTTGCTTGTCGATGAAAGTCTCTGCCCGGCTTTTCATAGAGGACGAAGAAGCGTAACCTTTCGTAGCGAAGTAATCAACACCGAAGGAGCAAGAGTGAGATATGATAGACGATAGAGCCTCTTTTTCAACCCATACCTCAACATAAGTCGGCTGGGTGAGCCATAAGTTTTCTCGGTATGAGTAAGCCATATGCCATATTGCATTAGACGGGCTACTTTCCGTCCCCCTTCCCCTCAAGTATCGGGTTCGGTCGGTCAATTGCGACCAATCAAGAAGACCGGCCATACGACCGTCGGAAACCAACTTGCCCAGGTTCTTGTAAGACCGCTGAGTATTCTCAATTAGCCCCCTCGATACGAATTGATAGTATAATTGCCGAAGAGTCAAGTCATACCCGTTCTCGGCGTACTCGGTCATTATGTTCTCGGCGGTTTCGATAGTGGCTAGGCTATCCTTGCGGAATCGCTTCTCAATGAAGGTTTGCTTACTCATTCAAACCGCCTCACTGTGATATTCAATAACATTCTTAGCAATTGAAGCCGTCATAGCCTTTTGGCAAACGATACAAACCTTCAATTTACATGGCACCAATATTTCACCAATGCCATTAATATGTTGGGGTATCATAGCAGTCTTTTCAGTATAACTCCTAAGTCTATCACCGCATAAAGAACAGTCGGGTCTTTTATCGTGAGTCCCGTAAGGGAATGGCGTCCAAGACATTTCAAGACCACCACATTTGATACTTACAATTCAGGCATTTAGCGAGAACGTATTCACCGTCCATTTGTAATCTCACCATTGTTGAACCGCATTCGATACAGTCAGGGTCGGCTAATTGGGTATTTCCGGCATCATGCCCGCCGGTCGGGTTCGTCTGTTTTTCGGTGCTCATCAAACCCTTCGGGGTCTAAACCCGTATATAGTCATTTACTGCCTTTTCGATGAAAAACCGTGATACCGTCCCTTTTCGACCTTGCCCGTCTTAGCCTCTCATACTTGCCGTCTTAGCCACTCTAGGGCTAGGGCGGGTAAAATCCCCCCACCAGGCTAAGAAAGGGCTAGAATCGCTCGTTTGACCCCAGCGCCGAGAGCGGGTCGAGGGCGGCGGAGCCGGGCTTGACCCTATTGGGGG
>Ga0310122_10002829_pt1 | contig 11045 bp, 7 predicted proteins | sample CB6_Bottom_1051__FD_203503 | JGI IMG/M metagenome (GOLD analysis project Ga0310122, IMG submission 203503) | Marine microbial communities from Western Arctic Ocean, Canada - CB6_Bottom_1051 | ecosystem: Environmental > Aquatic > Marine > Oceanic | place: Canada: Western Arctic Ocean | collected...
TAGTCTGACATAGCACCCCTAGCCTTCTTTGCAAAAAAACTGATGACCTTGAAATCGCCCTTTTTATGGTCTTTAAAAATCGGTGTTATCACACGCCCTTGCAAGGCGGTCTTGTCAACGGCATTATAATATTCGTTTGAAGCCAGGTTTACTAAAATTTGAATTCCTGAATTTTTGATGGCGTCGTTGAGCGCATTCGTTAGGAACGAACCCCAAAAGTCGTATAAATCTTTGCCCTGCGGCGTAGCTAGTTTAGTCCCCATTTCAAGCCGATACGGTTGGATTAGATCCAAAGGACGCAAAAGACCATAAAGCCCGGACAGAATCCGAAGATGCTTCTGAGCATAAGAAAAATCTTTCTTGTTGTACTTCTCAAAAGTAAATCCGGTATAAACATCACCCTTAAATGCCATTATCGCCTGTTTCGCATTGGATGTAGTGAACGGCAGGTTCCAATCTTGGTAGCGTTGCTTATTCAAAGCTGCCAACTTAGAACTAATCGACATCAGTGAACACAGTTTGCTCTCTGATAATGTCCGAAGCTTGTTGATAAGGTTTTGGGAATGATCAAGAAATTCCGGGCACGAACTGGTGTTCGTTAATGACGGTGTCTCAAAATCAAGTGTTTTAGCGGGAGAAATAACAGCAATCATGTGGAAGAGTATCGATAATCACAATTTAAAGTTCAAGCTTTAAGGGTTTGATGCCGTCAGGTCTCAGATGAAGCTCATTGAGTTCGTTGTGAGAATCAGAGTTCCCACAGCTCTATCGAAGTTGTAAACCGTTCGGACTGAAGGGTGGAGAAGTGGAGCGGGTGAAGGGAATCGGACCTTCTGCCCCATTAAAACCCAATTGGCGATCGTGCGAAACACTGCAAATCCCACTACTGTCTCTCCCTTATTCTCAATGAATCTCACACTGTTTCAGTGTGTTGGTATGCTACCTAAACCTAGCCGAAAAAAATTAATCAGGTTGGTAACCTTGCCAAATCCAGATCAAGGTATCTGCAAGAGTCTGCTCATAAACCCGCCGGTCGCAATGGCTGGAAGAACGGCTAAATATAAAACGATAATTATACCCTTTTGCTTTAAGCGTTGCTGCCGTGCGCTTGTTGGCCATCACCCAATTATGATGGGACAATTCCGAACTTTTTGCGCCATTGTCGTTTTCAGATACATGAGTAAAAATGCGCAGTGGTTTTCTAACACTGTTTTCAATCAACTTTTTTCCAGAGTGGTACTCCCATGCCCCGAGTGGATATTTTGATTCTTCTGGTGCATCATCATCTTGTTGATCAACGAATGTACCTGAATACGTAATTATGCGACGGAATAAGTCGGGGCGAAACCAGCCCATCGTTAGAGCTGCTGCCCCTCCAGAGCTACAGCCCATTGTCGCTCTTCCCCAAGGGTTAGCTGTAAAGGCAATATTAGGATAAGTTGCCTTAATCTCACGGTTGTTCAATACGGCAGGCAAAACTTCATCATTTATAAAACGTGCAAATCGATCTGAAAGAGTATCATACTCCAAACCCCTTTGACTTCCCTTGCTGTCGTTACCTCCATTTTGAACAGAAATAACTATAAAAGCTGGAATTTTACGTTTTGGATTTTTTGAAATTGTCAAATTATCGAGTGCGTTTTTCACAAGGTTTAGCCGACTGGGGCCGTCATGCATTACGAGAATTGGAGCCTTTGTTCCATTTTTGTAAGCAGCTGGCACGTAGGCATAAATCTTTCTCTCCTTTCGAACGGGTTTCTTGGGGTTTAGTGTAGTATCTGTACCTTTAAATATTTTGCTATTGTCGAGTCGCATCGTGAATTCAAAGCTTTTTCCCTTTGCATTCCCTTTATCTGTTAAATCTGGATGAACAACATAGTTTGGACCGACTGTGTAATGCCCGCCTCCTTCTGAATTAGGATTCTCTGAATTTGAATCGGCAGAGAAACCAGCTCCAGCATTGTAAAAAACAATTAATAAAATATAAAACGATGAGAGGTTGATGTTAAGCACAGGGGACTTATCACCTCGCTTTATTGAAGCTTCAAGTTAATTAGTGAATTGCTTTTTTGGGAGCACTGAGTTGGAGCGTCAGATCTCAAATGAAGCCCATTGAATCCGTTGTGAGAATCAGAATCCCCACTGCTCTATCGCATCGGTAAACCGTTCAGAATGAAGGGTGGAGAAGTGGAGCCGGTGAAGGGAATCGAACGCTCTGCACACTTAAAACTTTGAGAGGATAGTTTGTGGCAATGTGCTACCAGAGAGGGATGTGAAAAATTAGAACAGGTCAAGAAACCTGTGAGCCGGCTGTTGCTGGCTCTAGTTGGTTCGCTGGATTCTAGGCTTATTAGTTCCCCTTCAGTGTCATGAGGTAGGCCATGACGTCGGCGAGTTGTTGTTCGTCAAGGAGGATGTTCATCGGAGGCATGGGGCTGGCGCCGAGTTTGTCGAATCCTTCCGCCAACTGCGCCGTTGGGTTGATCAAGCTTTCGTAAATGTAGGCGCGATCTTTGCGGCTGGCGATGCCGTCCATTGCCGGGCCGATGACGCCTCCTTCATTGCCTACCTTGTGACAGCGCACACAGGAGGCAACGGCGTGTTTGTGGAAGATGTCCTCGCCGCGCTTGGCCAGGCCTGGGATCTCTTTTTGTTTGGTCGATTTTTTGTGGATCGGCTTCACTTCCTGCAGTGAAAGATCGTCAAACCAAGCGGTGCCTTTGGCCTGGCCCCACCCCCCGAAGAGGCAGTTGACGGTGAGGGGCCCGGCCTGCGTGTTGTCGAAGACTATCTCGACTTTTTGCCAGTCGGTGGTTTTTTGAAGCGCCTTGGTTTTGGCTTCGTGCTGTAACTCGTGAATGTTGAGCAACGCACCGTGCCCCCCGTTGACTCCTTCGGTTTTTATCCACGCGCTGAGTGCATACTTGGTGCCGGACTTCAGGTTGACCGGGGTGTAGACACTGGTGTCGTGTCCGTTGCCGGAGCGGATTTTCACCGACGACTTGCCGCTATGGACATAGGCCTTGCGGGTTTCGATTGCGTGTTCGACGTCGGTGCCCTTGGCACTGTAGGTGCGCACCTGCCAATCGGCGGGAAGGTTGCCCTCGGCTTTTTCGAATGACGCGTTGGCCAGGAGATTCGGGCCGCGTTCGTAGCCGATGATGTCGGTTTGGTCGGCCCCGGCGGCACTGAGCGCAAGTTTGAGCCATTCATCCTCGGCGTTGGTTTTGTCCCGTGCCAAGACGCTTGCGGCGCGTTGGTGTGTTTTTGATTTGGGGAACTGGGCCAGCTTGACGAACGCGGCCAAGCGCACGTGCAGGTTGGCGTCGGCGAGCGTCGCGCTGTCGTAGAGCAACTGTTCGTCGTCTTTCGTTTGGCCAAGCGCTCGGATCGCATTGCGTTTGACGGCCGGGTCAGTGCTGATGAGTGTTGTGCGCTTGGTTTCGGCATCGAGTGCGCCGAGCCCCTCCAGTGTCCAGAGCGCGTGGATGGCGCCAGCGCCTTGGCCAAGCGCGCGTTTGCGGAGTGCGTTCACCGCATTTTTGTGGCCGCCATCGACGAGGAGGCGTTGAGCAGTTTGACGCCAGAACAGGTTGTCGCTGTCTAGCGCGGCGATGAGTTGCTTGGTTTTGGCCTTGGCTAGGGACTTGATTTTTGACTTCGGTGCGCCGTCCCAAATCACGCGGTAGATGCGTCCGTGTTGCCGGTCGCGGTTGGGGTTGACATGCGCATTGCCCCGACCGCGTTGGGCGGCGTAGCCGCCGCGGCCGACGCTTGGGGTGGGGTTATGCTGGATGATGAAGTTGTACCAGTCGGCGATCCAGAGGTGACCGTCCGGGCCGACCTCGGCGACGATTGGTGAAAACCATTCATCGGCGCTGGCGACGAAGCTGAAGCTGTTTTTGGCGACGTAACCTGCGCCTTTTTTCTCCATACGATACGTGCCGAGCAGGTTGCCGGTCGGGCCGCAGACGAATGCGGTGCCGTTGCGATACTTTTTCGGGAATCCCGCTGATGTCGCGAAGGCGTGGCCGCAGCCGGCGGTGTAGGCGTTGAAGGCGTCCACTTGGCGGATATTCGGTGTGATGGGATGGAAGTAGCGCGAGTCGGCGATCATTTTTGCGCTCATCTTTTTGTCGCCGCTATAGACGGTCGCCGGAATACCCCCGAAAAACGTTGGGTTGTTGTTGGCGGTGGAGCCAAAGACATCACCGGCAGCGTTGAAGCCCATTCCCCAGGTGTTGTTGTTGAACTGGTGCAGAAACTCGATGTCGGAGCCGTCCGATCTGAAGCGGAATACGCCCATGCCGAAGTTTTGCTTCTCGCCGTTGATCGTGCCGTTGAATCGCGCGTAGCCGACCGTACCGTAAATCCAGTTGTCAAAACCGTAGCGCAGATTGCTCGGGCCAGCGTGCGTGTCACCGACACCCCATCCGGTGAAGAGCACTTCGCGAATGTCGGCCTTGTCGTCCCCATCGGTGTCCTTGAGGAAATAAAAGTCCGGCGCGTGCGCGAGAATGACGCCGCCGCGGGCGAAGGCCATCGAGGTTGGCATGTTGAAGCCTTCGGCGAAGACAGTGAACTTGTCGGCCCGGCCGTCGCCGTTGGTGTCTTCGCAAACCTTGATGCGGTCGTTGCCTTTGCGGCCGGCCTTGAATTCGTTCGGGTAGTCCACCGACTCGACGACCCACAGCCGGCCGCGCTCATCCCACGTCATGTAAATCGGGTTGATGACATTCGGCTCGGAGGCGAACAGTTCCATGCGGAAACCGACCGGCACCTGCGTGTATTTCATGCTCTCCGCCGGCGGGAGCGGGAGTTGGTATTCGAGTGGCTTGGGGCGGCGTTCGTAGTTCGGGATGTTGCCGCGCTTCTCATATTTAAGAGGGGCACGACTCGCAAGGAAGTTGTCGTAGCGTTTGCGGGCCTTGTCGCCGACGGCCCAAAGAATGCCGCTCTTGAGCAGTTGATGAAAACCGGCGTTGTTCCACACTCGTTGGTCGTGGCCTGAGGCTGTGTAAAAGATGCGGCCATTGCCCTGCGTGCGAACCCACGTCCACGGTTCCGGCTCGGTATGCGGATCGCCCTTCATCGCGTCGCGGACCATCAGCACCGTGCGGTTCTTCGGGTTGTGGTTCGAGTGAAAGTAAGTCTCGTCCCAGGCGGTGAATTCCTTCACGTCCTTCAGTGCGGGGTGATCCGGCTTCACTATCTTGGCGGCAAACTCCGTGCCCTGGTGGCTCTTGAACCGCCCGCCGACAAGTTGATCGAAGCCCGGCTCGTTGGCGAAGCACCAGCTCGCGCAATGCACCGGCACGAAGCCGCCGCCGTTCTCGACATAGTTCTTCAGGTTGGTCCATTGGTGCGGCTCAATCCTGCCGTGGTTGGCGTAGAGCAGCAGGGCGTCGAATTCGGCCAAGCGCGCGGCATCGCCAAGGGCTTCCTCAACGGATGTCACGTAGTCAAAATAAATTGCATCGCGGCCAAGCGCGCGGGAGAGCATCGGGTAAAATTGGTTGGAGTCGTGATGCTCGCTTTCGTGGCCAAGGAAGAGGACGCGGATCGGCCCATCGGCGGCCTTGGCCAAGCGGGACGTGCCTGGCGCAGCCCAAGCGGCGCCGAGGCACAGCAGCGTCATTAGTCGAAAAGTCATCATTGTGAACGGGCGGGAAGCATAACGCGGCGACCCACCGGAGCAAGGCAAAAGCCGCGTTTGGCCGGCGTTTTTTCACGTAAAAATGACCCAAAAAGCAAACCTTTTCGTTACGGCGGGTTGTGTTAGCATGACCGGTCCGAAGGATTGAGGACTTTGGTCATGCCGCCTGCGGAATGGGCGGCGAGTCGACAACCCGTGAAGCAACCGTGATGATGAAATTCAAGGCAAACACCCGGCGTGATCTTCCCCGGATCGCGGAGAAACTGAGGCTCGATGCTGATCAGGTGACCGACATGTTGGCGGTGTCGGCTGTGTTGCCGTTTCGCGTCAACGACTACGTGATCGAAAACCTGATCGATCCCAAGTCGGTGCCCAATGACCCGATTTTTCAGCTGACCTTCCCGCAGCGCGGCATGCTGGAGGAGAAGGATTTTCTGCACATGCGCGACTTGGTGGCCAAGGGTGCCTCCGAGACGGAGATCAAGCTGTCGGCGGATGAAATCCGGGGGCGACTCAACCCGCATCCCGCCGGGCAAATGCAGCTCAACGTACCGTCGCTCGACGATGAGGTGGTCGGCGGCATGCAGCACAAATATCAGGAGACGGTTTTGTTTTTTCCGGGCCAGGGGCAGACCTGCCACGCCTACTGCAGTTACTGTTTTCGCTGGGCGCAGTTTGTCGGCGATGCCGACCTGAAGTTCGCCAGCTGGGAAGCCGCCCAACTGGTGGACTACGTGCGGGACAACCCGCAGGTGAGCAGCGTGCTGATCACCGGCGGCGACCCGATGGTGATGAAGACCGCAGTGCTGCGCCGATACATCGAGCCGTTGCTGAGGGCAAAGCTGCCTAGTCTGCACAGCATCCGCATCGGCACTAAGGCGCTGGCCTACTGGCCGTACCGATTCACCGAGGGTGAGGACGCCGACGACTTTCTGCGACTCATCGGCGAAGTGAAGGCGGCCGGCAAACACTTCGCGCTGATGGCGCACTCGAGCCACTCGCGGGAACTGGAGTCGGAGGTGGCACTGCAGGCGGTCGAGCGCGTGCTAAACGCCGGCGCGGTGATCCGCTGCCAAGCGCCGCTCATCCGCAAGGTCAACGACAACGCCAACGTCTGGGCGCAGCTCTGGCGCCGACAGGTTCGGCTTGGCATGGTGCCGTACTACATGTTTGTGGAGCGCGACACCGGGGCCAAGGCCTACTTCGAGGTGCCGCTCGCCCGGGCTTACAAGGTGTTCACCGAGGCGTACAGCCAGGTGGCCGGCCTGTGCCGCACCGTGCGCGGCCCGTCGATGTCCGCGCTGCCGGGCAAGGTGCTGGTGGACGGCATCACCGAGGTGGCCGGCGAGAAGGTGTTTGTGCTGAAATTTCTGCAGGGCCGCGATCCCAAGTGGGCCAACCGGGTCTTTTTCGCGAAGTACGACCCGAAGGCCACTTGGTTGTCGGATCTGCAGCCCGCGTTTGGCGAGGAACGGTTTTTCTTCGAGGCCGCTGTGGAGGAAGCGCTGGCAGAATCGGCGCGAAAGGGTTGACACCGCTTGACCCGTCTTGCTCACTGGGCCTAGCATCCGCGCTGCCGATGACAAGGAACTTGAGCCGATTGATTACCGCCATCGCGGCTGTTCTCCTCGCCCATGCGGCGGTGGGGCAGACTGCCCCCTCCTATCGGAACAGCATCGTTGCCGAGGTGAACGACAAGATCATCACCCGGCAAATGGTGATGGATGCCATGAAGCGGGAGGCCACCCTGTTGCGCCGCCAATACGCCCGGCAGCCGCAGCTTTTTGGCCAAAAATATACCCAGCTTCAGGCCGACACACTGGAGGCGCTGATTCGCCGCGAGCTGGTTTTGCGCGAGTACATGGAGAAGGGCTACAACCTCCCCGAGTCCATCATCGAGCAGCGTATCAAGGAGGATATCCGATCCGAGTACGGCAACCGGGTCACCCTCATCAAGTCCCTCCAGCAGAGTGACATGACCTACGAGGAGTTCGCCCGGTATCAGCGGGAGAAGATCATCCAAATGGTGATGCAAGGCCAGTTCATCTCGAAGGCGAACATCGTGATTTCCCCCCGGCAGATTGAGGAATATTACGTGGCCAACAAGGACATGTTTCGCTCCGGTGTCGAGATTCGGCTCCGGTTTATTTTTCTGGAAGCCAGGAAACACGGAGGCGCGGAGGGCACCCTGAAGTTGGCCAATGAGATTCACCAAGTCCTGCAGTCGGGCGACTCCTTTGCCGGGGTCGCCTCGGTTTACACCGACCAATACCGGGCATCGGGAGGGCTCAAGCCTGACTGGATCAAGCGGGGCGGCCTGGCCCCGGAGCTGGATCAAGCGGCATTTGCGCTTGGCCAAGGCCAGATGAGCCCCGTCGTGGTGATGCCGCAGGGGTGCTACATATTACGTTGCGAGGAGATGAATCAGGCCAAGCTCGGCACCTTGTCCGAGGTACGCGCGCAGATTGAGCAGACCCTGCTGGAGAACGAGCAACAAGCCCGTAAGGACAAGTGGTTCGAGCGGCTCAAGCGCAAGTCCTACATAAGGCAATTTTTGTTTTGATCAAATGCGCCTGGCCAAGCGTCAGAATTACCGGGATGAACTTGAATTGCCATGACACGGTTGCCACCACGACATTCGCGCGGCGTTGGCGCGCTGCGGCGCTGTGCCTGTTATTGCCGCTCTTGGCGGCGAGCGTGCAGGCCCAAGTGACGGTGACACTTGAGTTGCAAAAGAGCCGGTTTCTGCCGAGGGAATCCATGTTGGCCAAGCTGAAAATCGTCAATTTTTCCGGCCAAACGCTGGTGTTCGGCGAGGACAACCATTGGCTGCAGTTCCAGATCGAGTCAGAAACCGGAGAGGAGATCACCCCCATCACCGACCCCCCATCCGTGAAGGGGCGGTTCACCGTCGAGTCCTCCATCCGCGCAACCAAGGAGGTGGACATAGCGCCGCATTATGCGCTCGAGCGTGCCGGTCGCTACACCCTCACCGCCACAGTGTACATCAAGCAATGGGGTAAACAACTCACCGCCAAGCCGGTCAAGTTCGACATCACCAACGGCACCGTACTGTGGAAGCAGATATTCGGGCTGCCGTTGAAGAAGGGCGATCCGCCCGGCCAGCCGAGGCAGGTTCGGCGCTACGTCCTCCAGCAGGCCAAGCACCTCAAGGCGATGAGCCTCTACGCCCGCGTGGACGACGGCCTCGGTGGCAAAGTGCACAGGGTGTTGCCAGTCTGCCCCATGGTGTCGTTCAACAAACCGAAGGCGCAGGTCGGGCCTCAGAGCAACCTGCACGTGCTCTGCCAGACCGGTGCCCGGAAATACAACTACTCAGTGATCGATCCTCAGGGAAAAATCATCACGCGCCGCCACTACCTCATCGCCGCCAACCGCCCGCGACTGGGTTTCAAGGACGGAAAAATCATCGTCGCCGGAGGCTTTCAACTCACCCGGCCTGACGATCTCCCGTCGAACAAAAAGAGCGGCGCGGAGCCGAAATTGATCGTCCCGGGCAACGAGCCCAAGCCCATCCCCAACATCCAGCCGCCGGTTCTGCTCCCGCCCAAGCGCACCGGGAATTGACCCGGCGGTCCACTGCATGATGAAACCGGGTACGCTCCCATCCACAGCCTTTGCTGCGTTGCTGGCGCTAGGCCAAGCCGGGTGCTGCAGCAGATTTCCATTGGCGAAGCCGGTCACCGGTATTCATCCCAAAAAAGAAATGACATTCTCCGAAGACGTTACCTTTCTCAAAAAACACGTCGACGTCATCACTCTTGGCCAAGGGAAAGTCTCCCCGCAAGTGGCCGTCGTGCCGGCCTATCAGGGCCGGGTGATGACGAGCACCGTCGGCGCCGCCGGTAGCCCGAGCCACGGCTGGATCAACTACGACCTTATCGCGTCCGGCAAGACCGGTTTGCACATCAACGCCTTTGGCGGTGAGGATCGCTTCTGGCTCGGGCCGGAGGGCGGTCAGTTCTCCATTTTCTTCAAAAAGGGTGATCCTTTCGACCTCGAACATTGGCAGACGCCGGCCGTCATTGACACCGCGCCGTATCAGGTGCTGTCGAGGACGGATAGCGAGGTGACGTTCCGGCATGAGGCAAAAATCAAAAACTACTCCGACACCGAGTTCAGCATACGGATCGATCGCACCGTGCGGTTGTACAACCGTGTGAAGATAAGCGATCTGCTTGGCGCGGATTTGCCGGAGGGCATCCACGCTGTTGCCTACGAGACGGAAAACATCTTGACCAATACCGGCGACACGGCGTGGACGAAGCAGGGAGGGTTGCTGTCGATCTGGATTCTCGGCATGTACAAGCATTCCGAGCAGACGACCGTGTTGGTGCCGTATGTCGAGGGCGACGAAGCCAAGCTCGGCCCGATAGTCAACGCCGACTACTTCGGCACCGTGCCGGCCGATCGGCTGAAGGTGGCGGATGGGGTGATTCGGTTTTCCGGCGACGGCCAGTATCGCAGCAAGATCGGCCTGACCCCGCAACGCGCCAAGCCGGTGCTCGGCAGTTACGACGCAACGCGGCAACTGCTGACCATCGTGCAATACACCAAGCCGGAAGGGGCAACTGATTACGTCAACTCCATGTGGGAACTGCAGGCCGAACCGTTCAAGGGCGACGTGGTGAACAGCTACAACGACGGGCCACCGAGTCCGGGAGTCAAGCCGCTTGGCCCGTTTTACGAGTTGGAATCCTCCTCACCGGCGTTGGCGCTCAAGCCGGGAGAAAGCGCCGCCCACATCCACCGCACCATCCATCTTCAAGGCGGTGAAGCCGCCGTCCGCGCCCTTGGCCAAGCGCTCCTCGGCGCTATCGAATAATATTGGTCGCGGGTTGGCCGTGGAGGTGGTTGCCGTTTTTTGAGGCTTGAATGGCCTTCGGCGTGTCGACCGGCGCGCCGGGGTCGCCCTGCGCGTTCATCCAGCGATCCAATTCCTTCCGCAGCTTGGCCAAGTGCTTGGCTTCCGACGGGTCGTTGGCCAGGTTTTCCATTTCATACGGGTCGGCGGCGACGCGATAAAGCTGCTCGGCCGGCCGGTGCATATAGCGCTTGACCAGGTTGTAACTGCGCGGCGAGTTCCACGAATCCCAAACCCATGTGGCCCAGTACGGGTTGTTGAGTTGGCCTGTGCCCCGTGTGCCCATAAGGTGTTTCTCGATGTAAATCTCATCCGGCAAAAGATTTCGGATGTAATGGTACTCGCCGTCGCTCACGGAGCGGATCGGGTAGGGTGGCCCTTCCGGGATGTTGTTGTGCACGCCGTAAGTGAATTGCCGATGCGCACCGGTTTTGCCGTGCAGCGCCGAGAGAAAACTCGAGCCATCGTAGGGATGCACTGATGGCTTGCCGCCGGCGGCATCGA
>Ga0310122_10002831_pt1 | contig 11042 bp, 7 predicted proteins | sample CB6_Bottom_1051__FD_203503 | JGI IMG/M metagenome (GOLD analysis project Ga0310122, IMG submission 203503) | Marine microbial communities from Western Arctic Ocean, Canada - CB6_Bottom_1051 | ecosystem: Environmental > Aquatic > Marine > Oceanic | place: Canada: Western Arctic Ocean | collected...
CTCGAATATCTAAAAAATTAGCTACTTCATTTGGAAATTGAATTGTTCCTTTTTCTGTTTGGTATGTTTCCAGTAACGCAACCATAAGCCGGGGTGTAGCAACACCAGAACCGTTCAGGGTGTGGAGAAAATCAACTTTATTGTCTGCGGTCCTTCTATAGCGGATATTTCCCCGTCGAGCCTGAAAAGATTCAAAATTGCTGCAGGAGGATACTTCTAACCATTTTTGTTCACCGGGCGCCCAAAGTTCAATATCATAACATTTGGCCGCTGCAAAACTCAAATCGCCCGTGCACAATTCAACGACACGGTAATGAAGCCCCAATTTTTTCAGGATCGATTCTGCTTGCAGTGTGAGATCCTCCAATTCCTGATATGACGAATCCGGCGTCGTGAATTTCACCAATTCAACTTTATTGAATTGATGGACGCGCAGAAGTCCTCTCGTGTCCTTCCCATAAGAGCCTGATTCCCGCCTGAAACACGGGGAATAGGCAACATAATAGATGGGCAGGTCCGCTTCATCTAAAATTTCATCGCGATGAATATTGGTGACAGGCACTTCTGCTGTGGGAGCCAAATAAAGGTTATCTACCTCTGTATGGTACATATCTTCTTCGAACTTCGGTAATTGCCCCGTGGTTACCATAGATTCTTTGCGCATCAACACCGGTGGAAATAATTCTTTAAACCCATACTCAGACGCATGATGGTCAATCATATTGTTGATTAGGGCTCGTTCAAGTTTGGCGCCCATTCCTGTGTAGAGTGGAAATCCGCTTCCGGATAATTTTGCCCCTCTTTGGAAGTCCAGCAGCGCCAGATTATCCCCAATTTCAAGATGGGCTTTGGGTTGAAATGAAAAAGTGGGTTTTTCACCCCAAGTTCTGATTTCAACATTGTCATTCTCATCCAATCCTTTGGGTGAACTTTCATGAGGTGGATTAGGAGTTTGGTATAACAGGTCATTTAATTTTTCATCAATTTTCTGAAACTTGCTTTCAATCTCCTTTAAACGATCCCCCAACTTGCGGGTCTGTTTAATGGCGTCAGATGTATCTTTTCCTGCCTTTTTTGCCAATCCTATAGCCTTTGAGGCACTATTTCTTTCCGCCCGGAGATGGTTAACCTCTGTTTGAAGTCCACGAGACGCCTCATCCAATACAAGGAGTTGATCCACATCTGCATCGTCACTTTTTAATGCGAACAATTTTTTAAACAATTCCGGTCGTTTTCGGAGGTCTCTAATTGATATCATATTTTTTCACCAAAATTCAAAAGGCAAATTTATTTTAATTATAAAAGATTACCTATGTTTATACACCAGAAAAATAAGCTATGGGCATCTGCCCGGGCTAATTTTATTTTGGAATTTCAATAGTTATATAATAAGTTTGAAAGTACACATTAGGATTTCTATCGATAAAAACTGCGCCCAGTTTACCATAAAAAAGGCAACATAAAAAATACAACATCGTCTTGGCGATAGCAGATCCTTATCCCATGTCGAAACCTCGACGAATTATCACTAAACATTATGAATAAAATTTTTCTTCTTTTTGGAGTTTGTGCACCCTTATTTGCTCAAACACTTGATATTAACGCATTGAGAATGGCCCAATCCAATTTAGGGTCAAAGGGTATAGATAATGGATCAATTACCAATGAACGTCAAGTTCAACCAAAAATAATAATTGATAAGCCCATTGACCCAGACGCCTATCTCATCGGCCCGGGCGATCAATTTCTCGTCAATATCATTTCCAGCGATAATGTAAGTAATTATACATTAACTGTTTCACCCACTGGTGAAATTTTGATTCCTACTATAGGAGTAGTTCAGCTTAATAATCACTCCTTATCAACAAGTATACAATTAATGGAGTCAACCATTAAATCTATGAACCAAAGCGCTCAGATTTATATCATATTATCTGAAATTCGAGAATTCAAAATAAAAGTGATTGGGCATCTAAAAAATCCAGGATTTTATACCGTCACGCCAGTTTCTCGAGTGTCTGACTTGTATGAAAATATTCTTCTTAAATTACAATCTGAATCATCTGCTGATAAAAATGTTGATCAAAATGCTGATCAAAACCTTTATCCGGAAATGTCCAAACGTAATATAGAGATCTTTCGAAATGGAAAATCTATTCCGGTAGATCTGGTAAAATTTGGATCAACTGGAATAGATAATAATAACCCATATCTTCAGCAAGGAGATGTAGTAAGAGTACCTCTGAAGGAACATTTAGTCGGAATTTTTGGTGGTATAAAAATTCCGGGAAATTATGAATTTATAGAAGGTGAATCTTTATCTCAATTTGTAGATCTGGCCGGCGGTTTAAGGTCTGATGCAGACCCCAATAAAGTAGAAATTACTCGGTTCATATCATCTAAAGAAAAATTCAGTTTCATCACCACAATGTCACAGGCAGATACCATTTTAATTTCATCAGAAGATCATATCATGGTCCGGTATGATCAAGAATATAAACGTCAGGACATTGTTTACATCACTGGAGAAATTAAATATCCTGGTGTATATGCAATTGAGCCAGGAAAAACAACCATTGGTGAAGCACTTAATAAAGTAGGCGGATTCACAGCAAGAGCAGATCAAACAAAATTAATTATTAATAATAGGTCCATTGCCCTGATTCCAGATCGCGAAAAAGATAGAATTTTATTGATCCCCGATGAAAATAGGTCACCTGAAGAGAAAGCTTATATAAAAGCGAGAATGCTCACGAAAAAAGGCACAATAGAATCATCTTCTTTAGAACAAGTAAAATCGCTCATGAGCCTTCCCTTAGTGAATGAGGATCAAATTGTCATCCTAGAGAATTTTGACTATATTGAAATTCTTGGAGGCGTTGTTAAACCAGGACGATACCCATATACCACAGATATAACCTTTGAGGAATATGTTGATCTCGCAGGCGGAATAACTAAAACAGCAACACGGAAAAAGTTTATCATCAAAGCTGGAACAGGTCAACGATTACCTATTAACAAAACTGCCCAGATTGAAAATGGGGATACCATATTTATACCTGAAAAAATGGAATTTAACAAATGGGTAATTCTGAAAGATATTTTGGCATCTCTGGGACAAGTTGCAGCTTTAATTATCGTTATTCAAAATGCCATTGGAAATTGAATTGAAAATATCACTGCCCAATATAAATTTCAATGTATCAGATATTTTTCATGGTGAAATATCAAGGAATACAATAATTATTATACAGCATCCTTATAATCAGTTTAAGCGTAGACCATTACCAGCAGACACCAATTATTAATGAAAAAAGTAATCACATACGGAACGTTTGATTTGTTCCATTTTGGACATTTAGAATTATTGCGCAGAGCAAAAGGATTAGGCGATTTTTTAGTTGTGGCAGTATCGACAGATGAGTTTAATATAAAAAAAGGGAAAAAATGTATTTACCCGTTTGAACATCGAATTAAAATAGTTGAAGCAATTCAATATGTAGATAAAGTAATTCCAGAAGAGAATTGGGAACAAAAACGAAGAGATATTCTATCAAATAAAATTCAAATATTTACAATCGGCGATGATTGGAAGGGTGAATTTGATGAATTAAGTGATATTTGTGATATTATTTATATCGATCGTACGAAAGGTATTTCTTCAAGTAACCTTAAAGATAATTTAGCAAGTGGGAATTAGAATGGAGTTAACATCACACGAACAAAAAATTCTGGATATTGTCAATAATCATCCCGAGATCCTGGGTAATCCTGAAAAAAGAACACAAATTGCCGAACTGTATGGATTATCAGAAAAAACGCTTCGGAATAGAATCGCTGAATTGAAGAAATACGGGTTTATTGGTTCAAATTCAAAGGTAATAAAAAACGAGAAAAAACATCTCATTACTGAAAATGACGAAATCAATCTAGCTGCTATTTTGGATATTATTAAACTGGAAAAAATATTTATCCTTAAGCTAACACTTTTTTTTACAATGATTGGTTTAATCTATTCTCTTCTCGCAACGTTGTATTTCAGATCAACAATTTCTATGTACCCAGCAGGTGAGCTCAGTCAATCTGGTGGAGTTTTGGGAGAATTCCAGGGGTTGGCAAAAACATTCGGTATGGGCAGTCTCGGTCCCGCACCTACTTATAATATTCCCGATATTATAAATAGCAGAAGACTTAAAAAAGATATCGTTCAAAAAATATGGAAAACTCAAAATTTTCCAGAAGGTTCTAACTTAGTTACTTTTTGGGAATTAGATAACCCAAAGTTTTTTTCACCAAGAAAATGGATATCAAAGTTTTTACCTAAAGGAAATTTTATTGCTGACTCTAATGCAAAATTAATTCATGAAGCTATATTAGATTTAGACGACCTAATTACAGTACGGGAAGAAATATCTGGTCTAATCACAGTTTCCATTATGATGCAAGATCCTACCTTGGCAGCGAATATTGCAAATTATATTGCAAATTATGTGAAAGATTTTATTTCATATGAACAACATCGAGAGGCTCAAAGAAATCGCAAATTTGTTGAAGACCAAAAATTAGATGCAAAAATTCAACTTGAGTGGTCAGAACAACTGTTGACATCTTTTAGGAAAAAACATCCCATTCCAAGAGATACGCCAGAGTTGCAGATGCAAAGGAACCGTTTAGAGAGTGGAATCGAAGAAAACCGGGCAGTTTATATAACGATTCGCCAACAATATGAAATAGCCAAAATTGAAGAAGCAAAGGAAAAGCTGTTAATAAATATTCTAGACATAGCAGAACCTGCTATAAAGAAAGATAAACCAAAACGAATCTTAATTGTATTATTATCCTTGTTTGGTGGATTCATGATATCTATTCCAATCGCTTTATTCAGAAACTAATAATAACAGGTTATTATTACAGTGCTTACGAGTCGTCTCTTTAAAAACTCAATTTACACTGTTGCTGCCCTTTCGTGTGTTGGTCTTGTCCCTTTTCTATTTAATATACTTGTTGCCCGCACTTTTGGAAAAGACGTATTAGGTGAAGTAAATATAGCTTTAAGTTTTTCCTTAATCATTACATTATTTGTGACGAATTATTTTGGCACAGCTGGAAATAAATTTCTTGCTGAATACCGTGGCCGGAATTATTTGGAACCTTTTAAGTTTATACTTTTTTCTATCCTGATAGTACCCGTTTTTTTCTTAACAATTATCGTTTTATTTCTCATTTGGCAATGGAATTATTTTTCATCCCAATTTTCAATACAGCCAGAATTGCTTTTACCCATTATTTTTTACATTTATTTCAGATCATATTATATTATTCTCAGAAGATTATTCTATGGAGTTGACCTCGTAAAAAATTATGCAATTATTGAAATCAGTTCAGATTTGGTTTTCTTTATATCGATTGGTTTTGTGACCTCGCTAAACCTTCCTCACCTTATTATTCATACTTATTTAATGGGTTATATATTTTTTACAATTCTTAGCCTTATATTGCTGAGTAAAAAATATAAAATACTCATTGACCCCCTTCAAAGTGTTAGACATTATAATTATAAACCTATTCTTCGGGATGTTAATAAATATGGGCTTTTTACCATGATTGGAACGTCAGCCAGTACGGGAACGGGTTACCTGTCTATGATTTTTACAGGTTATTATTTATCCACTTCAGATGCTGGAACTTATTCATCCGTTTTAGCCATCGTAAGTATACTCATGTTTTTGCCGAGACTTGTCACTCAAGTATTATTACCGGAATTTTCAAAATTGTATGGTGCTGGAGATTATGCTTTAATTATAAAAACACTTAAATATACGATCGCATCTCTTACGGCAATTGCCCTTGTAATAATTGTTCCTCTTTTTATTTTTTCAGATACAATATTGGCCATTTTTGGCCCATCATTTTCAATTGGGAGTCAAATATTAAGAATTATTCTTCCAAGTGTTTTTCTGCGAATTGTTTCTGTACCACTGATTACGTTTTTGTCGGGGACAAAATATGTTTTATATCCAAATATTGGTGGCATAATTATTTTTATTTCATCCGTTATAAGTTGGTACTTATTAGTGCCTTCCCTAAACCTAATTGGCATAGCTATCGGATACTCATTTGGCATTATTTTGGGGATTGTGTATTTAATAATCATGTCTGGAATTAAATTAAGAAAATTCCAATTAGAACATTAACCAATTAATAGTATGTTAAACCTGAAAATAGTAATAAAATATTATCTATTTTTATTTCTACTTGTTGATTCGATAAGTGGCTTTGTCAGAATTTATTTAGGCATATCTAACCCAATTTTCAATATTGGGTACTGGGTTAGAGGGCCAATTCTTATACTATTTATTTTTTATTATATATACCAAATTAGAGAAAAAAAATTATTCTTAGATGAAATTCTAACCTTAGTCCTTTTTATTTACTTTATTATAAATATGTTTTTGAATTATGTTGAATCTCCATCATCTAGAATGATTTCAGAAAATATACTTTATATTTTCCGCTTCCAATTTTTACTTTTTTTATTCGTATTCATTCGAAATAGAATCCACATAGATGAATCCTTAACACGTAAAATAATATATCTCAATTTTATTGTATTTTCATTAAATCTTTTCTTTGGTTACGTATTTGGTTTGGGTTTAGAAGCTTATCGATTTAGCAATACCACAAAAGGAATGTTCCAAGGAGGTAATCCGGTTTCAATCCTTAATTTGGTTTTTTTCACTTATTTTATTTTAGATAATAAGTTTCGAAAACAGATAATACCTATAGCCATTACATTATTCAATGGGTTTGCCATAGCATCAAAAAGTATTTTTGGCTTTATTATACCTATATTTTTTGCATTAAAACGAAAAGCCCTTAGTGTTAATAAATTGATATTTTATACGTCATTAGTTTTTTTGTTGATATTCAGCTATACCACTCTCGTTGATAAAACGATCGAATCCTACGAATCTAGATTTGGCATTAATATCCAAAAATCTATTAATGCAGCAGAGAAAGTTGGCGGTCTATATCAGTCTAATATAATGAATAAATTTGCATCAGTAAACTTTAGACGATACGCTTCTCTCAATGAACAAATGCGCACATCTTTTTCTGATATTAAAACTTTATTCATTGGGGAAAGTCTTGCTGGGCAAAAAATCTTTTGGGAAGAACGAGGAGAATTTACTTTTCGCCACGCATCTATGGACTTCTTCGACCATTTTTTTAAATTTGGTCTGTTAGGTTTGACACTTTTTATCTGGATTCTTTTTTTAGACTATAAAAAATTACTTCAACAGTTATTTAAAAAAGATGGTATTATTTTTGGATTATTTTTTTTATATGCATTTTTTGGTGGGCATGTAATTGATTCTGTCACTTCTGGAAGTCTATTTTATTTTATCTTGGCTAAAATATCTCAATCAGGGAATGTATAATAATGTTTAAACGTACTTCATCCATTAGCCCGCAGGAAGATTTCCATAATGGATAATATGAAAATAGCCGTTATTTGCAATAGTTATCCAACAAGGATTAATAAAAATAACCAAATTTTTATTAAAAACATAAACGATGAACTTACAAAGCTGGCTGTTGACTGTAACGTGTATTATAACCCAATTTATAACTATTGGTCCGGCCCAAGTTCACATAAAAATATTTTTGCGAATCTGATAAAATACACATTCTTTTTCACGGGATTAGTTAAAATTCTTTTTAATATAAAGTCCTACCAAATTTTGAATCCACATGGTGTAATATTTAGTGGGTTTTCTGCTTCAATTCTCAAATCTATATTTAAGATACCTGTCATTCTGTATATACATGGAGGTGATTTAAACTTGTATCCATCTGCATCACCTTATTATCAAAAAATTTATGATTACACAATAAATCGCTCGGATATTATTATTGTAAACAGTAACGACATTAAAAATAAACTTCTATTATACACTAAAGTTAGCTCTAAAATAGTTAAGGTTATTTCCCCTGGCATTAATCTTGAACATTTTTTCCCATTACCTGATGAAAAAGTAAAATTATTTAAAAAGAAATACCATATTTCTGAAGATAAAATAATTTTATTATTCGTAGGCAATGCCATAAAACGCAAAGGCCTAGATATATTTGTCGATGCCCTTTCCTTCTTAAATACGGAACAAATAAATAAAATTGAAGTGATTCTCTGTACAAATGGCCCTGAACTAAAAAATATTAAATCGAGTATATTCAATTTGCATCATCTTCGTAATGCTACTAAATATTTTGACAAAGTAGACCAAACTACATTAAATATATTTTATAATATGGCTACAATATTTGTTTTTCCTTCAAGAGATGAGCCGCTTGGTTTAGTGGGTTTAGAATCCATCGCATCTGGAACACCTGTGATTGGGGCAAATATTGGTGGAATTCCAGAATATATCAATGAAGATAATGGAATATTATTTGAATCCAGCAATCCGCATGATTTAGCAAAAGCTCTTAAAATTTTGATTGACGATCCAAATCTATTAAAAAAATTCACATCTAACTTAGGGTCACAACATATTAAGCATAGCATACATCGTTCTGCAAAATCGATTAAAACTTTATTTGAAATATTTTTAAAATAATGGAAAATCTCATTTTGAAAATATTTATAGATATTGGCCATCCAGCGCACGTTCATTACTTCAGAAATTCAATCAAAATTCTTAAGGGGAAAGGTCATCGTTTTTGTATTACGGCTCGCGATAAGGATGTGACAATCCAACTCATGAACGAATATGAAATAGATTTTTTCAACCGCGGGAAAGGTGGACAAAATTTATTTAGTAAGTTATGGTATGGCATTAAAACGAATTGGTTTTTATTTAATTTGGCAAATGCGTTTAAACCTGACCTATTTTTAAGTTTCGCTTCACCTTATGCAGCACAAGTATCAAAAATGATAGGTAAACCTCATATTGCTTTCACAGATACTGAGCATGCAACGTTAGGAAATCTGGGTTTTATACCTTTTAGTCATAGTATTATTACTCCTGAAGTATTTCTAAAAAATATTGGCATAAAACATATTCGATTTAATGGGTTTATGGAACTTGCATATCTCAATAAAATTTATTTTAAACCAACTTTCGATGTATTAAAAAAACTGAATCTATCTCGAAATGATAAATATGTCGTTATTCGTTTAGTGTCATGGACGGCAAGTCATGATATTGGGCATCAGGGATTTTCACATAATTCATTGATAAAACTTATTCAAGTTATTAGTAAATACGCCAAAGTCAGAATTACAACTGAAGGTGAAATGCATGAAGACCTTCAACCCTATGCTATGCCTTCAATCAAACCATCCAATATGCACCATGTTTTAGCCAATGCGGCTCTCTTCATAGGTGAAGGTGCTACAATGGCTTCAGAATGTGCCGTTCTTGGGACACCATGTATTTATGTAAATACATTGTCTGCAGGTACCATTGAAGAGCAAGAAAAACATAACTTATTGGTTCGATTACTCGACATGGATGCTATCATAAAGAAAGCAGAAAATATTCTTCAAAACAATTCATCAAAAAAAGAACAAATGATTCGGTGCACTGAATACTTGGAAAATAAAATCAATGTAACTGAATTTATTAATTGGATAATCACTCATTTTCCAGCCAGTACTAATACGATGAAAAATAATCCGAATTACCAAGATAGATTTAAGGTATGAGAAAACACTCATTACTCATTGGTAATTGGATCACTTTTTCGATCGTCTACTTTATGATGATTTTTAATAAATTTGGACAATTGAGTCCATCCACTCCCTATTTATATTTGTACTTTTTAATACTTGTGTATAGTTCCGTTAGTTCGATTTATTACCATAAATACCAAACCGTATTGCAAAAATCTTTTTGGCTCACTCTCCGTATAATATTTTGGTCGAATTTTATATCAGCTCTATTTATTATTATAACCGTGTCCTTTACACAATTATGGACTATTTCTAGGGAATTCATCTTTATCACTTTAATAATTCTATTTCTATTAGAAATATTTATATCAGGAATTATATTCAAATACACCCATAAAACGACTCGTCTCATTGGTGAATTCACAAAAGATAAAAATCGTTTAGTTTATCGATACAACATAAAATGGCTTATCACGGGAGCTACAACGCTCATTGCCGTTTATGGTATTCTCTTATTTTTTCAAACCAAACAATTAGCCATGGATGTACAAGATGAGCAAAACCTACTATTGTTGATTGGTGCGTGGGGAATATCTACTTTATTAACAAATCGATATAAATATCCTAATTCGATCAACCACTTTTATGAAATTGCACCCTATATCAAAGCGTCAATAATGGGCATATTATTTATTATTTTATTTTATTTCTCACTTCGATTAAATACACAAGATGTAACTATTATTTTTATGAGTGGTCTCATTCATTCTTCCATCGAAATTTTCTCTTTTTACTTATATTTTTTTGGACAAAATAAAAATCATGAAATCCATCTTTCACCCAAAAACTATTTATCAACCGACAATGATGACCAAAGGGATTTGAATAAAAATTTAAACGTGAACGAAAAGAAAAATAGATTTACCTATCATGATTTTATCCGAAGTCTTTATTCGATCCAATTAGAAAACAAGAATGAAGTCATACATTTTCTCTCAAACACTTTTGAAAAAGAAAATATAAAAAAAGGCCGAGTCACTATTTTCGATACCATATCTACAACAAATATCGAAATGTTATACAACAATTCTCAAGATTTATTAGTTAATCTTCATAACATAAATAATTTTAGACGCATTAATCATTACTTTATTAATAGCTATAAAAAATTATCAACCGGAGGTCTCTTAGTAGGTAGTTTTATTCCACTTGAAAATTTTGATAGCCATTTGAGGGGGCAAATGCCTCATTTTTTATACGCGATTATATTGCCATTTTATTTTATTTTTCATCGCGTTTTTCCAAAATTGGCTATAACAAAACAAATATATTTTATTTTGACGGATGGGAAAAACAGAACTTT
>Ga0310122_10002832_pt1 | contig 11042 bp, 8 predicted proteins | sample CB6_Bottom_1051__FD_203503 | JGI IMG/M metagenome (GOLD analysis project Ga0310122, IMG submission 203503) | Marine microbial communities from Western Arctic Ocean, Canada - CB6_Bottom_1051 | ecosystem: Environmental > Aquatic > Marine > Oceanic | place: Canada: Western Arctic Ocean | collected...
CGGAGCCGTTATCGATTCGGCTGGCGCTGATCAACGATCATCTCATGCATCTGATCGCCCGCACGCTGCGTATCGGACGTGGAATCAAGATCGTCCGAAGCTGGTACGAAGAAACGGCACCGATCGAGTTGCCCGATCGTGGCGCGGAGTTATTCACGTCCGGGTGGACAGCCAGCGCCGGCGAGCGCGAAAGACGCGAGCGACTCGTCAGAGACTTCTCTTCCTTCGATCGCCGCGTCGAGAAACTTGCTGCGACCTCCCGCCACGACACGAAGCTGTCTTTTCGAGAACGCTCGCGGTTCCAGCAGCGCCTCGGAACGGTTCGCGAGGCCTCCCTGGGCTCCTTGCACTTCATGGTCCCAAACGCCGATGAACGCGCCCGGTCCCTGCGCGCGAAGAGCGGATCTCTTCGCGAACTGGTCCCCGATCTCGTGATGCTCGACGACCCGGGTTCGCACCCGTACTTCTTTGCACACGAAAATCGATGGGACCGCATGCACCTGAACGCCCGCGGCGCAGCCTTCCTCACGACGGAACTGGCCGAGGCCTTCTGCGAGCAATTTGGTTCGGACCTGCCCTAGATGCTTTTTACCGAACCGCGTTTCTTCCTCTTCTTTGCATTGGTATTTGCCGTGTGCTGGGGGATTCCCCGGCTGGGAATGCGGAAGCTCTGGCTGCTGGCGGCCTCTTACGCCTTCTACGCCGCCTGGGACTGGCGCTTTCTCTCCCTGATCATCCTGTCGAGCGCCATCGACTACGGCGTGGGGCGAATTCTGGACCGGCCCGACGCCCGCTTCGGTCGTCGCTTCTGGTTGGTGCTGAGCCTGGTGACCAACCTTTCGATCCTCGGCGTCTTCAAGTACCTGAACTTCTTCATCTCCTCCGCCGAGAGTATGCTGCTCGCCTTTGGCGTAGAGCCGGGGAACCGCACGCTGGCCCTCGTGCTCCCGATTGGGATCAGCTTCTACACCTTCCAGTCGATGAGTTACTCGATCGACATCTATCGCCGGAACATTCGAGCCGTCCGCAGCCCGATGGACTTCGCTCTCTTCGTCGGTTTCTTCCCCGGGCTGGTCGCCGGTCCGATCGTGCGAGCCGGCAGCTTCCTACCCCAATTGCGCGTGAAGCAGCGCTTTTCGGAGATCCCCTTCCGGGCGTGTTTCGGGCTCTTCCTGGTGGGATTCATCAAGAAGACCTGCATCGCCGACAACATTGGGCTGATCGTCGATCAGGTGTATGGCGCTCCCGGAGAGTATTCCTCCGCGAGTGTCGTACTCGCGACGGTCTTCTTTGCAATACAGGTCTACTGCGATTTCTCCGGATATTCCGACATGGCGATCGCCCTCGCGCGCCTGCTCGGCTTCGAGCTACCCCGCAATTTCGCGTTCCCGTATTTCGCACCGAACCCCGTCGAGTTCTGGCGGCGCTGGCATATCAGCCTCACCACCTGGATTCGCGATTATCTCTACATCCCGCTGGGCGGAAACCGCGGACCGGTCTGGTTCAACGTGCGCAACCTGATGATTGCAATGGTGCTGGCGGGGCTCTGGCACGGAGCGGCGTGGACCTACGTGATCTGGGGAGCGATGCACGGAGCCCTGCTGTCCGTCGGAATCTGGCTGCGCCGTCGCCATCCGGGTGCATTCGCAACCATGCCAGCGGCTCTGGGCACAATCCTCATGTTCGCCTTCTGGACCTTCTCGATGCTCTTCTTCCGGGCGGAGAACCTCGGCGACGCGATGACTCTGCTGGCCTCGCTCTTCGATGGCGGGGCGCAGACCATCAAGGCCGCCTACGCCCTCTGGCTTCTGCCCCTCGGGCTGGCCCATTGGCTCAGCTACCGAGGCACGTTTTCCACCCAGATTCGCCAACTGCCGGACTGGGTCTACGCCCTGGGCTATGCCGTGATCGCGGTGCACGCATTCGCGTTCGTGCCCATGGCGCAAAGGCCCTTCATCTACTTCCAGTTCTAGCCTTCGGCTGGAAGTCCCGCGCCTCAGCCCGATAGGCCCATCGCTGAAATCGCGAGGGCGCTCGCTGCTCCCACCGCGACCGCGGCCACCAAGCCAACGACCAGGGGGCGATAACCGAGTATGGCAAGGCGCCCGAGGTGGGTGCCGAGACCCACCGCGGCCATCGCGATGGCAAGGCAGCCGATCGAGACCTGCTTCGCGGTGTCGATGCACTCGCGCCAGGTCTCCGCGGACAGCAGACCGCCGAAAGGAGCCGCCCCGAAATCTCCGAGGCTGCGCAGCACCGCGACTGCCAGAAAACCGAAGACGAAGAGCGGGACGGCTTCCATGAGGCGACGCCTCGCCGGGGTGCCGCCGGCGCGGTCGCGCTCATGCATCCAGGCCATCAGCGGAATCACCGCCACCATGAAGCCGTTGCGCAGCAACTTGGTCACCGTGGCCGTTTCGAGGGTTTCTGGGGCACCGAATTGTTGGCTGTAGAGCAGCGCCGCGCCGGCCACCTGCGCCGTGTCGTGGATCGCGGTGCCCAGGAAGAGCCCCGCAGCGAAATCGTTCCCCGCAAACAGGGTGTGCGACAAGAACGGGTAGATCATCAACGCCAGCAGGCCGAAGACCGTGATGGTGCCCACGGCGTAGCTGGTCTCCTCTTCGCTGGCCCCAACCACCGGCGCAGTGGCCACGATGGCGGTGTTGCCGCAGATCGCGGTCCCGACGGCGATCAGGGTTCCGAGCCGCGCGGGAAGCGAGAGCGCGCGGCTCGCCAGTCGCACGACAACGAGGGCCACGATGATCGCGATCCCTACGACGGGTAATGCCGCCAAGCCGATGTCACCCACCGACACCAGGCTGAGTTGCAGGCCCAGCAGCGCCACCCCGACGCGCAGCACCCGCTTGACGCAGAGTTGAAGTCCGTCCTCGAAGACTCTCGGCAGTCCGATGCTGTTGCGAATCGCGAGCCCCGCGACGATCGCAATCAGGATCGGTGAGACCGGCAGCGATTCGATCCCGAAGACGCCACCCTGCAGCACCCGGGCGAGCGATTGCCCCAGCAGCGCCAGCAGCGCCGCCAGCAGCAAGCCGGGTGCGAGTTGGCCGGCCGCGTCGAACCAGCGGTGGCCCCGGGCCCGCCAGCCCCGGCGCGCTGCCGCCTCGGCTCGGGTCTCGGCCAGGTCGAGAAAATCCGGAACACCCTCCATGCTCCCGGTGAACCGAAAGAGTTCGGGATTCGAATAGGGGTCGTTCTGAGCCTTGCCGGCGCCGGGCACGGCCCCAAGGTCGCACAGACCAGCCGGGGAACCCCACCCGTGAGACAAGGAAAACTGGCAGAAGTTCTACGACGCCCGCCGCGGGATCTACCTCATGCCAAAGGCCCGGCCCGGTTTGCCCCGGCCTCCCCATCGTCGGCCGCTCCTCCGGCGTCGTGCGCGATCACGACCCCGGACAATCCTCCGAACCGGCCGTCCTCCCTACCAGGAGCCCTTGGCTGCCGTCCGGGAGCACCCTGGCGATGGCAGAGTGGACTGATCCGTTGGTTGCAGGTTCCGCGTGGACGATGGCCTCGAAACGACACCCCCGCGGCACCACTTCTAACAAGCCGACCCGCTCGATTGCGGCGTGCGTCAGCGAACGCGCCGCTTCATCCCCAGCAGCCTGAGCAGCACCGCGGCTTGCAGGAGGGCGGTGGTGTGATGCAATCGATTAGTCGAACCCTGCCCGCAGCTTTGCAGACCTGTCCGGGGCTAGTGCCGAGTGATGCCCGCCGCCGAAGGCCGCGCACCCACCAGGCTGGTGACAGCGCCCTTGATCCCGTCGAGACTGAGGGAATACATGGGGAAAATCTCTCGGATCGCCTTGGCGGTACGGGTGCGGTCCCAGTCGGATTGGGGATCCGGGTTGAGCCAGACCACGCGGTTGAAATGCTCTCGGATGCGCATCAGCCAATCGATGCCGCGGGTTTCGGACTCGAAGCGTGGATTGATATTTCCTCGCGGATTCATCAACTCGCCGGGATGCATGGCGGCATCGCCGACAATAAGAACCTTCCAGCGTTCATCAAAACGACGCAAGATATCCCCGGTGGGGATCGCATCCTTGATATAAAGATCGGCGGTTGTTCCCAGGCGATCATACACACAGTTGTGGAAATAGTAGGACTTGAAATCACGCAGCTGCCGCTCTTCGTGAAGAGCCGTGAGCAACCGACTGACGGGCTCGTAGTAGGGCTCCATGGTTCCACCGACGTCCATCAGCAAAAGAAGCCGCACGTTATTGCGCCGCTCTGAGCGGTAAACGAATTCGATCTCACCGGCGTTTCGACAGGTTTCCTCCACCGTTTCATCGAGATCCAGTTCGTCGCCGGGGCCTTCTCGGGTCAGGTGGCGCAAACGCTTGAGCGCCAAGCGGACGTTGCGAATATCCAGGGTGCTGTCCGTGCGGTACTCCTGAAAGCGTCGATCCTCGGCGACCTTCATGGCCGAACGATTCTGCGAATGCCCCCCCACGCGAATGCCCGTCGGGTGCTGCCCGCCGTTTCCAAAAGGCGAGTGGCCTCCGGTGCCCACCCATCGCCCTCCCCCGTCGTGGCGCTCGTCCTGCTCTTCGAGAGTCTCAAGGTATCGCCGCATCAACTCGTCGGCGTCGAGTTCCTCAATCATCTTCCGTTGATCATCGGTCAAGCCGTCGAAAGTTTTCGGATCACTCAGCCATTCGCTGAGTTGATCGTTGGCGCTCAACTCGCCTTCGACCCCATGAAAAATTCGGGCGAAGACGCGATCGAATGCGTCGTAGTAGGCCTCGCTCTTGATCAGCGTCGCTTTGGCGACGTTGTAGAAAGCCAAAAGATTTGAATCGTGGAGACCCTTCTCCAAGCTCGTCATGAACATTTGCCATTCTTGTACGGCGACAGGAACACCTTCATCGCGCAAACCGTAAAAGAGGTCAAGAAACATGAGAGTTTTCCAAGCTATTGGTTGTAGCGCGGCCCGAGGTCGCTCCAATTCGAAGGCATACCGCCCCCGCGTTCCTCGAAATCTGCCAGAGCCGACGTGTCCTGCTCGTTCTTGAGCAGCGAACCCAGGAAGGGGATGTGATTTTCGAGTTTCTCCTCACTCACCCCCGAGCGCAGGAGGGCCGCGATCCAGTCGATCAACTCGGATGTCGACGGTTTCTTGCGAAGATCCGGTTGCCCCCTGAGCCAATAGAACTTAATCAGGACCTGATCGAGGAGAGTCGTATCCACGTTGGGGTGATGCACTTCAACAATCTTTCTCATCATGTCGGGTTCGGGGAATTCGATGAAGTGAAAGACGCAACGGCGCAAGAACGCGTCGGGGAGTTCCTTCTCATTGTTGGAGGTAATGATCACCAGGGGACGTTCCTTGGCGGCTACTTCGTCACCGGTTTCCATCACGGTAAAACGCATCTCGTCGAGTTCCCGGAGAATATCGTTGGGAAACTCAAGGTCGGCCTTATCGACTTCGTCGATCAGAAGGACCTGCCGTTTTGGCGCGCTGAAGACCCGTCCAACAGGACCCAGCTTGATATAGCTACGGATATCACTGACGTCGCCTTCGCCGAAGCGCGCATCATTGAGTCGCTGGAGAGTGTCGTAGACATAGAGGCCCTCCATGGCCTTGCTCGTCGACTTGATGTGCCACGACTCCATGCGAAGGCCCAGACCTTCGGCGATATGGTGAGCCAACAGGGTTTTCCCGGTACCCGGCTCTCCCTTCACGAGCAGAGGACGCTCCAGCGCAATCGCACAATTGACCGCCTCCACCAGGGGTCGCGAAACGATGTAGCCCTCCGTCCCGGTAAAACGATAAAAGTCACTTTCTTCAGCCATGGCTCCTCCTTTGCCGCGCTCCGTGGGTCGTCCGTGTGCAGTCCCTACGTGACCCTAGTGTGGGCGGATAGGAAGTCCAAAGGCCCTTTTGACACCCTTGGACGTGCATGATGTCTACTCAAGAGGGGAAATCAGGGGTGTTGATGGCAGGCCGGGGCCCGTAAGCGACCTGTTTTTCGGTGTCTAGCCACCCCCGCACGAGGACGACAACTCTCTGGGGGCCGAGTCAGATCCTCAACACAGCGAGTGTTCCAGCGCGTCAGACATCGCCCTCTGGCTTCGTGCCCTTGCGCCTTTACACCTTGCGGTTCTTGGTCGGTCCCTTTTTCTCAAATTTCTTTCTCGGGAACTTCCCGGGCCGTTCCGGGCGCTCTCCACCCGCCGCGCCACCCACCCGAACAATTCGCAGGTGCGGATCCCGTGAATCTGGGCCCCGAACGACTTGCTCGAACCGACCCGCCATCCGCTCGGCTACATCAAAACTCGATTCATCTGACCCGATCTTGATGGCCCCCACTGCCTGACTCTCAACCTTCCCTCTCCGGCAAACGTGCCCAAGAACCCGACTAGGCGCAGCGCCACGGCGTTTACCCCAGTTGATCGTGAAACGAACAAAGCCCGGCTTGGCCCTGTTCCTTGAGTCAGTGGGCCCGGCCACGGGCAACTCCGACTCCCGCAACTCAAACGGTTCACGCGTAGGCTTGGGCTGCGCCATTTCAAGCAATGCGGCCACAATGGCTGCAGGCTCGTGGTCCTCAAGCAGGCCCTGGGCGTAGGTCAACTGTTTCGGCGTCAAGTCCTCAATCTGCACCAGATGGTCGCGAACGATCTTTCGAAAGCCTTTTCGCAAGCGCTTACGGACCTTGGAGGCGCTCGGTGCGGCTTGCCATTCGAGCTTCACTCCCGCGCTTTCGTAAAGATAGATCACCCTGCGTTCTGCCCGAGGCAAGACCAGCATCACACTGCGGCCCGGACGTCCTGCACGGCCCGTTCGGCCACTGCGGTGCACGAGAGTGTCCGAGTCTCCCGGCAAGTCGACATGGATAACGAGGTCGATGTTGGGCACGTCGATTCCACGCGCCGCGACATCCGTCGAGATCAGGGTCTTCACCGTACCGCTTCGGAAACCGTTGAGCGCACGAGTACGCTGCGCCTGAGGAAGGTCCCCGCTAAAGGATTGCACCGGAAACCCGTCCCCAGACAGCTTTTCGGCTAGCGAGTTCACATCCACCCGGCGTTCGACAAACACCAGACATCGCCTCCCCTCATGCAACAGCAAAAGGTTTACCAACGCGGCATAACATTCCTTGGCTTGAATCCGGTGAGCCACATGTTCAATGTCCTGGTTCGCATCCCCAAGACGCGTCCCTTCGACATGCAGAACATCCCGCTGGAAGCGATCTGCAAGCTTTTGTACCTGCTTGGGAAACGTGGCGGAAATTAGATGAGTCCTTCGCTCGTCCGGCATTCGCTCCAGGATCGCTTCCAGCTCGTCGCGAAATCCCATGTCTAACATGCGGTCCGATTCATCGAGCACTACATGCTCCGTGGACAAACAGTCCAGCGCACCAGAATGCAGATGATCCAGGACGCGTCCAGGAGTCCCGACGACGATCTGTGGCCCAGAAGCGAGCAAGCGCCTCTCATTGCCGATTGAGGTGCCGCCCAATACCGCTTCTACACGCAGCCCCGGTACCTCAGCGAAGAGCCATCGCAGTTCGCTGCTTACCTGCATCGCGAGTTCACGAGTAGGGACCAGCGTCAAGACGCGAGGGCCTTTGACACGCTGACGACCGCCGCTTTTGCGGGCGAGAATACTGTCTGAGAGAGCGAGCCCAATAGCAACCGTCTTTCCGGAACCTGTTTGAGACGAGATTCGCAGATCGCGCCTGCCACAGTCCGTATCCAGTACGGCTTGCTGAATGGAAGTGAGCTCCGCAATGCCTCGCCGACGCATTGCTTTTGCGAGAAGCTTCGGGACTGCGGCCAGACTATCGGCCGTGCTGCCTGCAACATCCTCCCCCACCGGGCCTTGCTCAGACCGGTCTTTCGTCATCAAATCTTCGCTCATCGTGGTTTCTTTTCTCTCTTGAAAGAGTTCGGACCGCAGCCGTAGCCTGCGCGTCAGCATGCCTCGGTCCCTCTGGGAAGGCCCCGTGAAAGCACTGGATCCACGAATACGGGGCTGCGGCGAGGGATTTCAAAGGTGCGTTCTACACCCCGGGCCATCTAGAGCCGGGCAGGATACAGGTTTAAAAGGAAAAATCAGGCTTTTCGCTGACAGGCCGGAGCCCGTAAGCGGCGATCAACAAAGCAAAGGCGGATACCGGGGTGTCGATGGGACGTGACGTGACCCGCCTGACCCTCGTGGGCTCGACAGAAGATCTTGGGGATCTGGCTTCGGTGCTCGACGACGTGCTCGCCAGTACGCGGGTCGCGCGTCACAGCATGCTCAAAGAAACGTCGGCCGGGACCGGGGCCTTTGAGGTCCGTGACGCCGACTTCGCTCCGAGGGGCTAGTTCAGCCCCTCGCGAACTGGCCAGAAGTGGGGCCGGGTACATAGTCCATCAGAAGGGCGAGGTAGAGGAAACAGGCTTGTGCGGTTTAGCGCGCGACGAGCGCGAGCAGGACGGCTGAAACCGAATTCTTGTGTTCAACGAGCAGCAGGCGTGCGACCTGTTCAGGACCGAAGAGCAAGTTTCCCACTGTGCGCTCATCGGCAGAGAGGCGCAGTGCGAGGACGCGTGGCTCGTGTCGCCGCACGAGCCTTTCCACATTGCGGTAGAACCGTTCGGCGCCGTCATCGGCGAGTACCAGAAGGCGCGAGACCCGTTGACCCCGCGCGACCCCGGTCTTGCGGTCGACGTTTTGGAGTCCGCGTTCTTCGGCGGCCAGAGCGCTCTGTGCGCCTTCCAGACCCCGAACAATCTGACCCGATGAAAGTGCGCTCGACAGTGCGGATTTGAGTGCCGGCGTGAGCTCTGCCCGGGGCACGAGGAGTTCGCCACCCTTCCATAAGGGTTGGGCGCGCGACTCAAGATCGCTCGCAAGGTTCTTCGCACGGGGCTCGTTTTCAACGGTTTTCGGGAGGCGCATGGTTTTGAACGGATAGAAGTTTCAAAGGCCCATTTTACACCCTTGGGCATGCATGCGCGGCGAAGGCTAGATCGCACTTTCCATCAACAACGGTCATTGATCCATCCTTCAAAGAAACTCCGATACTTCTTGTGCAGCACGCAAACCGCTGCTGAAAGCAGCTTCGACTGTCGCGGCAATCGGCGCCCAGGCGGTCGCCGAGCCCGCCCAGAACAGAGGGGGCGTATCGTTGGCTCCTAGAAGCGTTCGGGCACCTGCACCACCGCGCTTGATATATGTGTATCCACCACATGAAAAGGGATCGGTGCTCCAGTCGATGCGCCTGGCGTCGGTACATAAGCGCGCAGGGTCGGCCTTGGGAAAGAGCCGCTTCAGATCGCTCAACACAACTCCGGTCGCCTCTTCTTCGCTGAGTCTTGACAACTGGGCGGCCCTGGGCCCGGTCGCGTAGGCGATCAGCACGGGAGTCTCCCGACCGCTCTTGTACGATGTCGGCCAATACAAGGTCACCGGGCCCGTTCCACACGCGATATTGCCCGCCCACCGCGGCCAGAAGCGTTCTTGGAACAATAGGAGGAGTTTGACCACCGGCCCCATCTCGAGCTTTTGCAGCGCCGATTGCTTCGAGAGAGGCAGGTCTGGAGAGAACTTGACCTTGCCAGACTTCAGCACGCCCACTGGCAAGGTGGAGATCGCGGCGCGAGCCGAGACCGATTGGCCGTCCTTCGATTCAACGGCCACGCCATCGGGTCCCCACTCAACGGAGTCGACATCAAACTCGAGATCTACATCGACATGCCGGCCAATGAACGCGGGCAGCCGATCATAACCGTCGTCCACCCTGAAATTCATGCCGGTCTCGAGATTCAGAACTCCGTCCTCGATTAGCCCCTGCAGCCCGATCTCATCAACGGTTCCGGGCAGGTGAGCTGCCAGCGCCATCTCGGCCATGATTTGGGCTCGACCCTTATATCCCTGCTGCGTAATGAATTGCCTCGCAGATACATCCGGTGGTCTGAACTTCGAGATCTTTCGAAGAATAGTCAGAGTCGGCCAGACGCCAGGATGAGCGACAATCCATGGAAGCCAACGAGTTCCGCCGCCAAAGTTGAGCATCATGCCCTTGATCAACGGACACGAGTGCGTCGTCAGGCCGGCCGCCTTCACGTCCGGCCAGGTGGCGGCACCCGCACCGTGCACGAACTCCGCTCCACCCTCCACGGGATCATCGCAGAAGTCTCGGATCGAGTGGACGCGACCACCTATTCGCTGCCGACCCTCGACCACTTTTACCGAAAAGCCTCGCTCGCCGAGTTCCCGGGCCGCTGTAAGGCCGGCCATACCCCCACCGATGACGATGACATCGGACACTATGTTTCCTCCTGTAGAGTCCAAGATCGACGACCCGGATCGATCCACTTCGGACGCTTTCTTTCAACCAGTCGCGGATCCGTAATTCAATCGAATCGGAGGGCTTGTTTTCCTCATCGAACGTCGACACCCGCCTCTTTGAGTGCGCCCAGCCTGATGCGCCCAACCATCTTTCCCATCCAATGCGGGAAGAGAGAGTTGAGGATGATCGGCACTCTCATTCGAGACGGGATGACCGCCTCGCTGCGGCCCTTTGCGAGCGCGCGTAGGGTGCGACGTGCGAAATCGTCTGCTTCGATAAACGATCCTGAGGCATCGGGCATCCGTTCCATAATTTCGGGCGTGAACATCTCGGTGCGAACCAAGGTGGGGTACACGCATAAAAGCTGAATCCCCATTGGCAAAAGTTCCTGGGCCAGCCCTGCCGATAAGCCGCTCACAGCAAATTTGCTCGCCGAGTACGCTACTTCATCGACCTGTCCGATCTTGCCTGCGAACGACGAGATGTTGATAATGGAGCCGCTCTTCCTCTCTCTCATGGCCGGCAGAACTTGCTTGATCCAGCGCACTGTTCCCATGTAGTTGGTGAGCATCATTTTCTCGATGTCTTCTGTATCGTGATCGACGAAGAGGACATGACGCGCATAGCCCGCGCTATTGACGAGTAGATCGATTTCGCCCCACGCTCCACGAACCGCGGCTGCTGTTGTGGCGATCGATTCGGGATCCTGGATATCGCAGCCGTGGCCTCGGCTCG
>Ga0310122_10002834_pt1 | contig 11039 bp, 10 predicted proteins | sample CB6_Bottom_1051__FD_203503 | JGI IMG/M metagenome (GOLD analysis project Ga0310122, IMG submission 203503) | Marine microbial communities from Western Arctic Ocean, Canada - CB6_Bottom_1051 | ecosystem: Environmental > Aquatic > Marine > Oceanic | place: Canada: Western Arctic Ocean | collected...
TAACCAGGTTAGATGGTGACGGAAGAGGCGGCGCCGCACTCAGTATGAAATTTGCGACAAATACGCCTATAAAATTTATGGGAACAGGTGAAAAAATTGAGCAATTAGATGTTTTTCATCCAGACAGGATAGCGAACAGAATTTTAGGGATGGGAGATGTAGTTTCTCTTGTTGAAAAAGCAGCACAAGATCTTGATGAAGAAGAAATTAAAAAAACAGAAGAAAATTTAAAGGCAGGATCTTTTTCTATGGAAGATTATTTAAGTCAACTTAGACAAATGAAAAAAATAGGTGGTATGGAAGGTGTGTTATCAATGTTGCCTGGAGTATCTAAAATAAAAAAACAAATGGATAATGCAAATATAGATGAAAATATTGTTAAAATTAATGAGGCGATTATTTTATCAATGACTAACGAAGAGAGATTAAATCCAAAAATTATTAATGGTTCAAGAAAAAAAAGAATTTCTAGTGGTTCAGGAGTAGATTCGGCCACTATAAATAAATTGTTAAAGCAATTTAAAATGATGACTAATATGATGAAAAAAATGTCTAAGGGAGATCCTAAAGCTGGAATACCTCCTGAAATTTTTAACCAACTAAAATAAAAGAAAGGAAAGAAAAATGTCAAAATTTATGAACGTTGTTAGAAGTAAAGTTAGGGAAGGCAAGAAAGATGAGTGCATGAAAAAATTAAAAGAATTTTTTAATAATATGAAAGGAACAGATGGTTTGGTTTCAATGAAGCAAATTCAAACAGGATCTAATAGTATGTGCATTATAGGAGAGTGGAAAGATGAGCAGTCAATCGTAAAAGCAAGAGATAAAATGATTGCAGGTTTAGACACCGTTAGACCTTTGCTTGAAGAAATTTCTCCAGAACTAGGTGTTACTGATCCAGTTTCCGGTCCTGTAATAATGGAGAGTAAATAATATGCTTAAAATTAGATTATCCATGGGGGGTGCTAAAAAAAGACCAGTTTATAAAATTGTAATTGCCGACAGTAGATTTCCAAGAGATGGTAGATTTATTGAAAAAGTAGGTTTTTTTAATCCACTATTGCCTAAAACAAAAAAAGAAAGAGTTAATTTAAAAGTAGAAAGAATAAAATATTGGATTAGCAAAGGTGCCAAACCAACTTTGAGAGTTTCTAGAATATTAGGAGAAGCCCAAGTTTTACCAATGCCTCCTAGAGGAAATAATCCAATAAAAGCAATACCAAAAAAGGATAGAAAAAAAGATAAATCCGAAGGTGAAAAACCTACGACTGAAGAGGCAAAAACTGAACCTAAAAAAGAAGAGCCGAAGAAAGAAGCTCCGAATGCAGCAGCGCCTAAAACTGAACCTAAAAAAGAAGAGCCGAAGAAAGAAGCTCCGAATGCAGCAGCGCCTAAAACTGAACCTAAAAAAGAAGAGCCGAAGAAAAAATAAATGTGGACGGTAAGAGTATTTACTTTATATCCTGAATTGTTTCCAGGGCCATTAGGTAGTGGATTATACAAAAAAGCACTAGAAAAAAAATTATGGTCATTAGAAGTGGTAAATATTAGGGATTACGCTTTAGATAAACATAAGACAGTAGATGATCCTCCTTTTGGAGGAGGAAGTGGAATGGTGATGAGAGCGGATGTAATAGCTAACTCCTTAGATAAAAACATTTCTAATAAAAATGAACAAATTATTTATTTATCCCCAAAGGGAAAAAAATTTGATCAAATTTATGCAAAAAAAATAATGGATAAAAATATAAACATTATATGCGGTCATTTTGAAGGTGTAGATCAAAGACTATTGGAAACAAGAAATATAGAAGAGATTAGTATAGGAGATTTTGTTTTATCCGGGGGTGAAATAGGTGCTTTTGTTGTAATTGATACGATTGTTAGATTAATTCCTGGTGTACTTGGCAATCCTAATTCATTGACTGAAGAAACCTTTGAAAGTAATTTATTAGAGTATCCGCAGTATACAAAACCTCAGAAATGGGAAAAAAAGGATATTCCGAATGTATTATTAACTGGAGATCATGCCAAAATTAAGGTCTGGCGTTTATCCCAATCAAAGGATATAACACGACGCCGACGTTCTGACTTATGGAAAAGATACAAGAAAAACAAATGAAAAACATAGAAGAAATCAATAAAGCAAGTGTTAAAAAAATTTTAACAACGAAAAAAATTCCTAAATTTTTTGCGGGTGACACGATTAGGGTTGGTGTTAGAATTTTTGAGGGAAAAAGAGAAAGGATTCAGTATTTTGAAGGTGTTTGTATTGCAAAAAAGAATAGAGATATAAATTCATCATTTACAGTTCGCAAAATTTCATTTGGTGAAGGTGTTGAAAGAACATTTGCATTGTATAGTCCAATTGTTGGTTCTATTAAGGTAGTAAGAATGGGCCAAGTTAAGAGAGCAAAGTTATATTATTTAAGAGATAGAAAAGGCAAATCAGCAAGAATCTCTGAAAAAATTAAGAAAAAAATTGATATAAATGTCTCGGAACAAGTTGTTGAAAATGAAATTGTGAAAAAAGAGCCAAAAAAAGAAAATATTGTAAGAGATAATGATAAAGATGTCGTTTTAAAAGCAGAACCTAAAAAAGAAAAATTAAAAAAAGAGAAAAAATAATTTTTTTCCACAATGGCCCAAACACTTTACGACAAAATTTGGAATGAACATATAGTTCATCAACAAGATGATGGCACAACTTTATTATATGTTGATAGACATCTTATTCATGAAGTAACAAGTCCTCAGGCTTTTGAGGGTTTAAGATTGTCAAAAAGAAAAGTGAGAAAGCCAAATCTTGCCCTGGCTGTAGCAGATCATAATGTACCTACAATTAATAGATCAAAAGGTATTGATGATGAGGAATCAAGAATTCAAGTAGAAACGCTCGAAATAAATTGCAAAGAATTTGGTATAGAGCTTTTTGATATGAAAGATAAAAGGCAAGGAATTGTTCACATCATTGGTCCCGAACAAGGTTTTACTCAACCAGGCACAGTAATTGTTTGTGGAGATAGTCATACAGCAACTCACGGAGCATTTGGTGCATTAGCTTTTGGCATAGGAACTTCAGAAGTTGAACATGTTTTGGCAACCCAAACTTTAATTCAAAAGAAATCAAAGAATCTTCGAGTTAATGTAATAGGCAAGCTACCAACGGGAGTTACCTCAAAGGATGTAATTTTACAAACAATAGGCAAGATAGGAACTGCAGGAGGAACAGGAATGGTTATTGAGTATGCTGGTACTGTAATAGAAAATTTTAATATTGAGCAACGTATGACAATTTGCAATATGTCTATAGAAGCAGGTGCTCGCGCAGGATTAATTGCTCCTGATGAAAAAACCATTCAATATTTAAAAGATAAACCTATGTCTCCTAAGCAAACCAGCTGGGATAAGGCCGCAGAATATTGGTCTAAATTAAAATCTGATCCAGAAGCTAGATTTGATCGAGAAGTAGAAATAAAAGGAGATGACATTAGCCCAATGGTAACTTGGGGAACTTCTCCTCAAGATGTTGTTTCAATTACAGGTACTGTTCCAGACCCAGAAAAAGAAAAAGATGACGATAGAAAAGCATCTATGAAGAGATCGTTAAATTATATGGAACTTAAACCAAATACGATAATAACAGATATTAAAGTTGATAGAATTTTTATTGGAAGTTGTACCAATGGGAGAATAGGAGATTTAAGAGAAGCAGCTAAAATTGTGAAAGGAAAAAAGGTTGCTCAACATGTCAATGCTATGGTTGTTCCTGGATCGGGCCTTGTCAAACAGCAAGCAGAAGAAGAAGGAATAGATAAAGTATTTAAAGAAGCCGGGTTTGATTGGAGAGAACCTGGCTGTTCAATGTGTTTAGCTATGAATGCTGATAAACTTAATCCACAAGAAAGATGTGCATCTACATCAAATAGAAATTTTGAAGGGCGTCAAGGCCGCGGGGGAAGAACTCATTTAGTGAGTCCAGCTATGGCAGCTGCAGCTGCTATAGCTGGCCATTTAACTGATGTGAGAAAGTTTCAGAATTAATATGAAGAAATTTAATATTTTAAAAGGAATACCCGCAAATTTACCTATGGCAAATGTTGATACCGACATGATTATTCCAAAGCAATTTTTAAAAACAATAAAAAGAACTGGTCTTGGAAAGGGTCTATTTTTTGAAATACGGTATAATGAAGCCGGTAAAAAAATTCAGGAATTTATATTAAATAAAGAACCTTATAAGAATTCATCAATATTATTAGTTGGAAAAAATTTTGGTTGCGGATCATCAAGAGAACATGCACCTTGGGCATTGTTAGATTTTGGAATCACATGTGTAATAAGTTCAGGCTTTGCAGACATTTTTTATAATAATTGTTTTAAAAATGGCATCTTACCAATCATTTTAGATAAAAAGAAAATTGAAGAACTTGTTCAATATTCAGAAAGAAAAGAGAGTATAGAAATAAATCTTACAGAACAAGAAATTATATTTGGAAATAAAAGCATTAAATTTGAAATCGATCCATTTAAAAAAAAATGTTTGTTAAATGGTTTAGATGATATTGCTCTATCTTTAGAAAAATCAGAGAAAATATCTTCTTATGAAAATAAACTTAAGAAAAATAAACCTTGGGTAAATTAAAATGATTAAAGTTAAAAAAAGAAAAATTTTATTATTACCAGGAGATGGAATTGGACCAGAGGTTGTTGTAGAGGTCAAAAAAATTATAGATTGGTTTAACAAAAAAAAATCCTTAGGTTTTGAAACTGAAGAGGATTTAGTAGGTGGTGTATCATACGAAAAGCATAAAAAACCAATTACTGATGAAGTTTTTTATAAAGCTCTAGAATCAGAGGCTGTAATTTTGGGCGCTGTTGGTGGTCCAAAATGGGATAATTTAGAATTTTCAAAAAGACCAGAAAGGGCACTTTTAAAATTAAGAAAAGAACTAAAATTATTTGCTAATCTTAGGCCAGCAATTTGTTTTAAACAATTGGTTGATGCATCCAGTTTAAAGCCAGAAATTGTATCAGGATTAGATATAATGATTGTTAGAGAACTTACTGGAGGTATATATTTTGGAGAACCTAGAGGAATAATGCCTATTGAAAATGGAGAGAGAAAAGGTATTAACACACATACGTATACAAGTAGTGAGATAATTAGGGTTGCTAAAGTAGCTTTTGAACTTGCTCAAAAAAGAAATAAAAAAGTTACGTCTTGTGATAAATCAAATGTTATGGAATCCGGTATTCTTTGGAGAGAGGAAGTTCAAAAAGTTAAAGATGAAGAATATCCAAATATAGAACTAACTCATATGCTTGCAGATAACTGTGCAATGCAATTGTTAAGAGACCCAAAACAATTTGACGTAATAGTAACAGATAATTTATTTGGCGACATACTGTCCGATGAAGCAGCTATGTTAACTGGATCATTAGGTTTATTACCTTCTGCATCTTTAGGCGCAAAAGATAAAAATGGAAAAATGAGATCTATGTACGAGCCTGTGCATGGTTCAGCTCCTGATATTGCCGGAACAGGAAGAGCTAATCCAATTGCAACCATTCTAAGTTTTTCTATGGCTCTCAGATATTCTTTAGATTTAGATAAAGAAGCAGACAATTTAGAGCAAGCAGTACAAAAAGTTCTTGATGATGGCTTAAGAACTAAGGATATTTTATCTAAAGGTAAAAAAGAAGTATCTACCTCGCAAATGGGAGATGCAATAATTTCAAAACTAAAATAATATCTAGTTAAATGGCTGTTCATTTTACACTAGAAGAATTTTCTAATCGCAAATCTCAAGTTGTCAAGGAATTGAAAAAACAAAAACTTGATGGTTTGTTAATGTTCAGACAAGAATCAATGTATTGGCTTACTGGTTATGATACTTTTGGTTATGTTTATTTCCAGTGTTTGATTTTAACTGCAAAGGGAGATTTAGTTTTGTTAACCAGAGCTCCAGATTTAAGACAGGCACAAAATACTTCTATTATTAAAGATATTCGAATTTGGGTAGATAAAAATAATGCTAATCCAACCTTAGAATTAAAAAATATTTTGTCTGAACTTGGATTAGAAAAATCTAATTTGGGAGTAGAATATGAAGCGTATGGATTAACGGGAAGAAATGCCATTCAACTAAATAATTCTTTAAAAAATTTTACAGCTCTTCATGACAAATCAGAATTAGTTTCTTATTTGAGAGTTATAAAATCAGATGCAGAAATAATTTTCGTAAAAAAGGCTGCCGAACTTGCAGATTGTGCTATGGAGGTCGCATGGAAATATGCACATGCCGGTCAAGGTGAAGCAAAAATATTAGCCAAAATGCAGGGTGTTATATTTGAAGGTGGTGGGGATTATCCTGCAAACGAATTTATTATAGGTTCTGGAAAAAACGCTTTACTTTGTCGATATCAAAGTGAAAAACGAAAATTGAGTGATGTAGATCAACTTTCTTTAGAGTGGGCCGGAACATACAAACATTATCACTCTTGTTTATTTAGAACGATACTAATAGGCAAAGCAAACGATAAGCAAAAAAAAATGCATGCTGCATGTATTAAAGCATTATCTTTATGTGAAAAAAAATTAAAATCAGGAAATAAAGCAGGTGACGTATTTGATGCCCATGCAGAGATTTTTGACAGTTTGGGTTACAAAGAATCTAGAATGAATGCATGTGGCTATTCACTTGGAAGTACATTTTCTCCAAATTGGATGGACTGGCCAATGCTATATAACGGTAATCCTATAACACTAGTCCCTGGTATGGTTTTTTTTATGCATATGATTTTGATGGATAGCGAAAACCAACTCGCTATGAATCTTGGCGAAACATATTTAATTACCGAAAAGGGCAACGAACGTTTAGGGAAAAAAAAACTCGATTTAGTTGTCTGTTAATTTTAATATTATAAACAAATCTATGAAAATAATTAAAACTGTAGTTATTGGTTCTGGTGTAATGGGCAGTGGTATCGCAGCGCAATTATGTAATGCAGATATTCCAGTTACATTGTTGGATTTAACAACAGAAATTTCTGAAAAAGCGAAAGAAAAGATTTTTAAATCCAGGCCTCCTTTATTAATTGATAAAAGTAAAATTAATAATATTAACGTTGGAAATATAGAAGAAAATTTTGAAGTAATAAAAGAAGCAGATTGGATTATCGAAGCTGTTGTTGAAAGAATAGATATTAAGCATAATCTTTACAAAAAAATATTAAAAACAAGAAAAAAGGATTCGATAATTTCATCAAATACATCAACTATTCCTTTAAAAGTTTTATCAGCAAAAATGTCTGATGAAGATAAAAAAGACTTTTGCATTACCCACTTTTTTAATCCCGTTAGATATATGGGTTTATTAGAAATTGTTAGCGAAAATATAAACGATAAAAAAAAAATAAATTTTTTAAAAAATTTTTGTGAAAACAGTCTAGGTAAGGGCGTGATTCTTTGTAAAGATACTCCGGGTTTTTTAGGAAATAGAGTAGGTGTGTACGCTATGCAAGTAGCAATAACTGAAGCAATGAAAATGAAATTAAGCATAGAGGAAGCCGATGCTGTTTTTGGCAGACCAATGGGTATACCCAAAACAGGTGTTTTTGGATTGTACGATTTAATAGGTATCGATTTAATGGCTGATGTTTTAAAGAGTTTTTTAAAAGAATTACCAAAATCTGATGTTTTTCACGAAGTAGCACAAGAAATTCCACTGGTAAAAAATTTAATTGAAAACGGTTATACCGGAAGAAAAGGAAAAGGTGGATTTTATAGAATTAATAAAAAAGATGGAAAAAAAGTTTTAGAAGCAATTAATTTAACTACTAAAAATTATTTCCCATCTAAAAAAATTGATCTTAATATTGAAGAAAAAATTGATTTAAAAGGACTTGTTTCAAGAAATGACAAGTACGGAAAATATGCGTGGTCTTGTATTTCAAAGATTATTCTTTATGCCTCTTCACTTATTCCAAGTGTTACAAAAGATTATAATAATATTGATGAGGCCATGAGACTTGGTTTTAATTGGAGCAAAGGTCCCTTCGAAATGCTCGAAGAACTTGGAGTAAAATTTTTTGTAGAAAAAAATAGCCAGTTAAAAACAAATGAATTTATAAAAAAACTTTATGATAAAAAAGCTGACACTTTTTATGGAGAAAGACAAATTTATACAAATTTAGAAACGTTAGGAAAAGTAAAACAATTAGCAAAAATTAATAAAGATAATAAATCAGCACTTATCTATGAACACAAAAATTATAAAATTGTAGAATTCAGCACTAAAGCTAATACGTTGGATTATGATTCAATGGATGCATTAAAAAAAGCATCTGATCAAAACCTGATAATTATTAATGAAGGAATGCAATTTTCGGCGGGAGTTAACTTAAATTATGTAATGGACTTTGCAAAAGAAAAAAATTGGAAGGCAATTGAAAAGTTTATCCACCATTTTCAAATGACCTGCAAACAACTAAAATATTCTGATAATTTAGTAATTTCCGCACCATCTGGATTGGTATTGGGAGGTGGTGAGGAAGTTTGTATTCAAAGTGATTATGTAGTTGCTCACACTAATATAGTGATGGGTTTGGTAGAAACTCTTGTAGGATTAATACCTGCTGGAGGAGGAACTAAAGAACTGTTGTGGAGATGGACACAAACTCAAGAAGCTAAAAAAGATCCTGACTTTGCTCCACAAAAAGTATTTGATATTATTGGTTATGGTAAAACATCTACATCACCGGTCGAAGCTATACCATTTAAGTTTTTATTGGAAAAAGACAAAAGTATTATGAATAGAAACAAGCTACTTTCAGTTTCCCAAGATTTAATTAATGAAAAAAAGGATGGGTATAAACCTCCAAAAAAACCAATTTTTAAGTTATCAGGAGCTCAAGTAAGAGATAAAATGTTTCAAACTCTCGAAAATCTTTTCATAGAAAAGAAAATTTTGGAGCATGGAATGGAAGTTGGAAAAAAATTAGCTTTTGTATTAAGTGGAGGTAATACAAGTATTGATAAAGAATTATCCGAAGATGATATATATGTTTTGGAATTAGAGGCGTTTATTCAACTAATACAAATGGAAAAAACTCAAGCTAGAATTAAACACACACTTTCAACTGGAAAACCTTTGGTAAATTAAATGGCAACTTATACTGCTCCCATAAATGATATGATGTTTCTCTTTGAAAAGATGAGAGACAATTCTCATTACAATGAACTTGAAAAATATAAAGAAGTTAATCCTAATCTTGCAAAAGATATATTAGAGCAAGCCGCAAAGATAACTGAAAATCTTATATTACCCTTAGCTAAAGTTGGAGATGAGAAGCCTGCTACTTTCGAGAATGGAGTAGTAAGAACTCCACCAGGCTATAAAGAAGCTTACCAAAAATTTATAGAAGATGGCTGGGTATCTTTATCTTGTGATCCAGAGTATGGCGGTCAAGGGATACCAAAAACCATCAGTTCATTTTTTGATGAAATGCTATCTTCTGCTAGTCTTTCTTTTAAACTCTATAGTGAGCTTAGTATTGGAGCTTATAATTGCATACTTCATCACGGAAATGATTCTATAAAGAAAAAATTCCTTCCTAATATGGTTAAAGGCACATGGAGTGGAACAATGTGCTTAACAGAGCCGGTTTGTGGAACAGATTTAGGATTATTAAAAACAAAGGCTGTCGAGCAATCAGATGGCACTTACAAATTAACTGGTCAAAAAATATTCATAACTTCAGGAGATCATGATCTTACAGACAATATTATACACTTGGTTCTTGCAAGAATTCCTGATGCACCTTCGGGTACAAAAGGAATTAGTTTATTTTTAGTGCCAAAAATTCAAGTTAAAGAAGATGGATCTTTAGGTCCAAGAAATAGTGTTTCAACTGGTTCCATTGAAAGCAAAATGGGAATTAAAGGATCTGCTACCTGTGTTTTAAATTTTGATGATGCCGTTGGACATATCATCGGACCTAAAAATAAAGGACTGAGCTCAATGTTCACGATGATGAATTTAGAGAGAATTGTTGTGGGCATTCAAGGTCTGGGACTATCTGAAATTGCATATCAGAATGCTTTAAATTATTCGAAAGAGAGAAAACAAGGAAAATCTAATAGCAGCAAAACAAAAAATGGAGCTGACTTAATCATTGATCATGCGGATATCAGAAGATCATTATTAAACATGAAATCAATAATAGAAGGTGAAAGGGCTTTAAGTTTTTGGTTAGCTCAACAAACTGAAGTTAGTTTGTATCACAAAGATAATAAAATCAAAGAAGAAGCTTTAGATTTAGTATCGTTAATGACTCCAGTTGTTAAATCATTATTTACCGATATGGGTATGGAAATTACTAGCGATACCATGCAAATTTTTGGAGGATATGGTTATACAAAAGATCAAGGTATCGAACAGTTGTATCGCGATAATAGAATTACACCGATATACGAAGGCACAAATTCGGTTCAATCGATTGATTTGGTTTTTAGAAAACTTATTAATAAAGATAAAGATGTTATTGGGCGATATTTAAAATTGATTGAGAAAGAAATTAAAAAAAATAAAAATCATGCAAAAATAAAGCCATTTGCTAAAAAATTAGATGAATATTTAAAAATAACAGTAAATTTTACAAAATGGATTAAGAAAAACTTGAAAAGTTTTAAGAATGATGTGAGCGCAGCCTGTAATGATTATTTAAAAGTATTAGGTTTAATTGCACTAGCTTACTCTTGGCTAAAAGTTTTAGATGTTAGTTATAAAGAAATGAATAACAATAAGAAGTTTTTTGAAGATAAAATTGAAACTGCAAGTTTTTTCTTAAATCGTGTATTACCTAGAATAGATTTCCATTATAAATCTGCAACTTCTGGAAGTAAATATATAATAGATTTTAAATTTAACTAAAATGGAATATCAAAGCTTACTTCACAAGAAATTACACGATGGTGTTTTTGTATTTACTGCCGAAACTACTCCTCCAGATTCATCAAACAAAGATACTTTGTT
>Ga0310122_10002835_pt1 | contig 11039 bp, 13 predicted proteins | sample CB6_Bottom_1051__FD_203503 | JGI IMG/M metagenome (GOLD analysis project Ga0310122, IMG submission 203503) | Marine microbial communities from Western Arctic Ocean, Canada - CB6_Bottom_1051 | ecosystem: Environmental > Aquatic > Marine > Oceanic | place: Canada: Western Arctic Ocean | collected...
CTATGCCTTTAAATTTCAGAAGCAGAAAGGCGGCGTGTGGTCTGACTTGCGCAATCTCAAACGTCTGGCCTGCCTGGTCTTTCTTTCGGAGTATGACCGTAAGGCCGGACCGCAACGTCGGACATGGAGGGGCATACGGGAGGAAGCGAACCTCTCCCCGCACGGCGTGCGTGTTGACCACGCGACCAAGTTCAATCAACTCGGCCGCGGTTTGCGCGTCACTTATCTTCGACGATCTCGAGGACAACTTTTCGGTTTGTCCGAGAAGCCGCCGCATTGATCAAGGTGCGGATTGACTTCGCGGTACGCCCTTGTTTACCGATAATGCGGCCGAGATCCTCTTTTGCAACGCGAAGCTCAAGGATTGCCGCCGTTTCCCCTTGAATTTCTGAGACCTCGACTTCGTCCGGGTTGTTCACCAGGGCCTTGGCCAGGTATATAACAAGCTCTTTCATGGCATTCTCCCCTACAGGATCAGGATTCCGGTGCTTTCCCCACTTTTTTGATCAGCTGGACAACTATCTCGGTCGGCCGAGCTCCATTCTGCAGCCATTTGTTAAGCTTGTCTTGCTTAATCTCAACCACCGCCGGGTTCTTGGTCGGATCATATGAGCCAATACGCTCAAGGAACCGTCCGTCCCGCGGCGACCGTGAGTCTGCAACGACAATACGATAGAAGGGGCGTTTTTTGGCCCCATGTCGAGCCAGTCGAATTTTTACCATAGTCTTCTAGTTTCCCCAGGCCGGGAGAGCAAAACGTTTTTTCATTTTCTTCCCCCCGCCAAACCCGGAAAGTCTCCTCATCATCTTTTTTGCTTCAAGATATTGCTTGAGAAAACGGTTTACCTCAACCACCGACGTCCCACTGCCTTTCGCAACACGCTTGCGGCGGCTGCCATTGAGCAGTTCCGGCCTGTGCCGCTCCTTTTTGGTCATCGAGCTGATGATCGCCTCAATGTGCTTGAAGTCTTTCTCCGCCCCCTCCATGTCCGCGCCCTTGAGCATCTTTTTAGCCCCAGGGAGGAGAGACATGAGGTCCGTAATGGAGCCCATTTTCTTGAGCATACGCATCTGCTCTTGGAAGTCCTCAAGCGTAAACTGATTTTTCCTGAGTTTCTTCTCAAGGACATCCGCCTGTTGCTGATCGTAAACCTTTTCGGCCTTCTCGATCAATGACAGCACATCGCCCATGCCCAAGATACGTGAGACGATCCGATCCGGGTGAAACGGTTCGAGCGCATCAAGCTTTTCACCCACCCCAGCAAAAAGAATGGGCGTCCCTGTTACGAAGCGAAGAGATAAGGCAGCGCCCCCTCGGGCATCACCTTCTATCTTGGTCAGAATGACGCCATCCACCTCAAGACGAGTATGGAATCCGGTCGCGACATTCACCGCTTCCTGCCCGGTCATGGCATCCGCCACAAGCAAGGTCTGGTGTGGCTGAACGGCAGCTTTCATCCGCTCCAGCTCTGCCATTAACGCGTCATCAACTTGCAGCCGGCCGGCTGTATCAATCAAGGCAACGTCGCACCCCTGCTGCCGAGCTGCAGCTATCCCTGCCTGGGCAATGGCAACAGGGTCGTCAGCCGAGCCGTCTTTAGGCGTCGGGTAGACGGGCACTCCGATTTCTTGGGCAAGAATTTCGAGCTGATCAATCGCTGCCGGCCGAACGGTGTCCGCAGGAATAAGATAGGGAGAGCGTTGTCGTTCGATCTTGAGATACCGAGCGAGTTTACCAGCCGTCGTAGTTTTGCCTGACCCATTCAGTCCTACTAAGAGGATCACCACAGGCGGCTGGGCAGACAAGTCCAGCTCGGTATGCTCTCCACCCAGCAGGGATATCATCTCCGCACTGACGATCTTAATGAGCTGCTGGCCTGGCGAGAGGCTGGTCAGGACGTCCTGACCGAGCGCTTGGGTTTTAATCCGCTCGATGAAGTCCTTCACTACACGGAAGTTGACGTCTGCCTCCAGCAGGGCAAGGCGCACTTCTCGCAGAGCTTCATCGATATTTTTTTCAGTCAGCTTGGTGTGTCCACGCACGCGGCGCAACACCCCATCCAGCTTTTCGCCTAGGGCTTCAAACATGACGTTTCACACAGTCCGATCAAGCCTCCCTCATACAGAAACAGGGCTAGAAAGTCAATCAATTACCAGTTCCGCGCTTGCCTCGCTTGCTTGCGTGGCGTCTTGAAATCGGCTAGCTGTGGGGTATGGGGACAAAACAGTGCAAGTTTCTTGTCGGTGCGTTCCTTATCGTCGTTGCGGTAGGCTATCTCATTTACACCGGCATACAAGAAACAAAAGTATATTACTTCACTATAGACGAATTCATGCTTAAAAGAGAAACGTTCACAAATACAGACGTACGTATTGCCGGCCGTGTTCAAGATGGCTCTATGCAGTGGGACCCTGCGGCACTGAACCTCGATTTTGTGCTCATCCCAATCGACGAAACGACGGCGCCTTTGGCGCCCGGCGTCCCGGTTCACTACCAAGGGATTGTACCCGACATGTTCGCTGAAGGTCGAGACGTCGTTGTCGAAGGGGTCTACACCCCGGAACAAAATCTCGTTGCTTCGACCATCATGACCAGCTGTCCGTCAAAATACGAGCCCGAAATAAGTGAGCGGCTCCAAGAAAGCTAGTCCAAAGAGAGTGCATCCACTGGACTCCACCGCCCTTCCCGGCCGTCGCTGCAAGATACAGTGAGGATACGGCCCGGCACTCTCTATGGCATAATACATCTATGACACATCTCGGCACCCTTGCCCTCTATCTCGCCGGTCTTTTGTCCGCTTACGCCATTGTTACCAGTCTATGGGGGGTCCGAACGCGTCGACCGGCATGGATAGCAAGCGCAACACAGGCTGCCTACGCCGTGTGCGGCTGTGTGGTCGTCGCGTCAGCAGCTCTCCTGCACGCCCTGCTGACGCGGGACTTTAATGTAGAATACGTCGCGAGTTATTCCAGCTCGACCCTCCCCATCCAATATACTATTGCCGCTTTTTGGGGCGGACAAAAAGGATCCTTGCTTTTTTGGACACTCATCCTGTGCCTATTCTCTGCCATAGTTCACTTCCAGAACCGGACAAAAAACCAAGAGCTGATGCCGTATGTGACAGCGACGCTCATGACCATTACCCTGTTTTTCCTCGGCCTGTTGTGCTTCATCACGCCGCCGTTTGAACGATTAGCCTTTATCCCGAGCGAGGGGTCGGATCTCAACCCGCTCTTACAGAATTATTGGATGACCATTCATCCGCCCGCTCTGTATCTGGGCTTTATTAGCGCATCGGTTCCCTTTGCCTTTGCCATGGCAGCCCTCGCCACCGGGAAACTTGGCGACGTGTGGATCCGCACGACTCGACGCTGGGCCTTGACCTCGTGGTTCTTTCTCTCTCTGGGTAATCTCCTGGGAGGACGCTGGGCATACGAAGTCTTAGGTTGGGGAGGCTACTGGGCTTGGGACCCGGTTGAAAATGCCGCCATTATGCCCTGGTTTACGTCCACGGCCTATCTGCATTCAGTCATGATTCAAGAGAAGAAAGATATGCTGAAGGTGTGGAATATGGTCTTGGTCATCCTCACCTTTGCACTCACGATCTTCGGAACGTTTTTGACGCGTAGCGGGGTGATCTCGTCCGTCCACTCTTTTACCCAGTCCGGCTTGGGCCCGTATTTTCTGACATTCTTAGTTCTCGTCTTGATCGTCTCGATCGGTTTACTCCTGTACCGTCTACCCGAACTCAAGAGCACAAACGAACTAGACTCCATGCTGTCGCGCGAGGCGGCCTTTTTGTTCAATAATCTCATGTTAGTCGGTCTTGCGTTCGCCACGTTTTGGGGGACGATCTTTCCCATTCTTTCAGAGTGGGTGCGGGGAGTGAAAATTACGGTTGGCCCGCCATTCTTTAATAAGGTCAATGGGCCGCTCGGCGTCATGCTGCTATTCCTCACCGGGATCGGACCGATTATTGCCTGGCGACGGGCAAGTTGGACCAGCATGAAACGACAGTTCACCGTTCCGCTGCTGACGGGTCTGGCGACTGGCCTGCTGCTCTTCTTCCTCGGCTACCGTGACTATTATGCGCTGGTCATTTTCTCCTTGGTCGGATTTGTGTTGGCGAGTATTTTCGTCGAGTTCTACCGCGGTACTCGGGCCAGACAGGAGATGCTGCACGAAAGCCCGCCCCAAGCATTCGGTCGCCTCGTGGGGAAGAATCCACGCCGCTACGGCGGGTATATCGTTCACGTCGGAATCGTCTTCATCTTTTTTGGAGTGGCGGGCGCATTTTTTACAATTGAAAAACAAATAACCGTAAGCGCTGATGAAGCCTTCGATGTCGGGCGCTATACGCTCCACTACACGGGCATGCGCGAGCACGATGATGCCCATATCTCTTCACAGATCGCTACCATACAAGTCCTCGTCGATGGTCGGCAGATTGACACCATGCATCCGGAGAAGCGTTTTTATAAAAAACAAAATCAACCTACGACGGAAGTTGATATTCGCTCGACCTTGGTGGAAGATCTCTACCTCGTCTTTGGTGCGTACGACGCAGCCTCTGGCCTGGCAACGTTTCAGGTTTTTATTAACCCCCTCGTCTCTTGGATCTGGATCGGTGGGCTTACCCTGATCCTCGGTACGTGTGTAATCATGGTCCCGAATCTGGCTGAACGACAGGCCTTTGCGCTGGCCCGAGCAGCGGCAGGCATACGAGGAGAGCCGGTTGCGGATTAAACGCTTACTCTGCTTCCCCTTGCTGGTGTGTGGCTTTTCTCTTGCACTGGCCGCAGCCCCGACCAATAAGGCGGTTGAGGAATCGTTGACGTGTCAGTGCAGCTGTGGCCTGACCGTCCACAGTTGCAATCACCTGCAGTGTGGTTTTGCTGTTCCGGCAAAAGAACAGATTGCGGAACAAATCGGCCAGGGGGAGTCTCAGGACGCCATCCTGACCTCTTTTGTGTCTCGCTATGGGGAAAAAGTCTTATCTGCGCCAACGACTTCCGGGTTCAACCTGGTGGCGTGGATCACCCCGTTTCTCGTGGTCCTCATTGGCGGGGTGGGCATAGGCCTGATCAGTCTGCGCTGGACAAAACGCCGCCCGCAAGATCAAGCGTCCGCTGCTCCTCCTGACGAGCCGAATCCATATCGGGAACGGCTGCAAAAAGAACTAGATGATTTTGAAGGCTGAGCCGACGGTGAGGACGCTTTAGGGCTATGACTTTCCTCCTGTATGCTATCGGTCTTCTTTTCGTTGGTATGGTTGCCGTATTCGTGGCCTTGCCTTTACTCACTGCGAGCACTTCTCTTATGCAGGCCTCCTCACCCGAGGATCATGCGGATCATGCAGATCATGTGGCACGTTGGGAGAAACAGAAAACCGATGCCTATGCCGCAATTAAAGAAGCCGAGTTTGACAAACAGATGGGCAAGCTGACCGAGGAAGATTATCAGCTGACTCGTCGGAAGTATGAAACCCGCGCGGTAGAAGCACTCACGCAATTGGATCGTCTTGAACAGTCAGGGCAGGAGCTGAGTAAGAAAGGGAAGAAAGAGTCTGCCTAGCGGAGCTTGAGATCGAATGCCTGTGGGCCTTTTTCACCAGGCCTGACCTGAAACTGAACCTCCTCGCCCTCGCGTAGATCTTCAAAAAAGACTTTTTCAGCTAAACGGGAGCGATGGAAAAAGATATCATCACCCCCGTCATCGGAAGTGATAAAGCCAAATCCACGCTCCTTCACAATCTTCTTGATCACACCTGTCATACGGACCTCCTTTCATACATACAAGAGAATTTCCTGTGCGCTGTCAAGCAAATAGAAAACCGAGCGGCCGATACGGCCGATGAGGAACCAAGACCAGCCTCGACAAACACGGACAAAGAAGGAAATGAGCAACTGGGTCATCGAGGCACATAATCTCCAAAAAACCTTCGCATGGACACCGGTCCTGAACAGCATAACATGCTGCATTCGCCCAGGCGCGGCTGTAGGCATATTCGGGCCCAATGGGGCAGGAAAAACGACTCTGCTGCGACTCTTTGCCACGCTGCTCAGACCAACGGCGGGAACCCTTACACTCTTTGGTGTTGATCCGCTTGATCCGGCCATCCGCCGCAAGATCGGATTTCTGGGGCATGACAGCTTCCTGTATCCTGATCTGACCCCAGAGGAAAATCTCACGTTTTACGGAAAGGCCTATGGCCTGCCCAATCTCGCCGATCGGATCGATGAACGGCTTGAACAGGTTGGCTTGCAAGATTGGCGCACAACGCCGGTGCGTCATTTTTCGCGAGGTATGGAGCAGCGCCTCGGCCTGGCGCGCTCTCTCTTACATGAGCCGGGTCTGTTGCTACTCGACGAGCCCTATACCGGCCTCGATACGCAGGCTGTCGCAATTCTGGACGACACGTTGACTAACGCTAAAGCCCAGGGGAAAACGGTGGTCCTCACCTCACACGATTTTGATCAAAGCAGGCAGCTGTTGAGTCAGGCCATCATGCTGCATCGCGGTCAGATTGCCTGGCAATCTGCGGATGCACTCCCATCCGCTCAGGAGTTCACCGAGATCTATCATTCGTGCACCCAACGCACTGCCTCATGTTAGCCATTCTTTGGAAAGATATTCTTTTAGAGCTGCGGACCAAAGAGCGCGTCTCCTCTCTCCTTGTGCTGGCCATTCTCATTGTCTTGGTGTTTGTCTTTGCTCTCACCCCAGAACAACTCAAAGACCCGGCCTTGGGGGCTGCCTTGCTCTGGATTGCGCTCATATTTGCCGGTATGCTAAGCATCCAACGCGCATTCATACTTGAACACGAACGCAACTGCATTGATGGACTCTTACTGTGCCCGATTGATTCGGGCCAGTTCTTTTTTGCGAAATTCTTGAGCAACGTCTTTTTTCTGACCCTCGTTGAAACAATCGTGACGCCCCTCACCCTTGCGCTTCTCGGCATCCCTTTTTCCGCTTCTCTCCTTGGCCTGCCCTTAGTCTTCCTGCTCGGTATCGTTGGTTTCTCAGCCCTAGGGACGTTGTTTGCTGCCATGACGGTTCGCACCCGGGCGAGAGAGATCCTGCTCCCTTTGATGCTCCTGCCCCTCCTCGTACCCCTCTTAATCGCCGTCGTTCAGGTCACTGGAGCACTTTTAGCCGGAGATGTATGGACGGGGGTATGGTTACGAGTCTTAGTCGCCTTCGACGTTATCTTTGTTGTCACTAGCTGGCTTACGTTTGGTTTTGTTTTGCAAGAGTAGAGATGGAGTAGAGATTCAAGACGCTATAATGGGGTTCTCATGAAAAAACATTCGCCGTTCAATGCTGTCATCCTGGATGTCATCCTGCCCTGGCTCACCGCTGCCGGCATGCTGGCTGCGCTGGCCATGGTGTTCCTGTATGTCCCAAACGAACGGGTGCAAGGTGCCGCGCAACGCATTTTTTATATACACTTGCCCTCCGCCTGGATGGCATTTCTGGGCTTCTTTATCGTTGCTGGGGCCAGCGCAGCCTTCTTGTGGCAGGGCAAACGTTCCGCTGACTTGCTGGCTCAGGCGGCCGCTGAAGTCGGCATGGTATTCTGCACTCTTGTCCTGCTGACCGGGCCAATCTGGGCACGGCCTATCTGGGGCGTCTGGTGGACGTGGGACCCGCGTCTGACCATGACCTTGGTACTCTGGCTTATTTATGCCGCCTATGTCTTGCTGCGCGTCTTTGCCGGGGATACCGAAACGGTTGCCCGGTATGCCGCCGTACTCGGTATTATTGGCGTTATCGACATTCCCATTCTCTATATTGCTATTCGTCTGTGGCGCGGCATTCACCCCAAAGTCGAACAAATGGCACCCGAAATGGCCTGGACACTCCTGGTGTGTACAGGAGCGTTTGTGTGTTTGTTCACCTGGCTGTTATGGCTCAGGCTGCAGAGTTTACATTTGCGCAACGATATCATTGCGCTACGCCAACACATACTGGCTTCATCGTAGAAAAGGAAAGGCTATGACGTATCTCTTTGCGGCATTTAGCATCGTATGGATCGTGATTTTTCTGTACGTACTCTCCGTCTCACGCCGCCAGCGCGAGCTCGCTCGGGAAGTCGAGACGTTGCGTCAAATGACGCAAAAAGAACCATCCCCACCTTCTTCATGAGGCATTATGAGGATTGTTGGCTCTCCTTACTTCCTAGCGGATCGAGCTCTTCAAACAGTTCGATTAACACCTTTGCCGTCCGCGCAGGGTCATGCCGCACGAGCGAGTTTGCGGACATGACGTCCCCAAACTTCACGACTTTCACACCAAGGTTGTAGAGTGCCCCAAGGTCGAGCTGCACTTGTGCTGCCTCTTCTTCCTGGTATTTGAAGGCCAGCTCTTCAGGAACCTTGCCGCGGTGGACGACAACGGCATCAGGCAGTCTTCCTGCGTACTCAGCCATCTTTGCCACATGCTGAGAGGCGGTATAGCCATCAGTTTCCCCGTGGCGCGTCATCAAGTTCAGAATATAAATGAGCGGCGCCCGCGCGGTTTGTAGCACTTCCGGAATCCCTGTCACCAGCAAATTTGGAATGGTCGACGTATACAGATTGCCTGGGGCAAAGATAATGAAATCGCTTTCTCGAATGGCTTGCACCGCTTCAGGGTTCGCCTGGGCCTCAGGTTTGAGATATACGCGCTGGATCGGAATAGACGAATCATGCTTGGGCACATCGATATTGGCCTCTCCCTCAATTAACGTCCCATCGGCCAACTCTGCATAGAGATGAGAGTTATTCCAGGTCACAGCCAATACGCGGCCTTTGATTTTGAGTATCCGGCTGAGCGCCTCAATGGCTTGTTTCTCGGACGAGAGGATCTTCGTCAGGGCCAAAAAAAACAGATTGCCGAAGCTCCGGCCCTCGAGCGGCGCATCAACAAAACGAAAAGAGAACAAGTCACGCAGGAGCTGTGTCTCTTCAGACAACGCAACCAGGCAGCGGCGCAGATCGCCGGGTGGCAGCACGCCGAATTCGTCCCGTAAGCGGCCCGAGTCCCCGCCCGAATCCATCATGGTAACGATGGATTGTATCCACAGCTCTTCATACGTCCTGAGGCCGGACAAAATGCTAAACGAGCCGGTCCCGCCACCGATCACGCTCACCCACCGCATATGCCTCTGCTCACTGCCTTTGTCTTTCGCGGCTACGCTTGTGCCCATTGCATCAGTTCCGCCAGCACGGGACTCATGGCTCCCTCTTGGCTCCACTGCTTACACAGTGCCGTAAACGGTACTTTCAGCGCTGGTAAAGGATCTGCGCCAGGGACCATGGCTGCGCCTTCTTCTCGAAGCCAAGAAAGGGCTTGGTCTAGACTCGTAAAGTTTCCGGCAAAAAGCGCTTGTCGAAACTGTGGAACCATATGTTGATCAAAAGACTGCTTGCGCTCAAGATCAATAATATCGGGCAGCAGCAAGCTTGCCGTACTCAAGCGACAGTCAAGATAAGCCAGCAAATCATTATAGACGTGTCCGGCAACCGTCTCTGCCTTGGTCCGCACCTCGTTCAAGAGAGAGCTGCCTCGGAGGGAGGCAGCTCTCTCTTGGGGCAAAAGCTGACAGTAAAATTTGAGTTTTGGTTCTGTCCCCGACGGACGGATAATCACGACACATGCATCCGTAAAAACTTGCAGGACATTCCGAGGCAGTTTATCGGTCTCACTGACAAAGGGCCCAAAGCTGTCTTCATCCCAGTAATCGACCATCTTTGTGATCGTATATCCCCCAAGCTTGTCTGGTGGTCTGTCACGCAGGGATTGCATAATACGATCCCGACGTAAGACTCCTTCCACGCCGACCATCATGATGGAACGATTAACATCAGCATATCCGCCCAACTCTTCCAGGATATAGATGTAGTAGTCGAGCAGGGTTTTTCCTTCCTGGCGCAGCTGTTGGTATAACGTCGCCAAGTACAAACAGGCCGGTGCCGCATCTTTATCTTTAATCTCCGGGGTAAACATCCCGCCATGACTCTCCTCCACAGCCAACACTAATTGCTCAGGAGAACATTGCACATTCTTATAATGCCCAGCTCGTTCGAGCTCTTTTAAGACAGAGGCGACGTATTTGAAGCCGACGAGAAGATCGTCAACGATCCAAGACTCACCGGCCTGCTCAACAATTTTACCAATCAGCTTCGTAGTCACCAGGGTCTCAATAACCAATCCCCTGCGCTGTGGACCTTTGGGGTCCAGCATCAGAAAATAGCACAGCACTGAGGCGATCTGGTTGCCATCAAAATGGTACCACGAGCCATCCGGCAATTTGATCTCAAGGCCGATCCGGTCAGCGTCGGGATCACTCGAGAGCACGATTCCCACTCCCTTTTCATCCGCAAAGACCTTTGCCGGATCAGTTGCCTGAGGAACTTCGGGGTTGGGGGCTTTAAATGGAATGACTGCAAAGGTTCCATCCGGCCCCTGATCGGGCGGGGTCAAGACAGGAAAATCCAGTCGTTTGAAAATATCCCCAACAGTTGTGAGTCCACAGCCACTCAGCGGGGTAAAGACGACCGGACTCTCCTGTTGCGGCGTATGAATTCCGCCGTATAACTGCACATACATCTCAACATATTCTTTGTGCAGTTGGCCCGGAATGCTACGAACCATTTCTTGGCCCAGCGCCTCATCGAATGGAAGCAGGTGAATGTCAGTTGCCTGAACCATAATATCGACTAGGCGTTGGTCGTCCGGAGCAACGGGCTGACTCCCGTATTGATCATAGACCTTAATGCCATTGTCGTCGGGTGGATTATGTGACGCGGAAAGATTAATCCCACCAACTGCACCCAACTTACTAATCAGATAGGAGAGTTCGGGTGTTGTCAGAACCGCCGCATCGTTTTTTGGCTCGGCAAAGTAGGCGACAATGCCATTCCCGGCGTAGATCTCACACGCCAATTTGCCTAATGAGCGGGACGAGACACCTATAAGCGGATGGTCATAACCAAGAAATCCGTACACTCCGGCAACATCATGGAAGACGCGCACATCGTTCGCCACGACA